>Ga0065711_1032521_pt1 | contig 27171 bp, 12 predicted proteins | sample Hoacrofraction12_FD_59098 | JGI IMG/M metagenome (GOLD analysis project Ga0065711, IMG submission 59098) | Hoatzin crop microbial communities from Cojedes, Venezuela - Epithelial fraction 12 v2 (version 2) | ecosystem: Host-associated > Birds > Digestive system > Esophagus > Crop | place... | reverse complement strand
CAGTACTGCAGATGGGGCCTCACTAGGGCAGTGTAGAGGGGAAGGAGAACCTCCCTCGACCTACTGGCCACACTCCTCCTAATGCATCCCAGGATCCCATTAGCTTTCTTGGCAGCCAGGGCACACTGCTGGCTCATGGTGAACTTGTCGTCCACCAGCACTCCCAGGTCTCTCTCTACAGAGCTGCCACTCCAGCAGCTCCGCCCCAAGCCTGTACTGGGTACATCTTGCAGTGTCTCCCCTCCACAGTCGTGCAATGTCAGCTCCAGCATGTCGTGTTTGACCTGCACTTTTCAGGGTCTTCCCAATTTGTTGTCAGAGACCTTTAACTGTCCAGCATCTGTGAGTTCTGCAACAATGATCTGTGCTGGATTTATATGGGGTCCTGGGCATGCGTAGCTTCTGATGATCTTTACACAGAGAATTACAAAACATTTGTTTACAGAGACATATTGGAAAGATGTATTTGCTGCTGTAAAAGCTGGTCATGTGGCTAAGCTGTCACCTCCTCCCATGGCTAGTGATCCCGCTCGTATCCAGCCACCCACTTTGAAATGCAGTCTACCTGAGGAAGGGTGTCCTGGGCTGGTAATTTCTGGGAAGATCATCAGGCTGAGATAAAAAAAGGTCCCAGACCGATGAATCATTTGACATCGGGATGTGGTAGGATACTGATGCTAGATTCTCTATATTTGAATGCAACAGATCTCTCTCACTGAAAACACCCTCTCTGAACCAGCTACTGCATAGGAGTACTTGAATGTTCTCAGCCCTGGAGGAGGCTGTGCTAAACTCCTAAACCAGAGCAGGTGCTACTAAGGCAAAAGTGACTGAGGGCATAGCTGGAAATCTCAGCATAGCTAGGCTTCAAGCAGTGGATAGACAGATGGGGCTCAAAGGTAAAGCGAACTAGAAAGACTTGGAAGCAGAAGACTCCAAGAAGGGAAAAAGAGAGAGCATGAATAATTGCATTTGTAAATGTTTCCCCAGCTTAAATGAAGCACTTCTTTATTATGAGACATTAACTGAATGGCACTGATACATATCTGTAAGTTATTAGAGGGGACTCAAGTTTAAAAAGAGAAATTGCTTTATTTCACTTTAAAATGCCCCTGATCCCAAAGCCAGGCCAGTTTGCCAGCGTTCCCTGAGCAGCAAGTTGCGCTCTTGCTGCCTCTCGCAGCCAGGCAGCATCGCAGCAGCGGTGTCTCTGCTGGGGATCTGGGGAAGGGGCTGATGCATCAGGTACAGCGGGATTGCTGGGGTGGGAAGGTCCCAGGCATGGGGAGGATCGGAGGGAGCACAGGGAAGCAAGTGAGGTGGTCAAGCAACCCTGGTTCCAGCCCTCGTAGAACAACTTGCTTTCATGTGCTTGCTCCATTTGTGACAGATAAAAATGGCATCTGGTCTGGAGCTTGGCATGTTTGATATTAGTGAAAACCAAGCCATAACAAAAACACATGATCATACTTAAAAATTGCAGTGGCTATTGTTCCTTTTTTATGACAAGAAATTGAGTAAAGGGATAAACTTTTCAGTATATCCTAAAAATTGAAAGCTTGATGCCATTCATAATTGATGGTGAGGAGAAGAGACCCCTGTAGCAGAACCCTTAGCGTGTCCAGCTGGAAGTTTTCAGCAGAAAGCACTGCTGTGTCAGTGAAGTCAGTGATTACGACCCATAGTCACCAACAGCAGCAGTGAAGATGGCAGGATGAAAACAATGCTCACCGTCTGAGAATCAGCTGAAGGTGGAGAAAGCCTTCCATGGATGCATAACTACTTCTCCTCTCCACCAAACGCTGGTTACTGGCTGACATAAAAGCCGTTTGCTGCCAGCATACGCCAAACCCCCGAGTCCACGCTTTATGACTCATGGCCCCTCCGACTAAAAACCCTTGAAATGTCAGTGCCATTTTAAGCCCCCAGGTTTATCGATATGACTGGTTAAAGTCAAGTGGTCTATCTGGCAAGATCAACCTGTATCTGTAGAAAAAAAAGAAAATCCAGCATAAGCACTTCTGCTGTGTCTGCTAGGAGCTGCAGTGGCTATGCGTTTACAGGCAAGAAGCCATGAGAAAGAACAGTTTGGCTCGCTTAGCTCGTAGCGGCTGCAAGTAGATGCTGTTCTAAGCAAAGGAGAAAATTATACAACCTGGTGGTAACTGCTGGCACTGGCTTTTTATTGGGAATCCTCAGTAGGAGTTTGCATGTGTTTCCTAGCAATGTGACATCATGAAGTGAGAAAAACAAGCAACAAGGGAAATGTTTTGAAGACGAATCAGTTTCTTTTTGCTTTCACTGGTGGTGTGATTACAGGGAGAGATTGCACTGCTAGCTATAACAACACCCCTCAATATGAAAAGTCACATTTTCATCAAGGCCATTTATAGAAGCTGTCCCCCACAGATAATGTGCTGATGACTGGAGAGAACATTTGCTAAAAGAATGGCTCTGGCGGGTGATGAATAGTGCTGTGCAGGTGGTGGTGATAGCTCTAAACCCAGTTATTTTTAAAGAGAAGTAGCACTATCGCTTGCTTTATCTTGTCAGAGCCGCGTCTAGGCTTTGAAACCTGGTATGGGTTATATTCATCTCTACTGATTTACGATGCGCCTGACCACTGGTGGTGACCTGTGGTGACCTGATCTTCCCATATTGTCTTTTCCCCTCAAGTGGCACTCCAGACACAGATTTTTCTTACAGGACCACCAGAAACCCAGTATACATTTTATGTTGTACATGAAACCATGGGCTGCAATCTATTTTAATAGTTCCTGACAGCATTTCAGGTACAGGATAGGTACTTTCTGCTCTAGTGACTCATGTACCTATCCTTGGGGATAATTCAGAATATGACTGTAAAAAGTCCCCGAGCAATTGCTTTGAGCAGGAGGTTGGACTAGATGATCTCCAGAGGTCCCTGCCTCAACTATGCTGTGATTCTCTGATGTTTTATGTGTAAATATCCTTTGTGCTGTACTTTGCAGTTAGTAGGGTAATAAGGATTTGAAAGGAATATAATATTTGGAATGTGATAGCAAATTCCTGCTGAACTGCAGCAGAAAACATACTCAGTCTGAATATACTCTAATGCTAAACAATCATTACTTTATTGATGATCTACATCTATCATTATGGCAAGAGCAAGAGAAGAGCACAAAACAAGTGGAAGAAAGATTAATGACAGAGTTTGTTAGAACTCCTCCTTCGTCTTGTACGGAAGACTCTCACACAACTGGCAGCACAAGTGACGGAGCTGCATGCCAGAAGAGGTTCCATGCAGCAGAAGAAATGATTTTATGGCAGAGAAGAGGTGCTGTGCAGGGCAGAGAATGCTGCATTATGGTGGGGAGGCACTTCAGCCTGAGGGGCACCTGCTGAGCTTGAGAGGCTGCCAGTGCTGTAGCATGCTTGAAGCTTTGCTAGAAATTATGGACAATACATTTCTGCTTTCAAAAATTCTTGAATCCAAAATGATGGAATTTTATATTATGCTTCATCCTGACAGATGAGGACTTGATCACAGGATGAACAGTCCATTGAAAATGGTCTCTATTCTATTTGCACAAAACAAATTTAGTTGACTCCTAGTATTTTTGGTGCTGTGAAAGGACAGATATCACAAATTTGAAAACTATTTCTTCTCATCTGGGTGGAAGAATTTAAACAAAAAAAAAAATCAATGATGCTGGTAAGGTGTCTAACAATGTTCAAAACAGCTACAGACCAGAAGGGAAGCTATACTAATTAAAAAGAAACCCCTAACAAACAGTGCAATTGAAAACAAACACCCCAAAGATTAGAAACTAACTCATCTTCAAGCATTTCTCTTTTCTTCTCACTGGCAAATGGAGAAGTTAATAGCAATTAATATGAGCTGAAATCCAGAAAATAGGTGTAGTTAATAGGTGTAGATAACAAAAGGGATCTATGGTTTGCATAGTTGAGGGCAATAGGAAGTTACTTTACACTTGTAGGAAGAATACAAAAACTGGTAACAAGAGTACAGGTCCGACACTAGACAGAGATGCTGCAAGTATCAAGAATTAGCAGAAAAGGCGAAAGTGTTGAACAAATATTCTGCTTTGTGTTTGGGGGAAAGCCAGATATATTCAATCAGATGATGGAATGGCTTTCATTGACAGTAGCTAATGAGGATGTTCAGCAGCAGCTATTAAAGTTAGACATTTTACAATCAAGATTTCAGTTTAAGTTGCACCTAGGATTTTTTAAAGAGCTGGTCCATGAGTGCTGTGGAACATTAATATTGATTTTTTAATAAATCCTTTGCAACTGTGAGGGTTCCAAAAGACAGCAAGAAGCTAACATCGTGCCAGTACTTTTAAAGGATAAGTGGCATAACATGAATAATTATAAGCCTCATATCAATCAGTGGAAAATACTGCATAGCTAACAGGGGGATGACTAATAATTACTATTCATAAGTATTAATTATCATTAATATTATTCATCGTTCAACCCTATGTTAGCTAATAAATTTGAATGGGTCAGCAAAATTAAAGCTGATCTGTGTATTTATTGATTTAATCAAACTGAATATAATTTTTTAAAAGATGATCAATTAGGTTGACAGAGGTAATGATGTGGAGGTAAGAAACTGAAGAACATTTGACTTGGCTACATATGCCAGCCTGGTTACATCATCTGAATTATGCAAAATCAAGGTTAGATTTGTTACCATCTGTAAGTACCAGCAGTTAATCAGACTAACTATAGTCATGCCTCATGACTGAAAACTGAAGCCAAATAATTTCAGGTTAGAAATAAGGTACATATGTTTGTGAGTAAAAAGGTCATGGAAAAAGGTCTTCATCCTGGATGTTTTTAAAGGAACATCTGGTATAAGTAGTTTGGGCAGTGAATGTGGAGAGTGATGAGGAGCATCAGAAGCAGCAGAGGCAGTGGTGGGGAGCTGCTTCCCCCTCCCTGCCAGTCTGTGTGCACAGGCAGCACTTCTGCTTTCTTCTGCTCTTTTCCCACTTTCCTGTCACATTATTCCCCTAGCCCCACAAACGAAGGCTTTCTGAGCTGGGTATGGCCTGGCTGTGGTGGCACACACGGCACAGCTCTGGACACCACAGCATCCAGGACAGCAGCAGGTGCTGAGCTTGGCAGTGCACACCCATCAGCCTGAATTTCATAAAAGGTGAGAAAAGTTCATCGCAAGGGGCCTTCTGGCTTCTAGGAGTCATTTTTAGGCATTGCTGAGCTGTTCATCGAAAGGCAGGTGTCCTGTCCAACATACCAAATCTAGGCAAGGTGGCCAAGTCCTGGGAGAAACAGGAGCGGGGTCTGTGTGCTGGGCCAAGCCCCCAGCACCATGTCACCTGCCCATGCCCTCCTCAGCCCCCTGCCTCCGTGCTGGAGGGACAAGGAGCAGCGACCCAAGCTCGCTGGCGATGTGGGGAGCCTGCAGCGCTATTCTGGCAGCCTTCCCTGCCTGAAGAGCTGCTCCCCATCCCTAGTGGGGGAAGAGCCGTAGATCTGGTGGAAGTATCCTGTGGGCTGGGGCTGGCCCACGGGTCGTGATGCTGGGGCAGGATAAGGCAAATGATGTCAAATATGTTCCAAGGCCAAGTTCTGTGTCAGGATGATATCAAACAGATAAAACATTTAACAGTGTTTTACTTTCTTTACAAGTCATCAGTGCGGTACTCTAAGATCAAGTCCTCTGGTATTGTTTTCCACAGAAACGGTTCCTGTAGCCTTTGGGAAGTGTCAGGAACATCTCTACCCCTAGCACATGCCAAGACAGGATGAATAAAAAGCAGATAAACTGCTTTTAATGTATGATCTCATATTTTTAGGGAAAGCTGTAGGTCAACTGAAGCGCATTTAGAGTAAAACAACAGAAATATTGGAGAGTTGAAGGGATGTATGAGAAGAAATTTAAAAGCATATGTAGTCAGGAACTGAATGTAGAAAATAGAAGCACATTAGATTTGTAAAGCCAGGGAAATTAAAGAAATTATTTTTAAAAATAACATACACTTACTGAAGAGAAATTTGGGTCAGGTTGCTCGTACAAGGGAAATCGTGTCACCCTGATAGAGCCGAACTACAGCTGACACTAAACTAAGCAGAGCTCAGTGTGAAGGTGCTGCGAACAGCCCTCTGCTGACAAGGCAGAGGTGACCTAGAAGCCATTCTCTCAGTGCTCTGTCCCACGAGGGAATGAGAACCAGCGTGTAGCAGCCTTTAGGGACCACCCTCTACATACTGCAGTTGGAACAGGAATATTCAGTGTGGTAGACAGGAGTGCTTAGGCTACAATTAGTGTCACTGAGTTCTACAGTATATTGCTGGTAGTAAGAGGAATGGACAAGTCTGCAAATCCAGAAGGAGGCTTATAATTTCATACATGATTCTATTTCTTGTAATGGCCTTACTAAATCTTACTAGTTTTGACCATGGGAAAAAGTGTAATATTCCTATGAATCTCCAGTTAACGTGTACCCCAGTCCTGCAAATTACCCCTGCATTGCACAAGGGTGTCCTTTCTACCTTTATTACCCACATCTTTGGGTATGATCCGATTGGAAGGAACCTCTCGGATCACTGAGTGACAGCCCCTGTGTCACCCAGGGTCACATAATCGTGTTCATACGTCTCTCAGTCACCGCCTTACTGGACAGTTTGCCCCTGCTACTCCAATACTGGACACTGTCCCAGACTGTCAGCTCTTTGATGACTGGGAAGCAGTTGCAGGAAATTTATATATGTAGTTTTGCCTTGCCATCAGGGAACACCTATCTTGTTTTTCTTTTTTACGACCTGTGAGCTTGGTTTTGTTATGTAAGCTGCACCTCAGTTTTAGTGTATTGGTTTCAGAATTTACTGTTTTCCTGAGAAATACTAGTCTGGCAAATCTGGGGATGTTTTCCACTCCTGGCTGAGGGAAGGGTGCCATGCTTCTCTTCCATCCTGCACAAGAATCAGCCTTGCCAGTAGTTGGAGTAAAAGCTCCAGTCAAAGTTTAGGTCTCTTCCTGACTGCCACGACTCTTTTCATCCAGGATACCTTGACAGTTGTCACAAAGAAGCTAATAATGTTCTCTAGAATGTTTCTCATTCATCTGTAAGTCTGGTACTGTATTTCACTGTTATTATTTTAATTACAAAATGTGATGAGTGAATATCCTGAACCATCATCCTGAGACTAAAGAAAACTCAGAGGTGGAGAGAGCTGAGAGTAAAATGCCTGAAGGCTTTGTGGAGGAGAGATAGGCTGCTGGGAAGGGGGGATGGGCAGCTTTTGGAAGAACCAAATTTTAGTGTATCTGTGGCTGCAGAAAGCCCTAGTGAAACTTACGGTAATGCCAGTTGCCCGTGCATATTAACCTGATTTGTGATGCAGCGTTTTTCCCAGCTAACTCTCAGGTTATACATGTGAACAAATGGCATTATTAATAATGTAGTTAAATTTCATAACTTGTATTTCCCCCCCTCCCACCGCTTTACTGTGTAGTCCAACTGAAATGAAACTTTGGGAGAGAATTACCCAAGCTGCAAGCCTTGCAAGTGGTCTCCTCAAGCTCCCTGAGCAGTGTGGGTGTGCTCCTCCTACAGATTTCTTGTACCTGAAATACAAACTTTATAAAATCCAAGGAAGCAAATGTAGAAATGTTTCCCCCCACACACACCCCGAACACTTAAGTTTGAAGGGCACCAAATACTTTTTTCCTTTTAAAGGTTCATTGTATGTGCCAGAACGATTGGTCTCTGAAAAGAGAATCATTCACCTGGGGTTACCCCATGGCACAGTAGTACTTGATCCCCAAGAGCACTGACAACGCGGTAGGAAAGACAGGTATTCAGCTGCTGGATTTAGATTTCCCAGTCGCCCAGTTCTCCAGTGTACCGACGGGAAGCGCTGGGAGTGGTGTCGCATCTTTGTTACGTGTCTGCAGAGTGGCACCAAAGACTGCAGGTGCAAAGAAAGTGCCTTCTAGCAGTGCAAGGGGATAACCCTAGGATGAGATGTAGGATCTTGAGCCAGCTACTGTGTGGAGCCAGAATAGACTTTGTTGCATCAAACACTGAATTTTAGGGTTAATTCTGACTGTAGCTTCCAGGCCTCAGAACAATGTAAGTATTGAATAGTATCTGTCCTGCAGGTTCATCAGCACAGAATCGATTTCCCAAAATACGCTCTACAGAAATATTCTCTCCCCTTCCATCATCTTAAAATGAAGGAGTGTAACTATAGCAGGTTGCACAGCATGAGGCACCTTGTGCATGAAAAATTACACAATTATGAATGTTTGGATTAGTTTATATGATTGACTTATCATCCTTAAGTACTTTATAACGCAACCATTCAGCAAATTGGGCTGATGTAATGTATCCCTATCAACAAGTAATTTCCTATATGTTTGTTTGCAGTGTTCTCTAGCAGCTGCATTAAGTTTGTTAATGAAATATGGTGAGTAGATCATCATTCCCCTCACTCTTTATTTCATAGGTTGGTGAGACCAGATGCAAAAAAGTTTGCACTTCGAAATCTGATCTGAGATCCAATGATTTCAGCATCGTTGGAAGCTTGCCAAGGGATTTTGAATTGTCGAATTATGACTGTTATGGGAAGCCCATTGAAGTCAACAATGGGCTCGGGAAATCTCAAGCCAAGAACAACAAGAAGCCTCCTCCTCCCAAGCCTGTCATTCCATCAGCCGCAAAGAGAATCGATCTTTATGCGAGAGCACTGTTTCCTTTTTGCTTCTTGTTCTTCAACGTCATATACTGGTCCATATATTTATGATAAATCTTTTATTTATTTTTTCATATGTGTAAAATACGTCCCATTTCATTAGCCCTTCCCAGTCATGAAGACCACCAGCGTGTGAAATTATTTGCGTTTGCAAAGCAATATGTTGCATTTTGATGCCATGCGATTGTACTGAACATATGGCATCTGAAATTTGAATGAAAGCATGACACTGCAATGTCTGTGCTCTGACCAACATTGTATATAAATGTACAGCATACATCCTGCTTCAGGAATATATATGAAGGACAATGCATACTACATTATAAAGCTGAATAATGCTCTTCAGTTATTAGTAACATACAGAGATTTAAAGTGTTTCTGACAATGAAACTGATGTGCACGTTGAGTATTATTAAAATCAGTATTCTAGTATATGTAGTATTTAACAGCTTTTCTGCTGATTTCCAGAGGAACAAGACCAACAAAACCCAAACATCTTGTTCTTGTATAATTTTCGATGGCACTGTTGAAGAAAAAGCTAAGTTGTAATTCATATTATTTAGACTTTGTAAGTGAAGGCAGCATTGAATAAGCTGATCTTGTCAATGTGGAAAAATAAATATCAGAGAAATACTAATTTTGTAAAATTAGCTCATTTAGGAGAAAAACCCAAAAACTGTATCCATCCAGCAGGCACACTTAAGTGTGTGAGAATATGCTGACAATAAAACATTGGGCCAAATTTTGACTGCTGGTTCGTTAGGAACAAACTAGATACAATATGTCAAAAACAAACAGGCCACTTTCTAGACTGAACGTATCAGGAGTTTTGGAGAAACATCACAAGGTGCAGTTCAGTATCAGGTTATATTTTACTTTTTTTACGTTACTCTGTCCTCTGACTCATCTTCTGTAGCATCTGGCAAGCCTGCAGTATATAAGTCACAATTTCTTTGGTTTTGCGTCGGATACGTCTTACTCAGTTTGTTTTGTTTGTCCCCTTGAAAGCTTTCAGTTTGAACGGACCAGTTGTTGTCAAGATTAAATCCCATTTTTACCGCTAGTTGTACTTTTTTAGTTTGCCTATTGTGGCGCAGATGACCGAAGCTAACAATTAGCCACCAGCAGAAGTGAAGAAGTGTCTAAAGGTCTAAGGGGCTGAGACTCTTAAATATAGCATGAGTCTTTCTGCCTACGTGTTAATTCATGGCTGCCCTCACCAACTCATTGGTTTGGCTGCTCCGTTTTGGAGAATAAGGTCCTATGCACGAATCTGCTCTGATGGGAGACTGGTCTCCTTTTTCCAGAGGAAACCCCGTGACATGGAGACTACAGAAACATGATCTCCCCTGGGCATGCAGTGCAGGACCTGGAGTCTCCTGTGGGTGCCAGGGTAACCCCTTCATTAGGGCAAGTCATGAGGTGAAACACAGCCAAGAGAAAGCTGCTTGTGTGTAGACATCTGAGTAGCCTCTGCTCCCTAGGAATACTCGGGGACTGTGCCTCAGCCCTTGTGAGCATGCTGTAGGGAAATGTCTGCTCTTGTGAAGCTGGGGCACCACAGTTTGTTTAAATATTAAAATCAGACAGTTCTCACTAAATTGGCAATTCATAAAAGGAAACATGGATTATTGGCTCCTCATAGGTGAGAAAGGGGCTGAACTAAAGACCTGAAACCTTCCATAGTGAGGAAATAGACACAATCACACTTGTGCTACATTTCTAGCTCATCCAGGATGTGCTGAACCAATGCAGGCCACAGCTGGGCTCTTCAGTCACTTGGGTATTGCCCACCACGTGAATGTTGTCCACGTGTGGTGAGCCTGCACAACCAGAAGGTCAGAAGTGGGAACATAAAGAGAGCAGAGCATGCCACGCTGGCTTCGCTGGGCATCTGGTGGATCTGCACGTGCCCAGGGTTTTTCCTAACCACTGCCATTTTGTGATCAACAGCCTGATTGCAATGATCTGTGTTTGGGTTGAAGAGGTCTTCCCTTCAGAATAGGGTCAGGTGCTTTCCGCCAGCTTCCTGGCCACTTTCTTGTGGAGATCTCGGGGAGCCACTTTACGAGGCGGCCACAGTTTGTCCTTTGGATCTCTTTCCGATCAGAGGAAATGGAAGGGAAACCCCAAATGTCACTGACCTGTGACATTTCCCAGAGGGGGAAGAAATATATGTATTTTTATCTCCAGTTCAAAGTTTAAATATTTCTATCTGTGGAAGGTATTTACAGAATTGTCAGAGACTCTGAGAAGCAATAAGGATAATTCAAAGAGAGGAAGGAAGGGAGGGGTAATTTTTCTACATACAATCAGAGTGCTATATTTATAGACATTATTTATTCTCATACTTGTATTTTTTCTTACAGTACTGGAAGGCAAGAAAATAATTACCCTGTGTTGGAAATTATATGAATTTTGGAAGATAATTTTCATGTTAGAACTCTTACTAAATGATTTATCTGTAATTAATGTCCACATTCTATCTGTATAATCTCAATTATAGATTTTATTGTTAAATTAATCTTTGTTCCTTCTTGCTTTCCTGCTTACTTGACGGCTTTTGTGTTTTATCATAAAACATTTAATCAATAATACACAGTACTTGCTTTCCAACTCACACAAAAGGAAGCAAAAGGAATGTGTATTATTAAGATAAAGGCTTTTCGTTCATTACAGCACAAAAACTAAGGACTGAAGTTAAGTTTAACAGCAAAATTGAAACAAAATTTAAAATAAAACTGTATCAGCGATAAAGTATTAATTTTCTTTTTATTTACACTCAATGATATTGCAGTATTTATATTACCTCAGAATGTATTAACTCGTCCTACTGAGCAGTAATAATTGATTTATTTTATTTTTCTGCTTTCCACTAAAGGTCATTGAGAGTTTTGCATACTATGTCACATTATGGTCCTCCAGCACCCTCTAGTTGTAAAATTCTGCCTGTTGACGTATTTCCAGAATGAGGTGCAAATATAAAACTGTATAGGGAGTATAGGATGTTACTTAATAGTGATAATATGAAGGGAAAAATATTAATAAATTAAATGGACATAAAATCAATGGACAGTTATAGAAACTTGCCATCCAGTGTGAATTTAAAATGGTAGAAGTTGAGACATTCAAGTAGTAGCAAAGGTGAGGCTCATGAAGTATACACATTAGTAACTAGATTAACTAGTCGTGATGTCTGAACAAGCTGTGTGACAGCAAAATCTGTTTCTGAGGGAGAGACCATCTGTGTTTCAGCTGACATTTGCTTGAACTTCTCCTGTTTGCTGGTAGGAGAGTTACAAATCCTTGTTCTACCCTTAACATAAACCTCATCATTTTCTTGGCCCTTAAGCATTGAGGGTTAGTATCCAAATAGTTCATCTCTTTCTCTCAAAGCGTTACGGCCCTTTAGATCTCTTTCCATTTCAGGATTTTAAAACACATTCAAACACTCCATCAGGAATTTCCATGGGGATGAATTAATTCATTGCTCAACTGCATCTACAAATTTAAGCTATACAATAAGTAAGGATCTGACTTGAAAGGTGTATCAGCTGCTATGCGCTAATTCCCCGTTCGGATGTGTGAAATGCGCTGTGTGGCGTAATCCACACCTTACTTTCTCATGCTGTTTCGACTCCTGTTTGACACCCAGTGTTAGGAGAAGCTCTGTAGTGGGGCTTTGGCACCTCCTCTTTTTTTTCAGCCTCACGTTAATTCTGGCTGAGATGGCGTATGTGAGCAGTCTGCCTCCTGAGCAAGGAAGGGAGTTTATTTCTGTAAGTGCAGCGTACAGAAGACTGACCACTTGGAAACATTGCCAAGCAGCTTTCATTCTTCAAAGTCTTTGGATTAATTTGGAGTTGGTAAGAGGAAATGTGTGGGTAAAGAGAGAGCATCTTCAGTGCCCTGTTACCCATTAAAGAGGAAGCAGTAAAACACTACCTTTTGGGGTAGTTTCAATGAGCATGACCCAGAGATTGATCTGGCTGTGTAATCATTTTGAAGGAAATGCACTTAAAAGGAATATGAATTTGAAAACACTTCACTCTGAAGAGAGACGATAATTTACTTTAGCAGTCTATCAAGGTAATCTATTAAAGAGATGTTATAATACAGCTGAGACCATTGGTCTCTTCTTCAATTAAAGCAGCTTACCGTTGTGGTCATTGGATGACTTGTGCTGAGCATATTTATGGAATAGATAACAAGAAATTATTTATTTCCAAGGCACTGCAACCTGAATATATGCAATGTCAAGTGATTTTTCAGGCAATGGAGATAGCTTAGTGCTGAAACAAGTACAAATGCAGTGTGTGGCAGATAAGGGAATGATAGGACGCTGTTACTTGATACTTTGGTATACTAATTCTGGGATTAGGGAAGATAATGTGAAAAGAAAAGGAAATTCAGATACAGAGAGATTGAATAATAGTTTTGCTTCTGTCTACAATTCAATTTAATTGTGTCTAACAATTTAATTGCTCCATATAGTAATAATATATGTTACCTGCTTTTTTTATATATAAAAAGAATTACTGAATAAATAAAAGAAAACTTAAGTTCATCTGTGATGCCAGAAAGATACAGAAACTAGTTCTTTTCATAGGAAGCTCTACACTTGAATAAACAATGGAACACACAGAAGGCAAAATGCAGTTTTAAAGACATAAAATTATCCTTGTTGTGGTTTTGTCTATACCATTGTATCAAATAAATCACAAACAATCTGGGCTGCTTGCAGCACTCCCTTGCAATTTGACTTACTTAGGAAAGTCTCCCACCCATCTACATCTACCTCCCAGCACCTCTCCTCATTCCATCGGTGGTAATAGTGTCAGCAGACATTTAAAAAAAAATTAGTTGGCTATTTTGAAATCTTTCTAAAATCCCTTACTGCTATGAGTATGTCTACATTGCAGTCACTGAAATGTCTGCAGCTAATGCAGGCTTATCCAAATTAGCTTTAAACTAGCTGAGTTGGGGAGGGCTGGTAACGTAGCCATGGTAACAGCGAGCTCCGGCTGGGAAGCCTACCTGCTGGCGTAGGAAATCAAAAAATATACTTTGGTGTTAACCCCCACAAAGGTTTATGCTGCCTTGGCTATTGCGCTCAAACAGTTGGTTTAAAGTTAGCTCGTGTGGGTGTTGATCAGCCCGTGCCTGCGAAATGTAGGTGTATGCTGTATGACGCACTGTGTGCTGGAACTGAATTATTTTTTCCCGCTGGTGATGTGAAAGATGCCATCGTGAAATATTCTCTCTATGGTTCTTGATGACGTGCAGGATTTCTGACATATTTCATTCTGTGTACTGACAGAAGTGTTCACTGGTAGTGCCAAAGATGAAACTCATTTTCCTGAACCGATGCACTTGTAAAAGAACAAGCCGGATTTACCCACCTGAGCATGAATGAGGTTGTCTACTGAGTCTAGGTCGTAAGACTATCCCTTTTACACATTAGAAGAGCCATTCTGTTTGAAGTTCCTAACTCTAATAATGGATATTGGTTTATGATCTTTTAAAAGATTATTAAGAGGCTAAAGAGACCAGTGAGACTAATGAGGCCAAGACTATAAAAGTCTTGTTTGGCTTCCAGGTTGTCCACGGAGGTCAACCCTGGTTTTGGGGGGGCACTGATTGCTTTTCAGCATGGTGTTTCTCAACATGACGGTGCCTGTCAGGATTCTGGAGAACCACGTTGACTGACTCCCTCCAAACAGAGAAGGTACCTGAAGGACCTTCAAGCTCGTTAGTCAAATCTTTGGAGTATTGAGGTAAATCTCAAGTCTGCTTGGCTCTGTTAACTATCACACAGAGGCAGCAGGTATATAAAATACAGAACTTTTAGTACAAGAAAATTAACAGTCTTTCCCCTTATTGCCTGAAAGTATGGTTCACAGTGGCAGAAACCAACCAGTATGACAAGGTGGGTTACGAAGGGTTTCTGTGCCACCAGGCAATTGCGTAAGCCACATGGCGTGGTTTGAAAGGAAGATGTGTGGGGACTGTGGAGGAGAAAGCTTAACGTTTTGGATAGCTGTTCTGCACCTGATGAGTTCTTCAGGCTGTGGCAGTGGGTAGCGTGGTTTTTTTCATATATATGTCTGAGTATGTCTGTTTCTTTCTACGGACATCCACAGTGGGAGTCATTTTTCACTTGAGGAAGCAAACTGCAGAGGTTTTGGGGCCCAGTAAACCCTCCTGAGTATAGCAAGTCAAGTTGTTGTACCACTGTCCCCTGCAAAAACCTTTCAACTCAGAGGAATCCTTCTCTAATGCCATGAATTGCAAGAAAAATCCCTGCTGAAACTGCGGCTGCTGCTGTGAGGAAAAGCTGTGTGTAGGCAGCCTCTGCGGTTCCACCTTCTTTCGCTGTGGCATACATCATGATAATCAATAGCAGTGTTTAGCTTTTCTATTCTGCAAAGCACCCCTTTTATCAAGACTGAGTTATTTCCTCGGCAATACGCTCCACCTATCCTTCCTTTCATCTCCGTACAGCCAGAGCAAAGATCATGTGTGTGACTGACGGAGTTCACGAAGGCAAGCCAGTGCTGATGTTCAAGAACAGATAACATCATCTATGTTATCCCATTTCAGTTATATCCCTGTAACTCAGAATATTTTGTTATTTGGATAGCTCCTCACTATATGCATTATATTTTTGAGTTAAGTGTATTGAATCATGAATTTCCTGTCAAAAGCAGACTATGAAAAAAAAGTAGTTCATGTGACATTTTTTTAAATGTTGATTTTCTCTATTAACCTTAAAACTTGCATTTGACCCAGAGGCTAGGGAAATATATTTCTCAGTGTTTAATAAGCCTTACATTGTCACAACAGATTTATCAGTGTCGCAGGCAGGCTCATTCTTTCAGATTAATTTGTTTGTTTCTTTGACTCCCAAAGGCCAGCTCATTGGAAGACATTAATTTGAAGACTGGCTATTTCAAAGGCATAATACTGACAGGAACTGACTGTAAAGACTGATGTTTTTGACCAATACCACTCCGGCATCAGTCTCTGCTTTTGACAAAGCCTATCTTGCTACCTGCTCCTGCTTCTGACAAATCCTGTTTAGCCTCAGCCTACTGGAGGGTGTAAAATCTTCATAGGCTTTTTAAAATATCTGTCTGTCTGATTGTGTCAGCTTCTAAGGCAGCTTTTCTTCCATTCCCCTCCTAGATGTGCTTCAGGATCAGGCTATTATAGAAACAATCTTCTTTTTTCAAGCAAATACAAATGATATACAGCATACACCGTCAGCTATAATCTACTTCGTGGAATTAAACTTTAGTCTTTCTTTATTAATTCTTCATATTTTCTAGTTGGTTGTTTCCCTGAGGTGAAAACTTCCTAAATAACTCAATTTCTTAAATGAATAAACAAATGTGCATAACGGCAGGAGAGGATCGCATTGGCCCTGCTGGTTTTGGCCTTAAAAGCTCTTCCCTTGTTGTGGTCTTAAAGCCAAGAAGGCTTCGGAGGGTCTACTGCTGCTGAACTCGTTACGGCTGCCCTACGGAAGCACAGACAAAGAGCAGACCCCCTGTGCAGGACCTGCCCCGTACGGCTGCAGTCTAGGCAAAGGAAAACACGGCTAGGTTTCCCAAACCCTGTCCCTTTGCAATAACGTGTTCGTCACATTTTCCACTTGATGAGTTTTTGTGCGACAGAGAGGCACTTTATTTAGAAAAGTAAGAATGATGATGCCAGAGTAGTATTCCCAGACACTGCAGTTTCATGGGAGAGTTTTACACCACTACTGTAGAATATGGAATATCATGAATTTCACCATGAGAGATTTTAAACAGAAAATGCTGATCCAAGTTGGCAGCACTTTATTATCTGTTACCCATAAGCATGGCTTTATTGCTTTATTTGTCACATACTTCCATATTTTTCCCATTTCAGGAACAGCATCTTAAAGTGGGATTATTTGTAAGTATATGAATTATTAAAGCATATTATGGTTTATCCTATTTTTTTTCCACAGGAATATAAGAAAGAGATAGTGTCTTTTACATTACAGTGCTCTTGCAACAAGTTTACTAGTCTCTGTGAAGAAAGTCTTGATGAAATTAAATAGGTGGAAAAAAATTTCATGGAGTGTGCAAATGAAACAGCCAGGAATAAATCCATTTATGCAAGACTCACGCTGAGAGCCTGATGAGCTTTGACAATTGGAATAAATTATTTTGGCTGAAAGGACATTCCAGCCTTAAAAGACGGGACAACATTGAATCTTTCAACAGTTCTCATTTCTCCACTGAAAAGAAAAAATACAGCTTTATAGAAAAGACCAGGTGGTCTTCTCCATACTGACCTCTTATCTGCACCCGACCAGCACGCTCGCCCGTAATATGGCCTTTCTGCCAGTTTGTGTTGCAAGAATTCAATACATGAAATTATTTCTTCTCTGACCAGGCAGTAAAATGACTGCTGTCAGCTGATGATGCCCGGTGCATGACTGACGGCATGGCTCCGTATACAGCATAAGTTTGAACGTCATGCGTAAGTGACGGTCTGTAGCTCAGCACGGTCTCCAGTTGCTAAAGAGAGCAGGGTGTCCCTGCCCCAGGTCTCCTGTGCAGGTGTGGCAGACTATTTCCTCGGTTTTCCTACGGTCCTCTGCATCAAATGATAGATGGTAACAAGGCTGCTTTCTGTTGCGCTAAGGGCCTTTTGTGTAGGTTGGACATGGCTGGGACCAAAACTCATCTGTTGCTGTGTGTTGTACACTGCCTTAAGAGGCTACTGTAATGCACACGAATAATATATATTCTTTCAGTCATTGTTAATAATAGATTCAGTGGTATACAGTAGTGATATCTTTGTTTGTCTTTCCCCGGTCTTAACATTTCTGGAAGTAGTCTGGCTCTGATACCAAGTGCCTGATATTCTCTTCGTTGACATTAGCTTTGCACTGCCGTTCTTTCTGGTTTACTCTCAGAGGAGGATGAAACCCACTGTATGTGTATATGCTTCCCTTCAATATTACTCCTTTCTGATGTCTAAAAATGATTCTTCAAATAACCTCACAGTTCCTTCCTCAGATCCAAATTCCACAGAAGAATCTACAGAATAACAAAGGAAGAAGTTGCATCTTTTAAAATGGTACATTTGTTAATTTATATTTTAATGTACGTGTGCATAAATATCCATGTTTAATTTAATGGCATTCTAAGGACTAAGCCTTCACGAAAACAGCTTGTCAGGATATAATAACTTACTGGTCTTTCCCCCTTCCATTATTATTATTTTGTTTTGCAAGTATTTTCAAAGTACATCAATGTCATACCATATGTTTTTTCAGTTCTCGGTAAAATAAATCATCCCCTGCCATGGCACAGAGTGAGTTATGTGAGCCACAGGTTATTAAATTACGTGCTGGAGTAGTTCCTCCAATTGCAAGCTCAGAACAAGTTTTGTCACATGTAATGTAATCAAAAAGTACTATTTTTTAAGGAAAAACAGTGATTAATTGGTATCTCATGTTTTCCTAGATTGTTACTATTAGTAATACTATATGGCAATTAATGAGTATATTAAGTTAATTACTAGTACATAAATTAATGAAAGGATACTGAAAAATACAGCTATGTTTCCTGGGGTTTGTTAGCTAAATCCTTGAGGTGGGAAGCTCACATTAGGCGACACAGTCTCTCACTTGTAGGACAATGATCCAACAGCAGTGTAGATATAATCACCTGGGGGCTGGCTTATATACAGAAAGTTAAAAGTGAATGCCACACGTCTGTCTGACTCGTGGATTGCCTACCGTCTTCTCCAGGATGGAGAGGAAGCCCAGCACTGCTCTTGTCAGAAAGCAGGGTTTTCTTTCGTGGTTGACGTTCAACAGCAAAAGACTGCAGAAGCCCGTGAAGGGTGGCATTTTCAATCCATTTAATTTCACTGTTGTTTCATGGGATGTTACTGTAATTGATTGTCCATGTGTATCACACAATCATTTGTCAATAACACCAAATTGTATGTTGTTCTAATGAGACACTGTATTGAGATGAGTTATAATGAATAAAATTATGAAATCATCAGATGATGAATAGAGAAAATTCCACTCCAAAACATAACGTTTATACTACAGACATTTTTTTAGTGCAGCGCTGCAATAGCTGCGAAGAATCAATATTGCGTTCTGCTATCCTGTTCAGCAGCAGCACTCAGAGTGCTTGCGAGACCTGTGATTTTCCCTAACTGCCTCAAATAACCAAACTCTCCTTGCTGTAAAGAAAATCTGAGCTATTGCTACCATTCTGGCATGAAAACATCTGTAAGAACTGGATGATTCTGGATACACGTTTGAGGCTAGAAGTTTCTGATCTCTGTATATTTCCCTTGTTTTTTTCTAAATGAGATCTTATGTGTTTTGGGTAAGCTCATTTCGTTGCCTTTGTCATTTATTTGCTGTAGCTGACCAATCTCTAAAATGAAGGTCCTATTTTCTTATTACTACTAAAACCACAGGGAGCCCAGCAGAACATAGGCAAACATTGGTGAAGGTTCTCCTCCAGAAAATGCCTTTCAGCACTCATAGTTTCTTCAGACACCATAAGTGAGCACTTTTTGTAGTTTTAGTTGTAGAAACCGAGATCATTAGATCACATTAGCAGATCTGTTTGATTTAACAGAAAGGTGTGAATGCTGTATTCACAGTAGCTACAGCTGGTACTGACAGGTTGGGGACAACCAAAACATGGGACAGAGGATGGTGGATCCCCATGGGAGCATGCCTGTCCTTGGTCCGCCTACTCCTAGCTGTGGCATAGCTCTGTCCATAGGCTGTTTTTCTTTGTAGCTGGTTTAGACTCAGGACAGGGATGTTTCTAAGCTCAAGGCTAGGTTTTTGTAGTGTGCCCATAACCACCATCTTTGAGTTGCCCTTGAAACCCCACCAGCTTGTCTCTTTCTTTTTAAGCCCTTGATGCATTGCGCTGTGTATGTTGACCTGTAGTGAACGGAAACCGTAAATTTAAAATCGTTCAGAACGCAACTACCTGCACACATCATCTCTGTGTGTATGTTTTATTAGGGCCATGCAATTAGCAAGGAGTAACGTAAGCCTCAGGTTAAAGGGCAACTACACAGACTCCGATAATGGCTAGCCGTTAATTTGTGTCAGATAACTTCCTATTGTAACACAAATGAAGTTTCAATAAAGACAAGCAGCGTCATTTAGTTTGTCTACAACGCCACAAATATTGCAAGCAGAATTTTTTCTACTATGAGCTCTGCAATTAAAGCCTATATTTAAAGAAATTATGCCATTATAAGAATGTTATTTTCTGTGCATTTACTATGATGTAGATGCATTTCTAGTCCAAAGTGTGTAATTAAGTGCCTCGTAAGAATTGTTTATTTTTTCTTACATTTCTGGTTTGTTGTTTTTCCTTGTGCAAAAGCTTGCCATTAATAGCAAACTTTATCACAGTTAATCTCTGGGAAGATATACCTATGCAGAGGTGAAAGTAAAAATATCTCCTATCTGTGCTGTGAACTAGTTCTGGGACTGAACCACTGAAGTGATTTTTCAGAACTAAAAATAAACTTCTGTTAGGCTCAACTCTGTACATTTCCGTAATAACTCGATCGAGCTGCTTCTCGACAAGATGATTTTATCAAAATAAAAATTATTGATGCCAAACAAGTCAACAGTGAACTCAAAAGGTATTTCTGTTGCTGAAAGATTGCAATGATAAGAGAGCTGATGTTCCAAATCACAGCAGTCCTTTTAATCTTATATCATATTTTTGATGGGATTTTTGAAAGAATAGTGTAAAATGCCTGCAGTGGGTAATTAAATAAGTAAAAACATCTTTATATCTTTTGGATATTTCCTGAAGAAATGAATTATTATCTTGTCTCATGCAATTCTATCTATTCCTCCAGGTTAAGGTATTTTTAATGTTGCTAAGTGCTTGAGCTCTGTGTTATAATTTCTGCAACAACACAATTTGTCTCTTACTTATTTGTGTCATAAAGTACATGATTTTAACATTTGCTCAAATGGTTTTGTATGATTGATATCATTTTTCTATCCTTTTTTATGAAAAACATAACAGGGAATGTTTGACTGATCGGTGTTTAATCTCTTACTACAGCTTAAATTTCCCTTTATTTTCCTCGTAACAGAAACCCTGACAAAACTATAAAACTGTAAAAGTGATCTCGATAAATACACTGCAATAACGTAACCATTGTCTAAACTAAATCCATAACATGAACACATGTCTTTTTAAAAGAAAGGGATTTTCACCTTTTAAAATCCACCAAAAAAATCCAGCTTTACACAATTTGCTTATAAATGAATCTATGACCCAATTCTCAGTTACCTGAGGACCCGTGAAACCATATTATGCTGCCAGGTCAGTGTAAAGTGGTTATGACTGTGACCAGCGGTGTTGGTATAAATGGAAATGGATGCCTGTGTACCTTCCGATACTTCTGTGAGGTTCAAAAGTGAAACACCCCTACAGAAGAAGAAAACCAGATGTTTCATTTACTCCCCTGGTGAATGCAGTGAATTTTGTTCCGCTTTACTGTGGAGGGAGCAGAGAAGCAGCCTGTTGCCATCACATATCTCACCACGTTGACAGCTAGACAAATTGGCTGCCCTCTACTGAGCAGCCTGGAATTGGGCATCCCAGCCCCAGGGGACGGAGGTGACACCGCCCGCTCCCCCTCCCCGGCAACAGCTCCTCACTGGCTTGGTCCCCAGGCCAAGAGCAGGGTTAACGCCAGCGCTGTCATCGCAGCTTTCCTGCTGGTTCAAAGAGCTCTTGGCCTCGAAGCCTTGCGTGAAGGATGTGAATGAGATCGCACCGATGCTGTTTCAGACAAGAAGTCAAGTAGCAGAGATTCATTCCTGCACTGTGGAATACTGTGAGAAACTGTCTTGCTTGGATTAAGGAGTTTAGTGTAAAAGTTTGGGACTCATTAGTTCTGCTGTGGTGGAAAGCCTCTCTGCAAAGCTGATGTGAATGCCACCCTGAATCCTGTGCAGGGTCATGAAGCAATTTAGAGTATTGACTAGCAGTGCAATGCCACGGTCAGAACTTCCATTCTCCATAGGAGTTCAGTGTTGATGAACGAATTTTCCTTGTCAAGATATAAAAAGCAGTCAAGTTTCTGACATTTTTTGACCTTGTTGAGATATCAGATTTGCAACAGGTTCAAATTCAAAAAAGATCAGTTGATTTCTCCAGGTTTCTAGGGTAGGCGGAGTAGGCATATATTTTATGAGTAGTTTTTATGAATGAAACATTAAATGAAGAACGTGCCTTCTCCATCTCAAGAATGATCGTTACACGGTCCATTTCCCACAGGCTGGTATTTGTCCAGTATCCTTGTTCAAAATACTGCCTCAGCACACTTACTGCAACGACAGAAATGACTCCCTACAATATCCATAATGTTAAGCGCAACCATAAGAAATGTTTGAGCCGCAATATACAAAGGTGTTATTATCAATGGCACGTATTATCCTTGTTTTTCGATCTCTCTGTAATTTGTGGACCTGGAGCGGCTCCTTGCTGTCGTTGCTTGGGATTCTGAAGACGCGAGATCACTGCATGGTGCTGTGATTGCTGGTGGAGAAAACCCCTTGCTTTTGGGAAATTGCTTCTGTTGTACAGAAAAAAGGGCCTAAGTTACCAGTGAGTAGAAATCGGAGAATGAGTAACAGCAAAAGTGTACTGCAGATGTGTCAATGGAGAGTGGACTACAACATTCTTGTCAGCTTGTGTTTGCCTTTCAGCATTTTAGCATGGTGTTGATGAATGCAGGGAACTGAGGTGGAGGGGCGATTTGACAAGTACCATACCTCAGCAGAGTACAGTCCACCAGTATATGAAGTCTGATGTCTTCATCATCTCCAAAGGGCTTTTTGTTATGAATAATGAGTAATACATTTCTCACAGGTGACAGAAAATATGCAAGGCTAAAGAGAAATTTCAGTGTTCAAGAACTGACCTGAAGAAAGGGTGTAGGGTTCATATTTGAAACATAGATGTCAGCATGGAAAAAAGGAATAAGAACATGGTGAGAATAAAAAACAACACTGGAGTCAAGGCTGGCATTGCTCACGGAGCAGATGGGAGAGGTGGCGGATGAAAAGAGAGAGGATCAAGGCTGGCTGTTACAGTCTAAAGCAAAAAACCAACACATTTTAATTAGCTGTGCGCTACAAGGGGAATGGGGGTGGTAAAACCAAAATAACAGGAGAGAAAAAGAAGATTCTGATGGTGACGATTTGGAAAACCAGATGCAAATCAGGCAAGGAAGGAGACAGCAAGGAAGAAGAGAGGTAGCAGGTAGGCAGGAAAAAATTAGGACAGGAATAAGAAGTGTGCTATTTGGGACTGAGACAAGGCAATGGAAGGTTTTATGCTGTTGAAAGAAAAGGGAAGAGATTGCCAGACAAGAATCAAGGATTTAGCATGCATAGTCTAATCTGCAAGTGTTCCTTTTATCTTTTTCTGGAGCCTTAATCATGTAATTTGCCATAATCTCGGTAGAAATATATAACATTTCTCTCAAATAGCAAGAATGTTAGTAGCCCAGATAAATATAATAAATCTCAATTCACTATGAATTTCTCAGAATTGTTAGCTAAGCCGTAACAAACTGCACTGTCACAGCTACTATACAGCCAAAGGAACTTAGGGTTGTATGATTAGCACTATTTCGCATTAGTTATACCACAGGGTAGTAATGTTGCTTTTTTCACCATCGGGGTAACATAATAGAAGGCAGCATAAGCTATTCCTTAGTGCGTGTCGTCCCTGGGTGTATGTGCTGTTAATGGGAACAGTACGTGTTTGCTAATCAGGAGTGGGAGCGGAATGAGCACGGGAGATCAGGATGTACTTTTTATTTTTAAAAAGACTCTTGAGATCAACAGTGAACATATGGGACTAAACAGTTTAAGAAAAATTTGGAACTTGAAACTTCTGTTTGTATTTCCTCTTTATTTGCATTTGTTGCTATTTGCAAAAGTTCTGCAGATTTCAAAAAAAGACAACAATCTTTTTTGAAGGGAAGAATGTCTTGACTGGCCATAAAATCAAAGGATTCATACACTAGTACAGCGTTTTTGCATCCTACAAAGTCTGCATATTTTAAGATTTTTTTTTCTAATGAAAAAGATTCTGAATGTAAGACCAAACATTGATGGCATATGAGGCTAGAAGGGACCATTATACCCATTACGTCTGAGGCCTTACCAAGGAACTTCTCAGAATTTAACTTCTACAACAAGGATTTTTCAAACAGAATCTGGTTCTGACTGAGCATTTTCCAGGGCTGAGCAATTCACTAAAAAGCTTAGCATGTGATTGCCATCGTCAATGACACCTTACTAAAACAGCAAAAGAAAAGATAAACTTTATTTCTAATCTGAAGATGATTAATATTAGCATTCAAATACTGAGGTTTTTTGCTGCATACATCTCCTCAGATGCTTTATATTATAAAAGTTACATTCCTGAAGCATGTACTCCATGTCATCGAGTCGTTCCTCACCTATCTGTTTGACAAGTAGATGGAGTGATCACTAAATATCTCTGAGCACAAGGCAAAAATTTCCAGTTCTTCAGCCACTGCCACATTTGTTTCCACATCTCCTGGGCACCTGCTGAAACGTGTGGATGTTTGGCTGAATTGCAGCCACTGTCTCAACCAGGACCGTGCCAGGATGAATTGCTGAGGAAATGTATTCCTGATAAACTCATATTTATCTCTGATCAGCACATGTATTAGCCCATTTTAACTTCCTCACCAACTTCTACCTTATGTTCACAATATCGTCCATTAGAGCCTATTAAATCAGATACAGCCATGATCGAATCCTGCATTCTTTGCAATAAGTAGCAAATCTCTCCTGGGCTTCTCTGGAACCAGGATTAGGCACTTAGCCTTTTTAGGGTTTTGACATCTTATTATTTGATATCTGGCCTTCTGTCATCTATCATTGTTTTCATTATTGTTGCACTGCTATGTTCCTTTCAACAAGTGATTGATGCTGATTATTAACAGTCTCCCTGTTGATGCTTTATTCAGATTCTGAACTAATGCATTTTTATATAAGCTTTTATCGTGGATTTAGAAGAATGCATATGAGAATATAATCTTCTGTTTTTAAGATTACAATCCTTAGTTACCTCTTGCTGGATTCTTTTCCTTTTCTTGTGCAGAAAGTATTGAATGTGATTCCCAGTAATGTAGCCTGATTTTTTTATGCACAATGTTAATGAACATGTCTATTCTTAGTACACGGTCATAAATTACTATCACCTATAAATTTCTTTTTTCTCCTTTGCCTGCTTGCATCTTTTGGATTAGCATAGGACTGTTATAAAAAATACAGAATTGAAGAAGGTCTTATTTTATTGTCAGCATTTTGCCCTGTTATTAAATTCTGATTAAACGTTTTCCTTGCTGATTCACTAGCCCATGCCATCCTTCTGTACTTACTCATCTCAGTTGGAATCTTTTATTTTTCTCTGGCACACCAACGCTAGAGTATGGCCACTAAATTTGACACTTTTTCTACATGTTCTGACGTGACGATACCAATCTGGAATATGACATGCACATACGTACACACACACACACACACACGTTGTATGTACTGTATACATATGCATACTCACAATTCTGTAACGGAAAAATATGCCTTGGAAAATCAACAGGCAGGCTGGTATCAGCCGTGATTGCCATGGTGGTTGTTATTACCTCACCACAAACAGTCTGTAGAAAACCCCCAGCTGTAGCTGATAATTAACTTCTTACTCGGGTCACTTCCGTTTTACCTGCCTGCTGTTCTGTGTTCCGTAGGTCTTTGACTCGCAAGGTGTAGCAAGGGCACTGCCATGATGGAAAGTGGGTTCAGGACCTTCATCTATAAACTGTTTTGACTCGGGTAAGGTTGCTCGTTGTGTAGTGCCCAGTACAGTGGGATCCAAACTTCGTTTAGCATTTATCCACTCTTTAGTATAAACAGTAAAACAGCATTTTACAATCTACCCATATAAAAAGTGCATTGCCATGGATTATTCTTGCTGTATCTGGCAAAGGCGTTGGTGTGCATGTGGAATAGCACTGTTCTCTATGACACAAAACAAACCCCAAAATAAACCAGCCAAACAAAGCGGCTTAGAGATTTAATTCCTTTCTATAACTGTAAAGGCAACTAGTTCAAAAACTGGGGTTCTTCTAGATTTCATTTTTATATTTTGCATCATCTTAATCCTTTTTATATTTTAGTTCATTATGCAGCTGTAATGTATATTGGCAAACAGATTTTTTTAAATTATAAAATATTAAAATACAATCTTCAAACTGAGATCTTTGCCGCAGCTTAACCTTATTTGATATGCAGAAGGGGATTCTTCAGACCTGGGTGAAAAAAAAGCGTATGTTTATGATTGATCTGTGCTGTTGAAGACTGGCAATATTACATTAAAGTATTTGTTAAAAGTAAATGCCTGTAGATCTCATTTCCCCGGGGCGCAGCGAGGACTACCTGAATGCAAGCTTTCCTCTGCTGTCTCATCTGTCGGTTGAAACAGTGACACTGTTTGCTCCTGTCACAGAACGCAGTGGGGGGGTTTACCATAGAGCACAAAAAAACCTGAGCACCGGGAGGGACCAGGCTGGGGGAGAGAGCGGGGAGCGGCCGCACTCGCTCTGCCGTTCCCCCCAAATACCGCCACAGGGTCTGCAAGCGCAGGGTGTCGCATCTTGCGCTCTTTGTCGGGCTCAACTCATTTTGTGGTGAGAGGGGTGACGGCACAGGTACAGACAGAAGCTAGCACAGAACTTCCCGGTGAAATGACTCAAACGAAACCAAACTCGTCACGAATTAGGGATGGGTGAAGGGCCTCCAACTGCCTCTTTCCCAGGTGTTCAGGAGATGTACTGGCAGCTGAACATCTGAAGTGTCAAGACCTTTCTTTGTCTCTGGAAAGGAGAATTAAGACAATTTAATAACAAAAGAAAGGAAATGCAATGCAAGATCAGTATCCTTTCCTACATGGATATTCCTCGTCTTTATTGACCAAAAAAAGAAGAATATTTTTTAAACATATATATATATAGACACAACAGCAAAAGATCATTTAATAGCAAATCCATCGTGGCAGCCATAGCGTTGCTACATTGCTGCAGCTCCTTCGGCTGTGTGTCCGCGTGTGCGGCGCGTAGCAGCGGACTTGGTGCCGAACCGCAGGACGTCAGATCCAGCTTTCGGTGAATAACGCGGCCGGAACCCACCGCGGGGAGGACAAACCCCCACTGTACGTGGACAGGAAGGATCCGGGTGGGGTTAACCCTTCCTGCCTACGGACTCCGCTGTTCCGATCACGGCAGTTCCAAACACGCCGTCCGGTTATACCTGGAAGGGGCCCGCGCGCCCCC
>Ga0065711_1032520_pt1 | contig 27171 bp, 26 predicted proteins | sample Hoacrofraction12_FD_59098 | JGI IMG/M metagenome (GOLD analysis project Ga0065711, IMG submission 59098) | Hoatzin crop microbial communities from Cojedes, Venezuela - Epithelial fraction 12 v2 (version 2) | ecosystem: Host-associated > Birds > Digestive system > Esophagus > Crop | place... | reverse complement strand
GGAGTCTCCTTCTCTGGAGATATTCCAGCCCCGCCTGGACGTGGTGCTGTGCAGCCTGCTCTGGGTGACCCTGCTTGGGCAGGGGGTTGGACTGGGTGACCCACAGAGGTCCCTACCAACCCCGACCATTCTGTGATTCTGTCTCCACTCCAAGTACAACTTTTGCTTAAAAACTTCCAGCATTTTAACCGCTACCAGCAATGACAGACTTCACCCAGGCAGCCCATTGCGAATAGTTTGCACTTCACTCCTAAAGATCGGTTAATGAAGTGCAAAACTTCAGGGCTGTTTGATTAAAGAGCTAATGCTTGTAAAATCAATATGCTAGAGAGTGAAGCTTTCTTCATATTTAAGTACGAGGGAAAAAAAAATGTCTTAAATTTTATGTAGCATTCAAATGCAACAACAGGAGTGCAGACATGCTGTTTGTCAGCATCTGTAGCTGTTTCATGTAATTTACAAACACCTGCTGTTAGTGCACCTTAAATACACACATTATTCAATAAATTCTGCGGAAATCATCCAAAAAGTGGCAGTGCCTTGATTCACTTCTGCAAAAGCGCTATGATATCCACACATTAACATCTTGTAAAAGGTTTCCTTCTCTGAGGAGCGGTACGAGCAGTCAAAATCGCAGCAACGCCATCAGCTGCAGCAGGGCCCAGCTTTGGAGCGTACTACTTTTAATTTGCACCAGTCAAACGTGTTCCCTACCCACACAAGAGTATTCAGTCAACTAAGTGCACGGCTCGATGAATGTACTCCACCGCCGCGCATACGTGCTTGGAAACTTCAAAGGAAGCCAATCGTAATATTTTCACTAAAGACAGGAGCTATTCTTCCTCCCCACAATGAAGCCTGGAGGACAGTCTCTGGTTTCCACAATGGAGAGCTCTCTTGAAAGCAGACATCACACTGGCTTTCAAAAACCCAGCCGGGACACCGAGTTCACGGCTACGAACCCCTTCCAGCCTCGGTGGGTTTTTTTTTTTGCACAAACCAGCATTAAAGCACCCACCTTGCCCCAAAATAGCTGCGAGTTTCAGATGTTGTAACTCCCTTAATAGCCAAGATAGAAGCTCTATGGTCACAGCCCAAATTATATTACGCATCCCCTGACTGCACACACTGACATTATGACTGCTCGGTGCACTCAGCATGCACACAGTCACCAGGGAACACTAAAAGCAAATTCTGGCCCTGTCTATCATCCATAATTCAAGAGAAATCAGGGTTAAAAAAAGTGCATGAGCAATTGACATAATTTATATGCTGCAAGTGGGAGAGTTGGCAGTCTCTCGCATCATAAAGTTTAAATAACGGTAGTTTAACGCCAGATGTACCCGCAGCTGTCCTGAGCGTAATGCCATTAGCTCTATTACGACTCGGAGCAAACCCCTCCTTAGCTCGGTACCCCCAGCCTTGCCCCACCAGCAGCCACCTGAACGCAGGGTCTCACCAGGAACGACCAGTCAAGCACAAACTACCTGGCACTAACAGCACGAAAAAAAGAATAAGCAATAAGAAATAGCCCAAAAAAAACCCAAAAAAACTCTCACTTTGTGAAAAGTTTCGTGCTGCAGCTGATTGTGAAAGGTGCTACCTCCAAAACAAAAGGAGGAAAGAAAGGAAAAAAGTATCGGCATCTCTTCTGCAAATACAGCTGGTCACCCAGCGACGGCGCAGAGTTTTGGAGATGTGAATTTTGATCGATGTGGTGACATTTACTTTCGGAGGACACACTTTCTTCCCGTCATTAACTAACAAAAAAAAATTCTTCTTTCCCCAACTTTACACCAGGGATTATCAAATTAATTCAGTGTCTGTGTGCGCGCTGAGGGGTATTAATTGATCGTTCGATCTAAACCAGCTTTTAGTCAATATTTCTTACTGAAACAAGAGAAAGCTGGAACAGCGACTGCTTCCTCCCACCATCACTCAGGTTCACCCGTAGCATATATATTCACGGAAAAACCTAAACTCCCCAGAAATGAAGGATCCCATGAACCCAAGAGCAGGTCAGGGAATGGGGCTGCCCGAAGTCCCACCTGCTAGTTTGCTTTTTCAGCCGATTCGTTCTTGGTCTCAGCAGTCCCCCTGCAACTCGTCATAGGATGACTCGGAAGAGGCAGAATATAACTGACACCGTCCCCAAAGGCAAAACGAAATTGGGTGAATGCCTAATCTAGAGAGCCCAAGCAAAGCCTACAGCCTATCCACAGCTCCTGCTCTTCTGCCAAACTCTTTTCAACAGAGGAATTTTGCAGAAACCACACGAGAACTCGGAGAGAGATCCTTAAAGAGAGGGAATGAATGAAAATCGCCACCATCCTCTCGGTTTCACAGTACCCTGCCCGAATCACACCATTATCAGCCTAAATACCACTTCTTCACAGTTAATGCTGCAATACCAGATTTGCAGGTTTTTTTGCTTTCTTTGTGTTGTGCTCAGCTGGCAAATTTAGCTACTTTGTGTTAAAAAAAAAAAGTCAGCATCAGCACAGAGCTTGAATCTTTGGTCAAAAAGTCCCTCACCTACAGCCCACGTGCAGGTTCAGCACCTCCATGGCACAAAGGCGATGAGACACTTCCCGATTTAGTCTTGAAACACAAAACTGGGTGAGGATGTAAAAACAAGAAAGGGTTCCCCCCATCCTGATTCAGCTAACAAGTGTCTGCAGCAAAGTAGGGCAGGTATGATGGGAAGCCGTCACACGGACAGAGCTGCTCCCTCCCCTCTTTCAGAGCAGAATATGGAAGTTAAGCAGAGAAGTGAAGCCTCAGAAACCAGTCACCTAAAAAAAACCACCAAAACCCAAAACCTCAATGTCTCTTCTTTTCCCTTCTTGCTCCGGGGGCGAGCAGCACCACCGCTTTTTAACTCCACAGGGAGCTGGGTCTCCATCCCCAGGTGCGCTGAGCAGTGCCTCGTATTGTCTGACGGATCAAGGGCCCCTGAGTTATGGGGGGTTCCCCCCCTCTTATTTTTTTCCTTTTCTCTAGGTCATGAACTAATATTCTTACCCATCACCTAGGCAAACTGCTCGCTCTCTCCCCCAGCTGCACCCAGGAGCACGCTTGTGTGCAGAGAATCAAAGGTGCAAGTTTGCAATGCGGCAGCGAGCACCCCTTGTGAGGCAGCCACGTGAACTGCCAGCGTAAAGCGCTTCACATCGGATTTACAACAGACATTTTTCTACTACATGAGGTGGGGAGGGAAATCTGCAAAGAAGGGAGAACATAATTTAAGTTTATTTATGATTTATCTTCTTTCTTCCAGTAGCTGGAGAAGAATTTAAATTAGGCATTTCCAGTGCTTCTCTGAACACCTGAACCTCCACGCACCCACGAAGTTCAGTGAAAGCTCTGGACTATGTTATCCCCCCAGTAACAAAACACAATATATGGCATCCCTACTGCCACCTTACACTGACACAGTGTTGAAATAACTGGCACATCTGGAACCAGCAAACATTTCTGAGCAAATTAATAAGATGAGCGACTTGATAAATTCTCTCTCTCTGAGCTAGACAGCCTACACCGGAGCAATGAAAACACGGGGCGGGGAAAAAGCACCAAAATCCCATACTCCGAGCCGAACACCCAAACGCAGCCCCCCTTCTGCACCAAAGGGCACCTCTGTGTGGAGGCTTTACAATATTCCATAACTTGTTCTCTGCTGAAGGCTCCCTTCAGTTTTTCCCGAGCCATCTCGCAGCCGCGTGGATGAGCAGAGCGATGGACGCCTCACTACAAACAATAAACCCAAGCAAAACTAATCATTAGGGAAGCTTTATATCGGGGTCAGTGTAAGTGGTAGGGCCGGAAGGGTAAGTCCAGCACAGGGCTGACGCTGCTGCAACGATCCCTGTGGCCTCTTAGAGGACTACAGGAGGTAAAGAGTCATCCAAAATCACATTCAGGAGAGAATAAAGCATCCAAGCTGCAGAAGCACTTCTTTACTGACCTGAGAGCAGACGAGCACAGCCCAGGGCACTCAGCCGCTGGAGCATCCATCACCCAACACGAACCTGCCCGAGGCTTATTTTGTTTTTCTGTTTGATGGGGAGCAAGAATGATGCCTTCCAGCACACACAGCCTACTTCTATTTTCCTCTGCCATCATAAGGAGACCAGCATTGAGTCCGTTCCCTAGAGCACAGCACAAACACACACTTGACCTTCCCCTGGCACACGCTACGGGCGAGCACCAGCCCTTGGAGGGGATCCAGGACGCCCGCTCATACCACACACCCGACAAGGTCCTTCAGACACGCTTTGGAGACAGTGGCCACCACAGAAAGCATGATGCCACTTAGAAAGCATTGGCCAACTCATCCAACCGCTCTCCAAGCCTGGGAAGCTCAGCAGAGCCATCTCACAGCACTCAGGTCTCGGCTGGCCAACCTCCTCTCTCCCACAAGCAGACCAGGCAGTGTCCACAGCACCGGGAAGCAGTCCCTGCTGCTGGGTCACACCATCAGACCACACGAATTATCCGGCCATTGCTACTGTGACGCTCCAGAGCTCGCTCACCGGGGACACCCACCTCTGTCTGGTGTTTTGCCTCCTGCTTGTTATTCCCAAGCCTCCTCCATACTGACTCTGTATGACTACACAGGGAAACAGCAAGCCAGCAACTGGAGGGAGCCTGGGTTTATCAGGACCCCTTCCCCACCAGCAGCCCCAGATGCAACACATTAGCAGGACTCAATCTCATTTCTCCTGCTCCCACCCACACCTGAGCCCCACCACATCCACACAACCCAGCTACAGCCCTGGGAGCAAACGTGGAGCCAGGTCACACGGCAGAAATGGGTTTCTCACTTCAAATGAAGCACAAAAAATAAAACTTTGGAAGTGCCAAGTTTACAGCTTTTAAATCCAAAGCATTTTAGTGACAAAGCAATTCTACTTGTGAGACCCTCCCTACTAACATGGGCTGCCTGCAGAACCACCCGGTGAAGGCTTTCCCTTCCCAACCCCTGCAGTGACTTTTGCATTTAAAACACCTGCGGATCACAGCCCTTCAGTGCCGCTTCTCGTGTGTGCCTAAAATCTTCCTGCCCCACAGCACAGAGCCTCGGGTTGCAGCTAACGCCAGCGGAGCCGGGGCACCGGGCACGTGCCGTGCCGTTAATGGGGAGCCTGCTGCAAACCCCCCCATCGCACCCAGCGCCAGCCCACGCTGCCACCCCGCAGACGGAGCTGAGAAGTGGGACCGTTCGCTCATTCAACACTATTCTTCTGAAAACACGTGAAAGACTAAAATATAAGGTGTTTGTTTCAGAGCTAGGTAGGAGGTGCTGCACAGAAAACTCACGCCATCGCCGACTTCTGACGCTAACACATTTTTATATTCAACTTCAAGACACAGAGAGTGAGCCTGCTCTAATTGCCCCGGTCATTGCAACTCCACAGGTAACACCTGTGTTGACTCTCCTCCCTCCTACTAACTTAAATGGCAACTGGGTTCCATCCCAGACCAGCAAACCCAGGGCCCCTTTCACTGGTGTGCATGATCCAATGTCTCACAAAGCTCCCGCACCCATCAGCAACTAAAAAGTCCATTCCCAGGACACTTCCGAAATACATTTTAGATCACACGAAGCATTGCAAACACATAGTTTATACTCTGCTGTGATTTTCTCAGATACTTCTTCCGACCAGCTAAGAAACCGCAAGGATCAGCAATTCCCTGAATACACATCCCTGAGGGAGAGAGAGGCCTGGAACCCACCCAGACAGAAATGTAACACGAAAGACTCGACAAAAACCCTCACAAAACTCAAGAAGGCAGTGAGTGCCTTCTCGTTCCTAAGGCATCACGGACAAGCTACTCCTAGTTTTAATTAACAGTAGCGCCAGACGAACTTGCAAACACAATGTATTTGGAGCCAGCAACCCCCACTGGCTTTTGCTTTGAGTAAATCTGGATTTGCAAAACCTCATTAGCATTTGTGAATCTGATCCTCGGTAAAATTTTATCCCTGTTTACAACTTGCACTGCAAGAACATAACAGTACTGGGGGAAAAAATAATCTAACGTACTTCAGCCATTAGCACAGTGAAATGTTCTCATTTTGGTCAGGGAAAATAATGGTTTTGTCTGCTAGGTGTTATTCTGATGGCTAAATTCCAGATTTCCACCCGCAGAAACTACCCTTCGCCTGCCCAAAACGCAGGGCCTCGCGTCGATACCAAGAGGGCTGGTTGTGCAGACCGGCGCCGAGCACCTCCACGCATCGGACAAGCGTGGGGTGTTCAAAACCAGTTTGCTACCAACGTTAACACAGCAAAGCGAAGGAAACTGGTCAGCAGGAAGCCCCAGAGATCCCACCGGTGTCTCAGCAACGTGTGTCGCCTTGGCCCTCCAGAACCCCCAACATGTTTTGGCTTGGGGACATGACTGGAGCAAAGGAAAGGAGCAAAGCTCACGTAGGGAAAACGTCAGCGTGGTGAGAAGCACAGGAGAATCACCCAGAGGAAATGTTACACCCAGTACCTATAACACCGATTACTCGTACAGGACGGCATTTAATACCTCTGCTCATCTTTAGCTGCATTTGCCCCGTGTACAGTATTGCTGAATTCAGTGAGAGCGGAGTCGGTGCGAGTGTGGATGGCAGACACTGCATTTAACAGCTTCCACAATGCAGGAGAAACTAAGCATCCCTTTTTCCTGGAAGCATCATCAGGGCACCATCCAGAATCCCCTGAAAGCAATGGGAGCTCCGCTATTAATATCGGTGGGAATGAGAACTCCTGCTTGTACTTATTCCCTCCAGCCTACCAAGCTATACTTACATCCCTTTCCCCACAAGGAAGGAACTTACCCAACCTGGAAAACAACAAATCAATGCTACTTGCATTGTTTTTCATGTCTGACTACACATTAATGCTGTGTCAGACACCATCAGCGTCAAAAGAGGCATCAGCCTCTGCCACAACTGTAGCATCTTCTGAACGAGAAAGCAAAAAGATACAAGAGGGATGAGCAAAATTATTAATTGCCCAGGACGTTTTTTGTGCTGAACCTCCCCTGCGATTTGGGTAAGGCTCCTGCTCCCAGAAACAAGAACTGGGAGATTTTTCCACACTGAGAACAGAGATTTCCTCACAGCACAACTGGTGGGTGGAGAATTGGTTTCCTCATCAGATCAAGATGATCCCGAAGGCCCATCTGGGAGACTCCACCTTCTGTATCAGCTTGGGAAGTCTCTAAGCAATAATATCGAGCCAGAACCCAACGTTGTGCCATCTGATAAAACACTCCGAAGTGCACCAGCCACCTTCTCACCGTCTTCAAAAAACCGAAACCCTGTGGTATCTACTTGCCACTCTTTAATCAGCTACGGTTAACGGGTGAGAATTGTTTGCAACGTTTTCATGTTCATGTTAACTCATTTCAGAAGAATACAACTGCACTTAAAAGCAAACACCAAACACATCTGGTAAAAACATACAGTTTTAATGCACATCTTTTCCACGTATTTAGCTGCATTTTAAACTGCTTTTAATTCTAGATGCTACACAGTTCTGTGTGTTGGTCACTGCTGGGCTCCCTGGGAATCCTGCAAGCCAAAGGGACAAGGCAAAGGGCCACAGGCAAGTATCTAGAGACAGCAACCACAGAAGCCAGGTGAGAGGAGGGATTGAATTCATTGCTGCTGAATACGAAATGGATATAGAAAATCGAGAAAACATATGCGGCTGTATGCAAAAAGAGTGAAGTACGGAAAGGCTCCAAACCCAGGGCTTTCGGTTAGCAAACGTTATCCCATGGAAATTCAGAGACATCTGCAAAATTATTTTATGTCTTCTCCCACAAAAATATGGAAGGACTACAATGGAATATAAGGAATAAAATTAATTCCTTATTTATCTCTTTGTCCAAGAGGGAATTTAAATATCTTTTACTACTAAAAGTCTGCACAGCTAAGAACTTCTAGCAAGCATCGAAAGGACTGTTCACAAAGAGCACTTAACATTGCGTAAGACAATAAAAAGGCAGTGGAGATTTGCAGACCAAGGCCGTCTGTCGTACTTAAATTAAAATACACACCCATGGTAATGTATTCTCCCTGTCAGCTCTCCTAAAACCCTAACCAGGGTATACTGCAACAGACTCTGGAGAAAGAAAGGGCCGTATCTTTGGATACAACAGAAACACATTTGCTCAAGGACAGGAGAGCTCACGGCTCTCGCCTGCACGTTATAGACCTTATAGATGCTGATATTTAATAAGCCTTAAGGACCAACAAAGAATGTAAAAAAAAAATCCTTAAAAAAACCACCTAAAAGGCCCTATAGAAACCAATAATAAATAAAAAGCCCTTGAGATTTTCACAGGAGCAGTCCCACACTCAGCGCATCGCCGTGGCTGTGCACTAAGGGGAATCCCTCCGGCCGCAACGCAGAGCCCTATCCCGCAGGGACCGTGTCAACGCGATGCTCACGGGTCCTGCTCCCGCTGAACCAGCCCGTGATGGAGACGCTGCAGTTGCTGAACGCCTTAGCAGCAGGTTCGCTCATGCCATGCCAGGGCCATGGGTATTTTGGGGCTTGGAAACACGCTGCCAGGCTGCGGGTCCCCTGTGGGAGCAGGGCTGGGCTGGCCGCCGCGCTGGCACTGCCACCGCCCGCGCCCTGCCAATGCCCAGCTAGTTCCCACAACTGGGAGCATTTTTCAGACAGGCTGAGCTTTAATCAGCTCCTTCTCCAAAGCTTTGCAGCCCAGCCGCGTTACAACAGCTTACAGACTATCAAAGCTCTGCATCTGAGCTGGATTATTAGAGGACTGAGACCAGCCGGTTTAGTAATTAATTCATTTTTGGGTGGCATTGTTTAGTTCTGCATATTGAGGCAATGGTGGTTTTCCATCAGATATGGTTATGTAGCTGGAAAAAATAGCTCGAGTGCATTACAGCATCTTTAATCTTTGTTCACATGCAGCACTGAACTTTGAAATATTCGAAGTTTAACCAATTGATTTTGCTTCTGGCAAGTCTCACTTGTATGTAGCTTTGCTGAGCGTGTAGACCTGCGCTCTGAAATAACTACTTGTTATCTACCTGATCTATTTACAGAAGAATGAACAAACGTCCATTAATACAGATCTAAAGTCTAGCAGACAGAGAGCAGTCAGGTCAGAGTAAGGAAATCAGAGTAAAGAGTAAGAAACTTTCTTTGATGGAGTATCCCAGCTTCCACTGCCTTGGCTTTGCAGTATCGCAAGAGCAAGAAGGACAGACGACCAAAGGGCCAGGGATGCAAAATGCTGATACCCATCCACTTTGCCTCGTTTGTGGCTTGTTTCTTGTTTATTCATGGATTTCACATTAAGTTTATCTCTGGAAAATCGTACAGGAATTTATCACCATACTCCTTCAAAACGCCAAAGTATTAACTACCCTTACTTAGCTTAATTGTTGTGTGGTAGGTTACGTTATGTAGGAACGTTATCCTTGATGCACAGAAGTTTCCATAAGCAGCCAAAGTGAACAAATCCTTCTAAATCCTTCACATTTTCCTGCCACATCATCAAAACTGCTGTCTGGGACTATGCCCTAGCAAGGTGGAGGAGCAAGATGCAGACAAGGGCAAGGAGCGCTTATTTTTTGAGACGATGAACTTCTGTCCCAGCCTTGTGCGTAAACCCCTTAGCAAAATGCAGCGCTTAATAGCAAGTGGATTCTTGGTTAGAGGTTAGAAATCACGACCCGAAGCATTACACGTGGATTGCTTCTCCCCATCCCAAACTATCCGAACACACAGACTTCATACGCTTCTTCCAGGTCGAAGCAAGAGCAAAACATTAGTGCCCATAACTGAAACACTGTGCTCGCCAGCTGAAGGAACGGATCGCACGCCTCATTTTCTGTCAGTTCTGTAAGACTCCGCTGCCTCTAACGATGTGTTTTCCTGCTTTCCAGCTCCTCTCTGCCCAGTGGCAGGGGATGGTAGATGTCACATAACTGACATTGCTGGGTCCTGACACCGTGAAGCAAGGTGGTCAAATTAAACCTCCTGCGAAAGGTAAGCGCAGCTTCCCCGCCGGTTTTCTGGTGGGGATCGCCGAGGCAGAGCCTTCCCCGCTGTCCGGAGCTCGGTGCACAGCCAGACCTCCCGTAGCACAGGTTCCGTCAATCAGATTCGTGTCAGCAACCCTGGTACAAATAAGTGCGCCCATCCACAGAGGGTAAGATCACATCACTGAGCATGGAAACTTCCAGAATGGAAAAATATCCCCAAATAAACTAACATACTAATCATTCTTTTTAGTAAGATCTTTAGGAGAAAAATGATGGTTCTACTTTTTATTTTTTGCTTAATAAAAATAGAGTTGCATGAAGACAAGACAGCAGTATTTGTATTTGTGATGCCTTAAACAGACCCTGAAGGTTTACTGTCTTCAATTTAACTCAGACTCTTAACATCCTATTAGCATGAAAATGACCGTCAACATAAGCTTAGATGCCTTTTCAAGATACAAGTTCCTTTCATATTGCAGACATGCTCTTCACATCAAGCCAAGCTATGAAGAAAAACCTAAGCCATCTCTTGAAGTGCTCCAGAACTTATCAAAACATTTGAACGGTTTTCAAAACACATCTTGGCACTGTTCTCTGAACACAATTACTACTTTTCTCCTTCAACTAGACACGTCGAGGCATATACTGAAGTATGAAAAAAAAAATCCTTGGATGGGCTGTCCTTTTCACAACTGTACACTCCTTGCTCTGCTCCTCTGTCATTCTATGCCTGCATTTCTGTCTGTGGGTTCTTTCTCACTAGCTTCAGTGAGAGCAGTACCTACTTCAGCGTGGGCTCCTCTTCCATCCCAGACCAGCTCCTGCTCCCACTGTGGCTCAGGCCCGAGTGCCAGCATGGCTGGGTGCTGCAGGTCCTCCCACCACAGCTTCACCGGCTCATCCCGGCTCACCCCATGCTGCTGCTCCTCCCGAGGCAGGAGGACATGCCCTCAAGGCCTTCTGCTCTGCCAGCACGTCCTTGGGATGCACTCATTAACTCTCACTGGTTTGATGGAGCTGTCAGTGCTCAAAAAGAAGTTATTCACAGCTCTACCATAAGGTTCAAAACAGCAACCATTTTTATATCTCCTGAAAGGTTTTTTAACAAACATAGTCCTCAAATGCTGATGAGTATGAATGTTCCTCGATTCTGGCGGAGTTTGGTTCTGCTTCGGTAGTTGAGCCGACAACTTACAGAATGAAAGCGATACGAACTTTTTCCGCAGCCATCAGTTGGCACTATTGCGATTCACTGTCCTTTTTCTCCCTGCACAGATGCAGCAGAGATATTCCTGGAGGAGTCGTTCAGGCCACAGGAGGCAGAGACGGGCTTTGTCTTCAGGCATTTTGGCAAACCGCGATCCCTCACCAAGCAGCACCTGCCGAAGCTGCTCGCAGGCTGGCTGAGCCACCGCTCTGTGCCAGCACCGTGAGCAACAGCTCTGCCAGACTTCTGCTAGCATCAAAAACCCACCTTCCCCTTTCAAGGACATTGTTTTTTATGGTAAACCCAAATGTAGGCTTAGCTCCCAGCTCATCACCTATCTCAGACACCCCTAGGACATCCACAGGGCATGGCCCAACGAGCTTTTCTTCTCACCAGATGAGCCCACCGAGCAGGCATATCTTACTCTTCAGTGGAATATTACAACCACTGCGTTTCTTATGGTGCAAATCCATCCTCTGGCACACACTGCAGTTTATCAGTATCTTCAATCTGTGCTTGAAACTCTTCTCTTTATTAATGAGCAGGAATGTGTCTGTGTGACAGCTTCTCTACTTAGAGAGCTTGTGCTGTCTCTGATGGAGAGGGGGAAAAAACTGCCTGCATTACTGAAACGAATAAATGATACATTTTCAAGCATGACACTATCCCCTTTCAGCTCTTTGAATGCATTGTAAATTTAACTGCAATTTCTTCTGTGGTTTTCTATTTTGAGATTGCAGTTAGATCCTCTGGGCCTACGAGCGTACGTACCTACCAAGAACGCTGGAATTCACGTACTGAAGTTGCTTCATTAGTTTACTTTATTCTTTCCAAATGATCAAAGCGGATCTTAATTTCTCATGAAGAGGAAAATTGCACCTTTTGCATGGTAGAACAACTGGGTTAATTGTCAACATTAATGTTCTGTTTGCTTCTCAAGAAGCCACCAAGCCTTTCTATCACAACTTAATAAATACGAATCAAGGCATAGTCACTTCAGAGAGCAGTGCAAGCTACATTAGGTCCTTCCTTCAAGCACGTACACATACCACACCAGTAGTCTGGGCCTGGTATTTCAGTTTTGCATTATGTGATGATCAACCACCAACCTCCAACAGCCCATTTTTGCACAGAGTGGGAAGCCTTAGAGCACTGGAAATAGGAGAGTTTTTATTGGTAAGAGATTTTCATCCAGTTTTCCACATTCAGCTTGACTGCTGTATGTTTTAGGTAAAAGCAACTACGTCTTTCCTTTATAGCTAAAAACATATAGCACATTTTTAACATTTCTGAAGCCTTTAATGAAGCCTGAATGTCTTCCTAAGAGTTTCCTTAGTAGTTCAGCAGCCCATGGGTCATCACATTGACGTCCAGATTAGCAAAGACGCTACAGCAATTATCAGGTGAAGTTTCACAGACTGGATTTAAGCAAAGAACATGACTCTAAACAAACCTACCACTACACGTATGTGCTGAATTTGAAGTCTGCCCTTGGGGACGTGACGTTCACGGCTGCTCTCTGGCAAGTGAAATGGAAGATGTGGGTGCGGAAGAGAAGGATGTTTTGGCTCCATGAAACCCACTGTTTCAAGCTCAGCTGGCTGGTACCAGCCAAAAACTACTGATCAGTCTTAACCTGCTGAGTTTCAGTCTGGACCTGAATCAACTCCAGTGGGAGGGGAGTATCAGACAACGTGCTGATACCGTCCATTTCTTTGTGAATCTACAACATCAAGAAATAAGCCAACCATCCCATTCGTCCAGATATCCTTCTTCTCACTTGATGTGACAAATTACATCCAGAAAGGGAACTTCAATGAACAGAGTGAGCTTCTAAAGAAGGCAGCATTGATAAAATGTCATGTGCAGGGGCTCTGCTTCCAACTCGTTTAAATACACGTGTAGGGAGAAAGAAGTCCTTACGCTTGCCAGCTTCCCCAGGAGTGCGGTCTGCACATCTCCCCCAGCCCAGGTCCGAGGAAACGGAAAAAGGGAGAGCAGAAATAGAAATTAATTGCTGGGCACAAGATCTGTGCTCTGGATCGTGCGAAGCTGCACAGGACAATTCAGTGTATCCGCACAGGTACAGTGTGATGCTGCCATCCTCCCAGCAGGATGCCCACCTGGCAGCATCCCGCACGTTTTATGTCCAAAAAAACAGAAAGAATAGAAAGAATTAGCCTGGTTCCCACAGAAGAAGTAGATATAATGGAAAAAGCATGATAAAACCACGAGACTGCAGCAGTACTGCACTGCGTTATTCAAAGCCCCATTAACACCGTTACAGACGGGGACCTGCCGTGAGGGATTTCCATGTACTTCTTTCACAAAGCACACTTCAAGAGATCCAGCTCTTAATGGCCTCTGGTTTCATCTGTCTGTGCAGCGTACTTGGTGTTCTAACCTCAACTCCTCTCCACCTCGTTTTATGGAGAAAGTCCTCCAAAAGCACAAACTCGGTACTTAGCAACTTGGTAAGTTCATGGTTCTGACACCTCTCCTACGCATGCTAACTCCTACTACCTATTTTGTATGCAGTAAGAAATTTTGGTTTTCTTGATGAACATGGCTGTGTAGACTGCACATGGGCTGCCCATGAATTAGGCACTGGTCTGATCTGAAAAGCAGCAAAGAAACTTAAAGATGCCGCTTCTGTCCCCACTGCGAGAGGCAGATGCATCCGAGTCGGACCCCTTAGCGCACCCCAAGCAGCTCCCCCGTGGTCATCCCACAAGCAACAGGACAACAGCAGCCTGTCTGATGGGAAACCGGAATCTGAGCGTGACTGACCAGGTTGCCCTCAAAAAAATAAAAAAAGGATACAAAAAGGGAGCTGGGATCTAAAAGGAGGAAACAGAGCAGTTTTGCATGGTGGGGACAAGAAGTAAACTCTACTGCAGCAAAGCAGAAGATTTTGGGCCGAGTTTTACCGGCTATTCGAAATAGTATCTCCAGCAGGAGCCACATCCTAAACAAGGTCTCCTCCCTGTGACACAGGAGGAATGCTCCCCCATTTCTGGATCCAGCATTTCAAACAGGAGAACAGAGCAGAACCATATCAGCAAACATTGGATCCATTAAAATGTATTTTGATGTTTCTACTGAAAATATTAAAAAAAAAAAAGAAGCAATCCACACAAAAACATTTACTTACTACCAAGACCAGAATAGTTTGACATCTGTGACAATACCCTCATCGATCCTTCCAATGCAAACCGTATTTTCATTTTGTGGAGTTGGGGGTATTAGCCAGTTTTCTGCTTACAGAATACATTCTTTACTTGCAATCTTTTCACTGAAAAAAAGAAGGACAAGAGCCCTGACAGAGGCTGGGCAAGATATTACGGCACTTGGATGTCCTTGAATCAGTTTGAAAGCATTCACAGAGGTACTGAAACATTTATCAAAAGGACATAGTTATAGATGCATTTTAGAGTCTTAACAATGTGGTCTGCCAACACATTAATTTTCTGTTTTCATTGGCAATGTTGTGATGTTTACAACACTTCTTCGTTCAGTTTAATTAAATGTCTCCCATCATATTTACTCCAATCACACCTTATTTAGAGATCAGTAAATAAAGAGCTGAATTTTGTTATTTATGACAATGTTTAGTTTCCCTATGACCTCACCACAGCATGTATTTTACAGTCAGCTGCCTGACAAATGATTGAACATAACTGCTGCAGTATTACAGATCAAGGAAAATTAATATCCCCTTTTACTTCTGATCCTTCTTATTAGCCGTCATGTTTTAAAGTTATAATCAAGCTACTGTACAAATGCAAAACACGACCTGACTTCAGTCACCTGGTTTATGCTTACAGAAAAAAACCCTCTCACTTATCTTTATCAAGAGGAATATAACGAGGTGTGCAATGTCACTTAGGGCACTCTCTGGCCAGGTGTATTTTAAAGCCTGCTTCTCCTTTGCTGCCGCACACGGGGACTGCCGTGGCTGGCAGATGTACTCCTTGCATGTTGCTACTGGTTTCTGAAGTCATTATTTAAATTTTCAGCAACATCCTCAGTCCTTCCATGAGACATTCAGATGCACAGAGGAGTTTAAGTCATTGATTTCAAATGCTCTTGATGGAAATGCTTGAAAGGGAAGAGAGAGGCATAACAGGAGTTCCTCTGTTTTAAATAGTGTTAAATCAATTGAATCACTTCAGATATTGCATGCACTCCTAAATTTCTAACTTTGAAATGATTTTAAAGGGTTTCTAGAGGAGTGAGTGGGCTCCATGTCGAGCCACAGAGACGGGCTCTGTGCAATCAGGCTTAGCAACCACGCCAGCCCATTTAAAAAAAAAAAAAACCAAAACCAAACATCTTCAACCCTTCTTTCTCTGGAACTTGGGCATCTCCAAGCAAAAGTGGAGATTTGCCATCTGGAATCGGTACTACAGTTAAGTTCTTAGAAAAGAACTCTCCAGCTTCTCCAAGGCTGAACAAAGTCAGGGATGCTTTAGCAGACTGCAAAATAGTATTAATTACTAGTCGTTAACCATTTGAAGAAAGAGAATGCGTTAGCCGGTTCAACTGCAGGTATCAATGAATTCTATTAATTAAGTTTACCCTTGTAAAATAATTAAGTTTTGCAAGTCTATGAAAGGACCCTATTTTGCTTGTACCTTGTTTGTGAAAAGATCATTAAGCCTTCAGACACCAAGATCACGGGCTGGCTGAGCGCAGCAAGCCTTGCAGTACCTTTCCAATGTGGGCAAAAAACTGCGATGTCATGTGCTCATATTGCTCAAATTATGTGCGAGTTTCTCCTGATCCTTCCTCAGCAGAAACTTCAGCATTTTTCATCACAGGACTTTTCCACCACTTTCACACTTGCCTGGTCCCACTCCCAGAGAGCTACGACCCGGTGGCCCCATCAGCTCAAACCCCAGCCAAGTGTAGGATTTGCACCAGTCTCCCCCTTCCCTCCCCATTCCCACACTATTGACCTCCTCCTCTCCTCCCCTGCTTCACCTTTCTAGTTAAGTTGCTGAATGCAAGGAGTGACAGCCAGACAGCTATAGAGAGAACAAGTCCCTGCCAGTCCCATAGCTCCCGGACATACAGCGAAACCACAGAGCAAGGAGAGGAGCAAGCCAGCATCTCCAGCAGGAGCTATCGTTCAAATGGGAAATCCAACAGCACCTTTATAACTTCACTGACCCTAAAACCTAACAAAGATCAAGATCACCCTTACAAACACGTCATAATATTTACAGGAAAGAAGTGCCCTACAACTGAAATCTCTGTCACAAATGCAGAATGGGACAAATCCCACCAAGTGCTACAGTAACGGTGGTCTCGGGTACCAAAGATGTCCCAACAACCCATCACTGTGCACCCTACTGAAAAGAGTTAAAAAAGAGACAAAAATCCTTCAGTCCTTCTATTGAAATCATGTAAGAACTGCATTAAGAAAAATTAAGACACGAAAAGGATGGACTCATTCTGGACTCTTAATGTCCTTTGACTTTTGTAAAGATCAGAATGCCGGTAGAACGGAGCTCAAAGCAATACATTTCCATCATTCTCCAATCCCCTCCACTAAAGCTCCCTTGCCAAAGCCCCCACGGGCATCTTGTCAAAAGGCACACCCCAACGGCATCCCCACCTTCAGCTGCATGGGCTAAATCCTGCCTGCGACAGAGACAAGCCTCCTTGCCTGCATGCTGCCTTCCTTCCAAAGCCTGCCTTTCCCTTTCCCTGCCAGTCTGCCTCCTGCTAAGAGCCTGGCCTCCCTCACCAGCTCTTCTTGTTGCCACAGTGCCAACAGTCCTTGAACAGAGCACCCAAACCCTGCCTAAAGACCCCAGCGCTGGCACACGTTAGTCAGGTTGCAGATACACTCCTGTTTCTTAAGCAACATGCTTATAAGTAAGCACTACACAAACTACACCTTTCCTCCTTTTTTGTGCATTTTTTTAATATATATTTGCCTTCCTTCTTCTCCAAGAACTGGACTTTAAACAACCATGACGGTATCCCTGGGCCATCACAACCAACTTTTCCCCCAGCACTGTCAAAACCAGGAACCTTCCCTAGAAAAGTTAGTATCAGAGGGAGAGGGAATCAAGGTTATTGATGAAATTAAGTCTTTACTAACCTCAAGTTTAGATGCTTTGGTTTTGCCTTTACTAGATTTTGTTCTAGTAGAAAAGTTTAAGATCAGTTGTTGTCACAACAGCAAATACCCCTACACTTTGAAAATCCAAACTGGGATGAGCTGTTCTTATCAGGTAAAAACACACTCTCATAGCGGCTTCTGACTGTCTGTGCCATTTATCTTAAAATCCTACTGAGGAAGCACTTCCTTCATGAAGCAAAATTTTCAACCAGCAGGACCAGAGAGACCTCTTTTTTACACCTTACCCCTGCCAACGAGCGGTCAGAGCTGCTGCCTGGACAGCGTGACCTGCTGTCAGGGGCTTAGCAGGGAATTTAGACAACCCTTCGATGAAAGTATCGGTATATGTTTACTACTGCATTTCATGCTGAAAATATCATTCATGCAAATCACTTTATCAGGTGATTTTCTGAGTCCGTATGGTTATTCCCAAATTGACTGCACAAGCAAGCACTTTGCCACATCAGTAAACTCCTGCACACTGTCAGACCATTTTTCAAACTGATCATGTGAAAAGCCTGGCCTTATTTTCCTCGCCATCTGAAGGGGACCATCCCAGCACACCACTGGGGAAGGCAAGGCAAAACGCCCCAAAAGGATGCAGAATGAATCAGAGATATGCATAATTATACAAACATTTGCAGGAATACGCAACAGCAAACAGCAGCAACTAATCCCACAAAATCCTCTGAGAGAATAGGAAGATTTTTCACTCCCCGAAACGTGATAATGAAAAAACAATTCCCAGATGCTCCACCAGATGAAATCATCTTGTTTGAAAGTTTATAATTATAAATGTTAAATGCATCGGTCCACTTTCAAGATTAGTGATAATGATCTTACATTTTTAAAAGAGCCCTTCATCCACAGGGATTCCACGGGAGCTTACCCAGGCACTCCAGGATTGCTGCAGCCACCTCTGGCTTGAGACAAGGCAGCTGTTTAATAATCACCACATATGCTGTAAACAACACACTGTAGTACGGAATAAATAAAGGATATTTATCAGAGGAAGGAGAAGGTTACAGAAGAGCCTCCCTCAACCCTTTCTTTTTCCATAGAAGAGCTGAAGTACAGAGAAAAGGATGACCTGCGCCTCTAGAAGGCAGGAGAACTACGGGGACCTACAGCACTTTATATCCGTTGGGAAGCATACGCTTCGTCTGAGGCAAAGACATGGAACCGCAGCCGAGCAGACCCAACGCAAGGACCGTGGAGCCGAGCAGGGCCCCCAGCCTCTGCCGGGTGCTGGCCACCACGACATCTCGGCCCCAGGAGAGGCTTGGACTTGGCCCAAGTTCACATTGGCTGAACGCAAAACCAACGCTGTGGCCGTGGTGACCACCCGACAAGAGCCCCCGGCCTCTGACCACGTTGGCCTTCCTCACTTCCAGAGAGAAGGACTGTGATGACAGAAGTTACCATAGACCAAAAGAACTGGCATTAAAGTCTTCAAGAAGATTGTATGAACATCTGATCAACATGGAGTGACCAGGGAAAAGACCAGAAGGCCATGTCCATAAGATGTCACAAGTTAAAGGTTTATGTTATCCCACAGCAACTTGAAAGGTGGAAAGACCACAGAGCTGTGGGCTGTAGAACAGGACAGCGCAGACCATACGCTGCCCACGAGCTACAGACTCTGTATCTCCACCTAACACCATCTCCCTGATGCTCTCCCCTCGTCCACTGCTCAGGTCAGAGCTGCACCACAGCAAATCCCCATACCCTCAATGGCCTGTGCCTCCAAACATGGGCTCATTTCTTCTTTTGGGCACAGCCTTGCAGGGTGATGACAGGACAGCCCACCAAATCCAGAGTCGTGCTGATGTCAGACACGTGAAATGCAAGCTATGCCACCGCGGTATGAATGGAAAAGAATGATCAGCCCCAGTCCCTCAAGAAACACTCTTCAGACTGACCTTGAACTATAATTTACAAACAAGTCCTCCGTTTTCTGCTCTCAAGTGTAGCCCTGGAGCTTGTCTCACAGGTAACCGGAGACGGTGGAAGAGAAGCTATTTAACCTCTTGGTCTTTTAAATCATGAACAGTCAGCAGAAAGTAATGACACAGAGAAAAGCTAGCAAGTCATTACTGGCGATATGGTATGAAATAAAGCACAAGCGAAAGAGGAAACCTTCCGATTGATTTTAATAGGTTTTGAATTAAGCTCTTCAAATTGGAGAGCAGACCTTAAGAGACACACAGACTAGCAGACTGAATTTCACCACTACGGATGTTATTACCAATTCACAACAAAAAACCCTGTAGTAAAGGGCATGCCTGAATGCTGCGACTGAGGCACAGAAGTGGGAGGAGGTACTGCAGTTTTTTAGTTCTGCATTCTTTATTTTATTCTCTCCTATGAAGACAAGCTCCAGCCAGAGAAATTGTTGAGAGGCTTTGACCTGCCTTAGATACCTGCTAGTCTTCATACACTTTTCCAAAGAACCACTCCCAGAAAAAATCTGCTTTAACTTGCTGCTAACGCTCTGGCCTGAAGGCTTAGCATGGCATACAGCCACTCTTTCCTCATCGCACAGTTTGAGGCCAAACTAATCAATAACAGGTTGTTAATGCCAATGAATTCAAACCAGCAGTTTGTTTTTAAAATGAAAAGTTACTGAAACAGAACTAAATATTGCCTCAATCAAACTAGCCGCAGTAGCAATAAATAATTAAAGCAATAAACTAGTTCATAAATAGAGAACATCATTTAATTAATTTCACCACCACATATAGAAATATCAATACTGCAGTGAGAGATGGAGCATACAGGAAAGCAGGGAGCTAACGTGCTTTCACATCCACAGCCACACACCAGCACAACAGCAAAATGATTTTATTTATATAAAAATCAAATCCTAGCAGTAATAGAGTACTTTGAAAGAATAAGTAGCTGTTGAGAGCCAGATAACTGGCTCAAGCAGGGAGACACTGTGTACGTGAAATACATTTTCAAAGCTGAGCGAGCGATAGGAAGGACGGAGCAGAATGAGTTATTTGAGGTAAAATCTTCACAAGTACTAGATAAGAGCCGTCCTCATGATCTATCCCTGCCCATGCCGCCACACGCCCTTTCCCGTGTGCCCCATGACCACAGACAAATCCGTAAAGGCTTCAGCTTCCCCCCACCTGCTATAGCTGGGCAACCAGGAGCAAAATCCTGTACAGTCAGGACTGAAAACGTTCTGAGCCGGTGGGGTTTCGCCGTGTCTTCCTGGCCCAAGCAGTAGTGCCCGGGCACGGGGCGCAGACCGACGTGCGAGCTCCCGATCCCCGGCACGCTGTGCGCTGGCTCCTGCACCCATAGCACCTGGGGTCCCTTGGTTCAACTGAACGGATGAGAAATGAGAGCTTTTTATCTGTCTGGATCTCCTATTTGTAAGAAAAAAAGCAAGCGTGCATACCCATACTCTTCTTTCACGACTCTGGATCACACATACACACATCTGCTTTTCCTTCAGACTGAACCAAAACCTTTAGGGATGAGTAAGATTTGTTGAAATAATGAAATACAAAACTGCAGAAATTTTGCAGATGTCGGCTGCAGAGTATTGCCCCGGTGCTTTGGTATTAACAAAGCCTCCCTCTATTTAAAAAAGTTGCTACAAAATACCAGGGTAACGCTTAGATACCTCAGGCTGTTGAGATGTTTTTTATTTGTTTTTAAGGAAGGTAAGCGCAGACCTTGCAGTCTCATCTCTCGCTCGATGTAAAGCACTGCCTTCCCCAGGGAGAGCTGTAAGCAGCTATTTCGCAGAGCTGTGTATCACGATGAGGTACAGAGGAAAGTCATTTCAGGCTGGTCCGTACCACAGAAACATCTATCAAAAATAATTCAGCACAGCTAAACAGAAAAGTCATACCGACTTTGACAGCAGAGCTCTCCTCTAAAGATACTCCACCTCCAATATATTCGGTGCTATCCATTACAGACGGGGAGGGCTGCTGGAAGGGCGCACGATGATGTCTAACAGCCAGGAGGGTGCTGGCCCTGGAGGTACCAGCTGAGATGCTGAATTTTCTTACTTTTTCTTCAAGCTTGCCCTTGCTCCAACAGATGCTCTGCAACACAAACCCCACGAAGGTTGTCTCTCAAACCTGGCTCGAGCAATAACACAAACCAGGCGCTTCATAATTATTCACTGCACACAACCGCATCCTTCTGTATGTTCTGCATGATCTCTCCAGCCGTCAACAAAACGGGCAACCGAGCAGCTAAAGGCCAAATTTGCAAACACGGGCAGGCACACGGCTCCCACCGCTGCGGGGCTGGGGAGCGGAGGCGGCTGGGTGAGCAACGCCAAGGAGGCCACGTCTTCCAGGGGACCTTGGGGCAGGAGGACAGCTTTCCAACGCAGAAGGGAGACTGGTAATCATAGAAAGTTTTGGGTCGGAAGGGACCCCTAGAGGTCATCTAGTCCGACCTCCCCCGCAGCGAGCAGGGACACCGCTAACTAGATCAGGTTGCTCAGAGCCCTGTCCAACCTGGTGTTGAATGTTTCCAGGGATGGGGCCTCCACTACCTCTCTGGGCAACCCGTGCCAGTGTTTCACCACCCTCATTGTAAAGAACTTCTTCCTTCTATCCAGCCTAAACCTACCCTGTTTTAGTTTAAAACCATTACCCCTCGTCCTGTCACTGCTGTCTCTACTAAAAAGATTGTCCCCATCTTTCCTATCGGCTCCCTTACTGAAAGGCTGCAATCAGGTCTCCCTGCAGCCTTCTCTTCTCCAGGCTGAACAAGCCCAACTCTCTCAGCCTCTCCTCATAGGAGAGGTGCTCCAGCCCTCGGATCATATCGATCCCTGCGGACCCGAGCACGCGGCAGTCCTTCAGCACTGAAGGGACGCCAACACGTGCCATGGCGTGCCGACGCTAGAACGCCCTGGGCTTCCCTTTAGATTTGCTCTGACGAGTGCACCTAAGGATGTCGAGCATTTTTCTTTTCCATAGTCAGAGTTCTTCAACAGGAAAACCACCTGCTCTGAATATGCACACAGCAAAAACAGTGGAAAGCACCGATCAGCAGCTGCCCAGTAAATAACTTTTTTGCAGAGAGCAAATCCACCTCCTAGGCTCCCGGCCTCCTGCAGTCACTGCCTCACCTCCATGAATGACTAATTCAATCAAGATTCAGATCAGCAAGCCAGACTAGACCTGGGGCTTTTTTCTTTCAAAGCATTTGGTCCTTTTTTGTTCCACTCCGTCCTCCCTCTCACCCTTTCTAATTGCCACAGGACAGAAATTGTATCTCCCCGACCCTCCTGCCAGGTTTCCCTTCCCAGCAGCAGGCAGGGTCCCCTGCTGCCTTTTCATTCGGCTGCTGCTCCTCTTTCACAAGCCATCCCATTCAACTTTCCTTTAGCCAATAAATCTGCTTCCAGAGAAGGGAGCCTTAAAGCTCTTTTTTCAGAGACTTGAAGAATCACTTTCTCTGCCCATCCACGTGTGATGCAACACTGAAGTGCAAGCACAGCAGGAACCAGGGCTTTTGAAGGGTCAGGCTCTGCAGAAGACGAAGTGGAGCTAAGGGCAGATGCCACAGTGGAGACCTCTCTGCTCCAGCCTGGGTCAGACCCAACCTCTGCCCCAGCCACTGCCAGCCCCAAAGTCCTCCAGCATCATTCATGAGTATGACACAGAAATAAACAGCCTCATTTTTTTCATTTTATTTAGGCTCCCAAAGACCTAATGTTTCCATATAATTTTATATTTCATATCTGACAGTATCAGGCACACTTCAGTCTACAGATGGCGAAACTATGGCAGGGAGAGGAGCTCTACTGGGTGAAGGACTCGAGGAGCACAGCAAATGATTGCCCCCACTGGGTCCCCAAGCCCAGAGCTCCCCATGAGGCAGGAAACCTCTCTAGGCAAGCCCCAGTCCTGCTACATGCATCTCCTTCTGCACCTCCATCAGTGGGGGACAGTGGTCTTAGCCCCTTCTGTTCTTCCAGCAACTCAAATAATAGCAACGTGTCCTGCAGATATGTCCAGTGATGCTGCTGCTGAACACTCAAACCCCACACATCAAGGCCAGGCAAGTTCTGACCCAACCATCGTGGTGGTCCCCAACCCATCAGTAATTTTCGCAGCTTGCTGTAGCTGCCAGCGTCACCTGGGCAGAGAGCTGCCGCCTGCCAGAGCAAAGTATATCGCTGGCACACACATATCCCTTTTCTTTCACAGCTTTATTTTAAAGACACCAAAATACTTCAACCACCCCACGCAATGCTTCTAAGTTTACTTCGCGTTATCCTCGTTTCACACATGAGAAAGGTTACCTGCTGTGATTAAGACAGCACAGTGGCTTTTAGGGCAAGAACCCAATAGTCAATAAAATCCAATATAAATCTGAGAACATATATACAGTCAACAAAGATACAAGAAGTTCCTGTTAATCCCTGTTATTTTCAAAATTGTGGGAGTAGGAGTTAAATTATTCCTGAATCCAAGCCACTCGGCTATAGATATAAGGCTGGTAACAGTGAAGATCCATCTTAGGGCCTCCAAACCCATTAAGACCAAACGATTGGGTTTACTTATGGGTTACAGCCTGACCTGCCAAAGTAAAGCAACTTATTGACCAAATAACTAACACAAACCTAGTAAATTCATACATTCAGCACAAGCACTGCTGAAACAGGACAAAGCGCTGGGGCATCACGGGGGAGCCAGCATCTCCTTGTTGCCGTTTCCAAAGCAGTGCCTGTTTTTCCACTTACAACTTGTATTAGATCAGTTGATACTACTTTCCTTTTAAGCTTGCCTCACTGAAATCACGACAAAGGCACAAAATAGCAACCGAATGAGGTTTGCTCACAGACAAAGTAAAGAGCACCAAATCACTCAGGCTAATATAGCTCCAGGAATCAATAGGAGTATTCTTAACCACTCTCATAAATTTCTTCTTTGCTTCTGCTACTGGAAGCACCAGAATAGATGGGGCCTCTCAGGCACCAACCGAGTCTAATTCATGGTGTTCTGGGTTGCTTCTGCAAAAGCTTCAGAAAGACACAGCGTGCCAGGGACGGGGTCACGGCTCACAGCCTTCAACGTACCGGCCACTTCGCTGTGCTCCTGATCTTAAAAACAAAATACAAACTGCAGCAAGAAATGGCAGCAGGAGCTCCTTTCTATGCATTTTCCTCCTCCTGGAGATACACCAAAAACACGCTACAGATTAGTCCCACCTAGGGAGAAGAGCTTTCTTCACATCATGTAAAAAAAAAAAACCCTTCCTTTTTTAGACAAGTAATTACACAATTACACAAAAAAAAATTGTGGGAGTGCAATTCTCACTAATACCAGCTGCCTCCCTTGGAGGCTCACATCTTTCTTGCAAACTAAGTGACCCCAATTACAGGAGAAAATGCTAAAAGCTACACTCCAGTTTTGGAGGATATTCTGCTACTTAAGTTTCTTGCCTTTTTTCTTAATATACACACACAATTTTAATTATCTGGAGCTCATCACAGTCAACAGGGCTGGATCAGCAACGACGACAGACTGCCACTAGCAGGCAGTGACAACCTAAAGGATTTGCTACCACTGTAAGTGAAAGGCACGTCATGACTATTGGATTACACGAGATTTGCATTTGTGCTAGTATTATGTAGTTAAATATTTTGATAATTAGTTTGAAGTTGATTTTATCTCATAAATTGTACCAGCTTCAGTGATGTTTGCACTCCAATGAACCATGTATTCATGTGTTTTTTTCCCATCAGAGGATGCAGAAGAAGAAAATCTTAGGGGGGAAAAATACCCAAGAGCACAACTGAAGAAGCGATTATTACTTTTCAACTTCTTCTATCAGAATTAATTCCTATGAAATCCTGAATGAGGTCTCAGGACAGGAAACGAGTAAAGAATTGCAGCCAAGGCACCGGCAGCTCGGTGCCAGCTGGCTGCAGGCACCACGTCTGCAGGCAAAGAGCTGGGACCCGCGAACGCAGCATCACCCCCTGACAAACGCAGAATCAGAGTTTGGGCTGGAAGGGACCTTTCAAGCTCACCCAAAGGCCATCATGATGACACTCCATCATTTGGGTCATCCACCAAACATATTCTGGTCTGAATATCTGCTCCGTGGATTTTCATTTCTAACAGCCTCTCAAGGTAAGAGCTAACCCTGGGTGAAATAACACCGCAGAGAGCTAACACGGAGACGGTGCCACGGGCCGGCTGCAGCCCCCACGCTGGCATCCACGCGTGGAGCAGCCCCGACCCGTGCAGCAGCGAGACATCGGCAGCGCTTCTTGCTCCTTATGGCAGATGTGAACCCTGGCCCCACGCTACAGAACTGATCACTTCACCCTGGAGGGCACTCGCAGCAGGGTGGACCCGTCCACGCCACCAGCAGAAAGAATTCCAAAATATCAAGTCTCAAATATAAAGCCAATAAAGCAGAAAGTAAAGATATCCCAGTCTCAGACTCCACTGACGTCTCACCATTGCAGTGTACCCCCAAAGCTTTTGGTGCTAGATCACAGTCTTATCTGAAGTCCTACAGTCAGTCAGCATCACATTAAACACTCTCCAAAAGTTATCTTTATTTTTTTCCCATCCAGAAAGCAAAGATTAAAAAAAACTCAGACAGACAAGGAAGATAAGGATGGAGTCCTGAAAGCCATTTTTATCATAATAGCTGGCAAATGCACATAATTAGACTTTGATAGCAAGTAAAAAGACTGTGTTTACAGTAACTTTCAAATCAGCAAACTCTGTTCAAGAACAAAGGGAAGGAATCCAGTACCTGACGATTCCCACTTATGGTCTAGACCTGGCAAACGGCTCCTGTGCTCAACAGCCTCCCTGGCTCCCTTCTGTCTCAGCTGGCCTAACAGAAGATACAACTTCTCCCTACAAACCTTGACCTTCATATCCTAGTGTCTGATAAATAACCAGCACAAAAACCCACAGATTTTTACCTGAATTTAAAAAAGAAAGTTTGTGCGTTCTCTCCAAGGACTCACTGAACCTTGTTAAATGAAACCCAGCCCTTTGGCTTTAGAGAACTTTCCCAGTAGCTCATGGGTATATTGCTGGAAACCTCAGATCTTCTTCTTGCCATCCAGCATGCCTGAAGGCAAACTGGTGGCACCAGCAACCTTTCCAGTAATTAAAAAGCAGTACTAGCATAGCTGGTATTTGTGGAAAATACATTTATTTTTACAGCAGCATGTGTAGCATCAAATGCTGAGGATTTTTTTTCGCTATGGATGTAGACAACGCATAGCTTCACCTCTGTTCACGAAGCAGCAAAATGCGAGCTCATCCCTTCTCTCCAGAATTTTTTTTTAAAAACTGAACTTTGCTGTATTTAAGTCAGCGCAAGACCCAGTTTTAATAAGTATTAGCTATTAGTTCACCTTATTCTTGCTTATATGGGCTTTAGCTATAAGTAAAGCTACAGGGTGCCTCTTGACACGTTGCAGAGGGGATTTTGCAAGGGTGAGCTAAAACCATATTGTTTGGGGTTGTTTTTTTTGCTTGTTCACTTCTTTTTCCAATTTCAAACTCAACAGAGCAGTTCCGAGAAACAACCTCCAACTCCATGGTGACCGAATGCCCTCAGAGCCACCAAGCACACACAGCCCTGTCCCCTCACCCCACAGTGACCAGTCAGGAGCGCTCCAGGAGGGTTCACAGAATCCCAGCATGTCAGGGGTTGGAAGGGCCCTCTGTGGGTCACCCAGCCCAACCCCCTGCCCAAGCAGGGTCACCCAGAGCAGGCTGCACAGCACCGCGTCCAGGTGGGGCTGGAATATCTCCAGAGAAGGAG
>Ga0065711_1032519_pt1 | contig 27174 bp, 25 predicted proteins | sample Hoacrofraction12_FD_59098 | JGI IMG/M metagenome (GOLD analysis project Ga0065711, IMG submission 59098) | Hoatzin crop microbial communities from Cojedes, Venezuela - Epithelial fraction 12 v2 (version 2) | ecosystem: Host-associated > Birds > Digestive system > Esophagus > Crop | place... | reverse complement strand
CAACGCACGGCGAGCTCCAAAAAAAAAAAAAAAAAGCCCCCATGCTCTACACGACCTCTAATCCGCAAGCTGCAAAAGCAAAATGATTCAAGTTTATATCTTTTCAACATTTCCCAGAATACCTCTTGAGTTTTCACCTTTATTAGTTTTCAAAATTATTCAATAATATTGTCAAAAGATTTCTCCTAGTCATGAAAACATCTGTGGTCTCCTGGAAGCGTTGGAACAAACAGTAAATATTCTCTTTGCTTCTTTTCACGTGCAAGAGGTGGCTTTCTCTTTTTTGAAACGGAAACATTTTATAAAAAAGCATTCCAGTGCAACACTTCAGAACAGGGATGTTGGACAAGATTGCTACACTTTATTGTGGCTTTGTGGTTAAACAAGCACCAGAACGTCAGACTTGGCCAAAAGAGAAGAAAGAAACAACTTTCTCAAACACAGCTATTTCCAGCCACTATTAACATTCTGCACAGGTGTCTGGGTGAAATACGCATTTCGGCACATAGCTAGTTACAGGCTGGTTATCCTCACCGGGCCACTCTTCAGAGCCCCAAAGCCACACAGCAGAGCACAGCACTGTGCTAGAAAGCCTAGCTTGAGCACATTTTTCTTCCCCAAAGTGAATCCCATGCAAGAATCCCACATGCAGTCCGAATGGCACAGGCAAATCACATACCTGACAAAAACACTATTTATAAAAATGTTTCAGGTCAGCAAATACCACCAATCTTCACATCTGCCTTATTTGCTCTAAATCACAGCACAAAGTTTGTAGAAAAATTATGCCAAATATTGCCATTCAACTCCAATGAAGACTTCATATAGTTTGAGCTTAGTGGAAACTACGCAGTTGTGACTGCAATCTGTTGTGATCTCTTACACTGACACTCTGCCTGCTGCGGACAAGGATTAGCCACATCGTCTCAAAGCACTGGCAGAGTGCTCCTGACTGTGACAGTGACAGAGTCCTCTTCTGTGAGCTGCGATTAACCTAACTTCCAGCACCATTCTCTCTACTTTCTATGCAGTTGGCCTCGCCCGATATAAAAGGAAGACCGGTTTCCACGAATGGGCTTCACAGCGTGAGAGGTTTGCTCGGTACCACCAGCACACCGCGGATGTTACAGCAGTCCAGACAGCTCCTCATCACAGAGGCTCCGATGCCTCCCTACGGCACGTCTGTACAGATAAGCTTCAGGTGTGCTCCAAGGCTCACGGGCTGTTCAGGGCAGGGGAACTAGATTTCACTGCGGTTGCTGATCGGTGACTCTTACAAGCAAACCCAGGCCCTCAGCGCTTCCCTGTGTGCAGCAGGACAGCTCTGCGCTCCTCTCCACCACTGCCACCTTGCCCACAAGTCTGCTGCCTTCCTCTGCCGGTTCCCTCCTCCTAACAGTAGTACCTCTTCGCAGCTCTTCTTCTCAGGCTCCCTCTGTAGACTTGCATCTTCATCTCACGACAGTAACACACAGAGATGCTTCAATTGCGAAACCATCCCGAAGCCATGAGAACCCAGCTGCATCTCAGTGCACACGAGGAACTCGGTCCCTCTGGCAGGCTGCAAAGCTCCTGCAGCAGAGCCTCGACACCCCCAGAACAACGCACATCCTCTTGCCTGCTTTGTGGAGACTTAAGTCCTCAAAAACACACAGCCGCAGCCAGAGGAGTCAGTGAATAATTAAGCTTGCCACGATTTCAAACCAGAACTTTTACCTCATGCGTTACACCCTATGGGCTTGCTTTATGTGCCTGCTGTGACTTGCCTTGGGCAGGTCCTACAACCACTAAGTCAGGAGCTGCCTTTTCCACACCGAAACAGAGGTGCAGGCAACCTCCGGCAACCGCTAACAGCAAAATGCACACACCAAAATGTGCACTCAGGGAAGACAGAAGAGGCAAAATGCACACACGTTCAAAATTCTGTCAAGTTGTATTAATTTGTAATACTGCAAATCATAGAAAGTTTTGGGTCGGAAGGGACCCCTAGAGCTCATCTAGTCCAACCCCCCCGCAGCGAGCAGGGACACTGCTAACTAGATCAGGTTGCTCAGAGCCCCGTCCAACCTGGTCTTGAATGTTTCCAGGGATGGGGCCTCCACTACCCCTCTGGGCAACCTGTGCCAGTGTTTCATCACCCTCGTTGTAAAGAATTTCTTCCTTATATCCAGCCTAAACCTACCCTGTTTTAGTTTAAAACCATTACCCCTCGTCCTGTCAAATAGATTAGATCAATTTGGTCTGGTGAAATCCATGTAAAAATTTTGTTTTGTTGTTTTCACTTCTGTTTGCTTCCCCAGATTCTTTGCAGAAGCCTGAGGATGGCACGTGTTCAACATGGTTCTATTCCCTCCACATATACACACCCCCTCTTCTTTTTTTTGGCTTTAGCCAAATGTCTCTTGTGGTCCTCAGAAGCCTCCTCCTTCCTAGATCATTTCCCTTCCAGCGATGCTGCCCCTACTCCTGCCTGCCATCTTCCAAACCCACCTCCAGCCCAGCCTCCCCCTCTTCTGTTCTCCCCTTCATTCCCAGAGCTGCAAACTAGGAAATCTGTGGGCTTCCCAAATTTGTTATTAGCAGCTAATAAAATTCCATACTAAACCGCTAAAAAACCCCCAGCACATTGACTTGATGAAACCCTACAGAACGAACCAAAAAGACTACATCAAACAGCACTAGGAAAAAAAAAAAAAAGTGGCCATTGAGGCTCAGTTTTCCACAACTTTCTAGCACTGATCTTTCCAGCTAACACCAAGCACGTGGCTCTAAGCAACGCATTATGAAGGTGTAAGTGTGAAAAAAAAATAAATCCCAAACTCAGGAGGCGGCTTATTTTACCTTTCACCGTGGAGGAACTAATGATTTGTAATGTATTTAAACTTTCTGACAAAAAAGCTAAGCAAAATCCCATAATCGCTCTGCCTTCTTTGCTCTCCACGCTTACAGAGAACCCCAAAGCAAGGAATCACACTTTCTTCAGCAGAGACGTATACATCTGCATGTTGTCAAACAGGCCCAAGTTCCAAAACTTTTGCTTTAAATGAAAAAGTACAAAATGTATACAAATACACACTCTGGCGCAAGTCCAGCTCCCTTACCTTGTGCAGAGAGTTCAGACTGGGGAGCAAAGTTGCCAAGCTCTGTTTCTGAGTCCATCACACTGTTGTTTGGCTTACCACACACATTCAAACGTTTCTCAACTAAGTCTAAACGATTCTCATAGTCCTGATCTGTCAGGTCTCCCTCAAGCACCTTTGAATGAGGGGAATGCCTACGTCCCAAGCACTCATTTCCTTTCAGTGAAAAGCCAAAGGCACTCTCCAAGTTTCCTTGTTCCCTAGATCTACTGATGTGCTTATTAGATCTAGCACTACTTTGGTTAAAACGCTGCCATCGCTTTTTGGGAGCTACGTGATTGATATCATTAGACTCATCACCAAGAGAGCTCTCACTATTTGCCAATCCTGAATCCAAGTCTGGACTCTCCCCATTTTCAGCAGAAGTGCAGCTCTCAATATTTCTACCAGCTTCAGGTCTCCTTTGAACACGATCTAAATTGTCATCAGATAAACAGGCAGAGTCTTCATCAGTTGAATGTTCTGTTAAATCAACAGACTCTTTCCTCTCAGTATCTTCTGCTTCATTACCTAGAGGACTGGTAACCGAACCGTGAACGCGGAATGCATGTTCTCCTGAATCTCTGGATAACCGACTTAGCAACTTACTTGGCCCTCCTGGTTTTAAGTCCTTTCTGTTTGAAACTGTTTTATCTCCAAGCTTTGATGACTGCTTAGATTTTGAACAGTTGCGTTTGGACACGCAATTTGTGCCGTTTGTCCCAGAAACAGCAGTACTCGCGGGCTCCCTTTTACTAGTACTAATCCCCGTCAACTTGGTTGGAGGATTGCGGGAAAATGAGGAGTTGCTTATAGTGGAGTTTGGATTTACTGTTTCCTGGACACAATCTCCATTTTTTTCTATTTTATATGGGGGACCTACAATAGTCAAGGACTTCAGACCACTTGCAGAATTGCTTCCAGAACCATCAGCTGTGCTGGTATTTCGAAATGGGACTATATTTTGACCAGTCATCAGTTGCTGCTCTTTTGTCTTACTGTCATGCATATCCTTCAACATCATTAACAAGGTGCTGAATTTGTAATCAGGCTCAATAGGCAGACGACCATGACCAGAGGCAGAAGAGAAAAGTAAAGGTACTGTGGCCTTTGGAGCGCCAGAGTCATTAGCATCATCGTTGATGGACCGGTAAGACAGCTCCTTCAGCTCTGACAAGACGTGTTTCACCACAGCCGTTTCTATTTCAGCAGAATCCCTGGGTTTCTCATGCACGTTGTTTAACAGTTTCTGACCATCAACTTTTCCGCTTCTCTGAAGAGAATCTCTCTGAAGGCCAGAGAAACCTTTGGTATCAGAAGAGCAGCGATTCACACCACCCTCCTCTTCTGCAAGAGAAGGCTCCAACCCAGCAACTTTTTCTTTATGTTTGCATTTTATACTCCTGATTCGGGGCAATTTCATGCTTTTCGGTTTTAAGATTGTTTGATTTGCAACAGCAGGCCAGGAGCTGTCCTTGGAAACACTTTGGGGAGTAGTGTGCTTGTTTGCTAGGGAAAGATTGTCATTCATCACATTTGAAGAGCATTCAAGAGCCGTCAATGACATCTCAGCATCAGAGAAGCCTACTTCAATGCCTCCATCTGCAAATTTAGCATTAAGTCTGCTGGTTACTGAACCTCCCAGAGCTTTGCGATCTCTGTATGACTTTTTCCTTGCCCTTCTGTTGCTCTTCTGAGAAAGATACATGGAAAGCTTAACATTTCCACTTGACGTCACAGGAAATTCCTTCTCCACTTTATCTGAAGAATCACTAACTTCGAGAGCACTAGAGGCTCTCTCTGAACTTTGGTCCATGGTATCTACATCACTATTCCCACCATCTGAGAGGGAAGAGGATGAATCTGATTCAGTTTGCTTTTTCTCAATACCAGCATCAGACGCAGAATAGTGTATTTGTAATTTGGAACTGCACAAAATGCCCAAGGAGCTCTTCTCTCTCTCCAAAGATGCGCTGGAAAACAAATCCCCTTGGAGCGTGTTCTTCAGAGCATCACTTTTACGCTTCTCATAATCTGGTTTCAAAGGTGTCTTTTCAAAACGTCTTTCTCCAAAGGAAGAAAGCAAATGGTTTCCCCTGGCGCTACTGGATGCTTTCAGGCTGTTGGCAATCCGGCGAAGTTCATGAGATGCATGTTTATCTGGTAGGTCCCCAACTATCATGTTTCTAACTATGCTCTCTGGTGTTTTTTCTCTGATTGCTCCCCTAGATGCTTCCCCTCTTGTGCCATTCTTTTTTACTCTAGTCCTTTTTCTGCTCTCAGAGCTTTTTTTCACATGTGGCTTAATGTGCAATTTTCCTTTTTCACTGGCCAGGTGTCCGGAGTGAAATGCCAAGGATTTAAAACAGCCATTCAGCTGCCTGTCCCTTTCTGCTCCAGGGCCATTGGCATAGTATTCCAACTGCATTTCCTTCTCGCTGTCCAGCTCGCTGGAGTTCTGGCTGCACTTTTGATCCTCTGGCCCCCCGAGAAGTATGTCTTCCGCCTGTCCAACACTGACTTCCCACTTAGCCATAAATCTCTGAGGAACCTTAAAGGTGGAGGAGACAAAAAAAGGGAAAGAAAACATTTGAGTGGGTAACCAACAAGATAAAAGTGAGACTGAGGTGCACAAGGCACAGAACACAGTGACAGTCCTGCATTTTGCATCTTTAAGACAATCACATGGATTCCCAGAGACTGTGCCCAGTGGACACAGAAAATACTGCTCCTGGGTGAGCACCCCACACTCCTCCTGAGCCTAATAAAAATCCCTGTGCATTCCCAAATCTGCAAAAAGGTCCCTGCAAGCACAGGTCTCCCAGGAACTAGATGTCCTGGCATTGCAGCACACCATTAACACAACAGCCTTTAAAAAGGGGAACACATGTGGTATGGATCCCTGGCACAAAACCACAAAACAATAGCCAACAAGCCTCTCAAGGCAAACGCAGCATCCTTTACCTCAACATATCTGAGCAGACACGTTTGCTTTGCTCATTCTTGTTTCTTCCTGCATCCCTTGAACTCAAAGCACAATTCATTCTTCCCTCTCCAACAACTCACCTTGGTAAAAACATGAGATACACACACACATCTAAAATGTGCTCTATCAAATTCAAGATGTCCACTACTGGAAGTGCCCTAGCTTTAACTTTCTACCTTTACTATAAAACAAAAAGCATTCTGCATACTGGACAGGAATCTCTGCTAACATCTAAAACCAGCAAGAAATTTGTTTCTTATCTGTGTGTGTAGTTTTTGGCTGCACAACAGCAAACCAAAGGCTTCACAACTTCTCCTAAAATCAAAACTAATTCCAACACAGGAGGAAAAACTCAAATTTCTGACAACTTTTCTTAAAAAAAAAAAAAACCACAAAAAACCAAAAAAACCACACCAACAAAAAAATCTCATCTCAGCAAATTAAAAAGTTTTATGGAGCCTGATAGCAAACCAGCCAAATACTCTCAGGTTTACATCAGATCTTGGCTTCCAGGGATGCAAACCTGGATATTTATGCAGGCAACAAACATTTGGTTCCCTCTACTGCAGCCACACTGGCACTGCCATTTACATATGGGATGAGATTCTTGCCATGCAGCACACTTCTAGGACCAGAAAAGTTACTTGGGAGCATGTACCTTGCTGTGAGGGGGCTGGGCAAACAAGGAGAGAAGTCCTTAGAGAAGATACTGAACATGCCCTTGACAAGGGAAAACCAAATGAACGCATTACACCCAGGGATTCACATCTGCAAGAGCACATTTAATCTGATGGTTTTGCACAGAGGTTAAGTACATAACTGTTAATAAACCGCTTGGAAAAAAGAAAAACCAGACACAATTGCCTAGAATGACTACCTGCTCTCTTACAGTAATGCAGTAGCCTCTGTACTTCTTCACTTCAGCAATTCTAAAAAGTTCATTTCTCCAGTCACCTTCCTCAAGACGTAGACCAGACCTCTGTGTCACGCTACATTATACTGGCTACAACTGCTCAGGGCTGTTATGTTTGGAAAGGGAGATGATGCGATGAGCCACAAAACTCATTCCCACAGGCTCACTGACAAAGCGTTTTCCAAGTCAAATTATAAGTCCTAACAGGCTTCTAGAAAGAGAATTACTGAAGCAGGGCTAAAAACCCCACTGCTTTATCTCAGTCAGTGATCTAGTGAAGCATGCAACTCCACCTCTGCTTCAGCTCAGCCAAAAGAGGCTGCCAGAGAGCACAGGAAGTGATTTAGAAGCGCGCCGTAACAGACCTCAGGAGAGAGCTGTGCCGCTGAACACATCTCACACCAGAGAGACCCGACTCCTCTGCCTCCCAGAGCTGGCCAGGGCAGCAGGCCACACCCCGACACAACAGAGCCTAGGAACTCCTGGCAGCTTATAAACCACGCTCCTTGTAAGGATGCAAAGACTCACTTCTCTGGCCGCTTTGCTGCAGTCACTGCCACAGAAGCAAGCTGTCAAAGTGCAATTCCAGGCATAAAGGAATACTTTGTACTGTGCACATTCTAAGAATCAACAACATATTAGAGAAAACAGCTCTTTCACCTTATGTTTGTAGCCTTTTTCCTTTTGCTTTCCTCTTCTTCGAAGAACAGGCAGCTCTTCAAACTGATGTCTTCCTTCAAAGAGGACGATAGCTTTCCCAGCAACCCAGGTTTTCTCTGAAGGCTCTCCTAAGGCATCCACATAGTATTCTCGGTACGGTCTCCGATTGGAAACTATTTTGAGAAATTCAACAGAATTAACCCCTTGCATGTAACAGGACAAAGACACACAAAAACAATCACAGAAAACGTTAATAATTTGCCAGTTAATTTTCAACTACTTTTTCCTTAATAGCATTCCCACATGAATGCCAGTTCTGGGGATTTCTAGTCAGAACTAAGGGAGACCCCTTTGATCTCTGCTGTCTCTGCTCTGTGTTGTCGCTCTCTATTTCTGAACACACTGTTTTTCTTACAAACAATTGATTAACAGGTCTAAGATGGGTTGTCTCCCTAGAGCAAAGACTACAGGTTGGCTGCAAAAAAAATTGCAAAAATATCCAAATATTTTTTTCCTTGAGAGACACAACATACTAGGCAGGACATTTCTTTTTTGCTACTCCCTGATTAATGATTAAACAGTCCAGTCCACTTGACCCTTGGGAAAAGGCAACAGTGTGCCAGCAACACCCAGAAATTACCTCCCTCTGGATAGGATTTACTCATACAGGTTGAACCTCCCCCACCACAACATACTCCATCTTGTTCAATGCTTTGTTAACAAACACTTATTTAGGACATAAAACATTAACAGCAGCATTTAAGTAAGTACACGCAAGCATGCACACTCTACAAGGACTGGTGCAACATGACAAAATGTTAGTGGTAATGAGCATCTCCACACTTCGGGGACAGAGGTGCAGAGCAAGAGAAGAAACTCAATCATGAGGGCACAATCCAAGATTTTTCAAAGGTCCCTCCTGTGCGAGAATGCTGAGCAGACATGATACAACTAAGAACTAAACCAGTACCGAGTGTGCTGGTGAAAAAGGACAGGTTACAGGCATTAGAACAGAGGAAGCAAGGCTTGAACAAGGGATATAAACATCTCCCCGCATTTCGCTGCGATGTGTGCTTCATGTTCTCCCAGGAACACCTTCACACTCTGAACATGTAGCCTGGACTTCACAGCCCTTTTCGTTTGTGCTGCCTCTTCCAAGAGTGCCAGCACAGTGCAGCAGCCTGGCCTTCAGCGATGCCGACATTGAGATTGCGACTGACCAAGACCACCGAGATGATGAAAAATAACGACCAGGGCAACATCAAACCAAGGGCAAAGATGACAGACTTCATCCATCCCATTCACAGTACTGGGACTCAAGCCACCGAACTTTAATCTTTAAGCTCCAAAAAAATCTTCAAGTCAAGAGCTTGCCAAGAAAAGCAAAACTCCTTTAAACAAAACACCATGCCTCAAAAATCCAACAGAAGAGGTTTTTGCACAAGTGATGAGTTTGAAGCGACCTGCCTTGTTTTGAAGGGCTCGTTCCCTTGGCAACGGGAGAGCCAAGGCAGGAGGACTGCGCTTCCTACAGCGCAGGCAGAGCCCCGGCAGCTCCCCCTGCCCAAAAGCACCCGAGTTCAGATCCACCTGCTCTGCCACCTCGGCATCGGGGAGGGGAGCAGCTTACATACTGCCACAACTGGAAAATGAAATTCTCCCCAGAGCACTATTGGTTTGAACATGGATAAAACACAATGGGAGGGAGAGTCTATCGTGTAGCTGGAGCTCTGACATTGCTGGAATTTGTTAATAGCGTGTTTCCTCCCTGAAGAATTCCCTCTATTAGAAATCATCATACACAGGTTGCAAGGAGATTACTGGACAGCTATATACATTAAATCCTGTCCAAAATTTCATGGTAGGGGATGTGGGGGAGAGTATGTCTGGCATATCTTCTGGCCACATCTTCGACAGGAATTTGAGAGCTCGAAAGGGAATATTTAAAACAGCACATTCACTACTATCTAGAATTAGGATGAATGCCTCCCAAAGGATGAACGGGAAGGTGGAGAAATCACAAGTACGATGACTACAGCAACCAGACTTGGGGATGATCTGAGCACAATGCAGGAAAAGCTGCTTCATGTTTCTAGCGAAATAGCAGAGGGCTCTGAGCTGATGGCCACTTGAAAAAACGTCTACTCGTGCTCAGCACTTGGTTCTTAGGCTGGCAAGGGCCACAAAAAACAGACAGAAATACATCTGTGAGGGGTAACCTCACCAGTCTACAGAGCTGTCAGTGGCAGACGGCACCAGTTCAAGGGGCTTCCAGTTGCCCATAGGACAAAAAGAATCAAAAGGGGAAACCAGGAACAAAAAAATAATCCTTTCCATTTGCGCCAGTCTCCCCATGGCAGCTAGTATGATCCTAAAAGCACCGTGAAAGCCTTCAAATGAGCTGCCATTTCCAAACAATCACGTCCCTTCTGTTCACTCCATCACTCACCTATGCTTCTCTGCCTTGAGCTTGCAAGGCTCTCCCCTACGTTCATGGATGCACAGTTCTGTCTTATTTCTATCTCCTCCCCTCACACTCACCAGGCTCTTACTCTGCCCTAAACTTTCACACATGTGGCTCCATCTTCACGTTTTTCCGTTATTTCCCCATAAACAGCGCCTTGCACCCTTGTGCCAAACAAGACCAAAAAAATTTCACTTCTTCTCACACATTCCCACCACACCTTCAGGCATTCAGCAGCTACACTGTGCTACCCCCACCCTGCTCCGCAGCCTCTCCAGCCGCCCATTCCCCAAGCCTGGCCAACTCCAAGTGTCTGCACACACTCCAGGCTTCCCAGCTCGCTTGCCCACCCATTGCACGTCTCTGTCCTCACCTCCCTGATCCACCTCCTTTTTATCTGCTCTTTCTCTGCATTCCTTTTTTGAGAGGCTTCTATTTCTTCTGCAGTGCCCTGAGCTCAGCCCAGCTACTCATCCTTCTCTGGGAAGGAAAGCCTACATGTCCAACAGCTATCTGTGCCACTTCCATCAGGCTCAGCCCCACCTTCTTCCTGTCACCTCCCTGATCTAGGTCTACTTTCTAGATCCAGGTCTTCCACAGTAAAGTCTATTTCTTCATACCTTTCAAGGGCCAGAAATGTTTTTTAAAATTAATTAAAAACTGCAGTACCCTGCCATTCACTTTGTGTCTGAGTAGATACAGTACCTTTCATTTTTGAGTGACAGTCCAGCACTGGGTCATGACAAATTGTGCATGGCCACCATGGGCGTCTGTTGAACTTGGCCCAAACAAGATCCCCAACTTCATACTTCACTGGAGTAGGTTTCTTCTTGGCTCGGATCTTTGGGGAAAAACCAGAACACAAGAAATCACTAAAGCTCCAGATGTTTGTAAAGATATTTGCCTCCCCCCTGTGTGCAGATTACATCTGGCCACCAGAGACATTTACATTAAAAAGCAAGTCCTGATTCTACTTAGTGGCTCCTACACCTTCAAAGAGCAGGATGATTCCCTCCATCCTTCTGATTCTTATTGAAAACAATAAACCAGGGCTTGAGAAGTTTTTTGTTATTTTTTTAGTAAGAAACATGACCTCTGGTAAATGACTGCACTCAAACTTCACACATTTGAGCAGGTACTAGCCCCCACTACTTCACTAACACCAATTTGTTCATTTCAAAGGTTGGAGTGTACAGAAAAAGTCGTAGTAAGAGACAATGAAATATACCTGACTGGAAGAAGGTGATGAGAACAGCAAATTAAGTTTAAAAAATTAATTTAAAATTAGTTTCTCAATGAAAAAAAAAAAAGTTGGTGTGTACAAGCTAGTTAATTTCCCTGCTTCTAAGACGTACTCAAGAAAAAGCTTCACCATGAAGTATCTGAAACCAAAGGCAGGTACAATCAAAAAAACCCTTATGTCCTAACTTTTAGTTTATATAAGCAGAACTGCCATTGCTCTGCCCCAAAAATACAGAGCAGGAGAAAGAGAGCACAATGGCAGCCACCCCACCCCACCCAGGTGACAGACAGACAGACTTTGCCTGTCTCCAAAACCCACTCACAAGTGTCAGCTTTGTAGAAACAGACACCCGAGCCCACTCGGCTTCCCAGGGCCACGCAGCAATCACGAGAACATCACAGTCCTTCACCACACAAAAACCTAACGCTGCTTAACGCCATTTCTGCCTTGCTATCAAAGAGCAGAAAGCAGATCCCGTGTTGCTTGCTCAGTACACACACTCTCTGGCAGTGTGCTACCAGCAGGACCTTGGCCAAGAAGAGGATTCAGGAGCTTACCAGCGTCGTGACTCACTGAGCCAAGACGGGGTATGACAGGTTTCCAAGGGATCCAGGAGTTCCCATGCCTGGCTGTGGGGTATCCTGCCTGCTTACCAGCACCAGCCAACAACACGTCCCAGGTGGGTTCAGCGTTTTAAGAGCTCTAAGAAGTGCTGCAGGGATTTTTCTTGCCAATAAGCACCAGCAATATGCTCCTCATTAAAGCCGTCATAGCACAAATACGCACCTTCTCACTTCACATCCCTGTCCTGCTCACCACCCTTCCCGAGGCACGTCTCTTGCAATTCACAGTTCAACATCCTAGCAACTAAGACACAACAGACCTCTCTAATAAATGGTGTATTCTGCTTCAGGTTGAGTTTTATGGGTTTTCTTCACGTGGTTAAAGAAAATACAAAAGGATAAACTCCTCTGTTACACGAAAAAAAGCAGGTAATGACATTACAGACTACATTGCTGAAATTCTTCTCACTCAGTCATCAAAAGCCACGCAATAACTTACGGCTGAGCAGGAGCTTGGACCCGGGAACGGGAAGGAGCAGCAGGCAGGGGCTGCAGCCCCTCGCTCGGCCACTGCCCTGCTGCAGCCCCGTGCCCCCACCCCCCCACCCCGGTTTGGAGCAACACGGGAACCGGGGGTGCTGCCTTTGCTGGTGCTTTTAAAATGCAGATGCACTTTCAGATGCAAAACCCCAGGGGTTTTTTCGGTCACTTCCAGCCTGTTGTTCTTGTAAATATGACTTTTACCTCAAAAAAACTTTTTATGTATATATATATATATATTTTTTTTACACATTTTCCAGCCTTAGGCTTTAAGGGGCCTATGTATATCACAACTGATTATCTCCAGTGCAGCGCACAGTACACACACAAGGTACGGGCGCCCTGCTGACAGCTGTAACCTGAGCAGAGTCAGCTGGATGGAGCAGTGGAACTATGCTGGAGATCTGCCAAGGCCATTCACGCTGCTCCACCTGAGGGACACCCACAGCCCCTGCCCAGAGGCAAGCCTGCATCTAAATCAACTCTTTGTCACCCTCTAATACCCCACACAGAAGCCTGATGAAAACCTGGCTTTCAAGAAACTATTCAGACAATGCTTCAACAGTTGCCCCTCTTTCCGCAGCTATTCTCATTCCTCCCAGTTTGCTCTCTTGCTTCCCAAACACCAGCAGTCAGACCTGGGTCTCACCATCACCCAAGTCCATCTCACCGAAGGCCCCACCTGGGGCGAAGAGGCAGCCCACGCAGGGCACCATGTTCTGCCGCCCCGAGGAAGCGCAGGGCACTCTCTTGCGTTATTTTCTCTCCGCTCCCCCCAGACCCCCCTACCCGGCCAGAGATGCCTTAACGTTACCAACAGAAACAGCCAGCAGAGGAGTGCACGCAGCAGTTATCATTTCCAGGTACAGCAAGTCTCTTCTTTAAGCTCTGCTGTGTGATGCCAGAATTACAGCCCCCAAAGCACGCATTCTGGGGTCAGAATACAACTAATTTCATTCCTATTACAATTAACATTTACTATGCCAAGCTCAAACTGCAGAGACATCCCGATGGCCAAAAACTCAGCCCTGCAGTAATGGTGACGTTTCTGTGAGCTAGGGAAAGCCCAAGTGTTTTTTTTAAACACAACGAACTCCAGATGTAATCCATACATATGGTCAGAGTATTCTTTACCCGCAGAGCAGGGAAATGTTCAGGTGTCTAAATAACAGGAAAACTTGTGAGCCACTGCATATCAGGTGGGTACCGTGCTGCAACTCCACTGGAGATACACCGAAGAAATTCAAAGCAGGTAAGAGACTGGGTTAGTCAGGAAGAGAAAGACAGTGCCTTGCTCTGTCGGTCAGCAACACCAGGGTTTTTTTATCATTACAAGTTCTCCTAAAGGGAGTGAGTACCGTCTACTCTGTTATCAACTGTTTGGCATTAATTTGCTGTTCAGACAAGCTACAGCCTAAACTCTAGACAACAGACAGTATTTCAGATCACCTTGTGCTATTTTTGGAAAGAACAAGAATGTATCTTGTGGACGTTTGTAATCAAACCCTCTCCCCCACGGATCACTGAGGAAGGGATGACAAGCTGAGGTTCAGCAGAAGGATTACACAAGCACTTCTACCTTGAAAACCACCTCCTGAATTTGTACTACACCAAACACACCACTCTCTGCAATTCACTAAGTGAAGCTCAGCACCAACTTTTGGTATTTCATGAGAAAGCAGGCTTTCTCACAGACAAGACAGCTACACAAGCAGTATCTCTGCCCTCCTAGAATTCTCACCATAAGGCAAATACGAAACATATAGAATCATTTAGGTTGGAAAAGACCTTTAAGATCATAGATCAAGCAAAGAAAGCTTACATTTCTAAGCTATTTTACTCTTGTCAACACACTGTTGGTCCTCAACTGTCTCCCACCAACATTCTTCCCTTTAAAATGGCCACACCAAGTGACAGAACCAACACCTATCCAGTAACCACCCTTGGCTACGTCCCTTGAAGTTGCTGTACAATCCATTCACCTTGCCAGAAGAAGTGGCACAAAGCACAAATCCACAAAGACACACATATGCCGACAGCCCCGGGGTGCACCCTTCCTGCAGCACTGGCCATCTCTGCGTAACAACTAGAGCAGTACTGTCACCTCCAGCGCAGCGTGGCACAGCTGCAGGCACCCCATGTGCCCCAACAGCGTGACCATCTTGGCAGAGCCACAGCAAGACCAAACCGCACACAAAGGTGCAGGTGAATGTATTGTTACAGGCCGAGATTTACAATATCAATGCACCCAAAGAGCCTAGCTGTCCTGAGTCCACGCACCACGCTGCAGCCATCACAGCCCTACGCACTAAAATTCAGACCTGCTTTGGAAAGCCATCATGGAAATGCTTGGCCAAAGGAGCCCTATTACAAATTATTCCTGACTTAATTACAAAGATAACATTATTCAGCGAAGCAAGGCACAGAACATGCTTTTGGAGAAAGGCTGGGGCAGCAAAAGAGGTTGTATGAGAGAAGGATGGAGAAAGGCAAGAAGGAAGACACTGACCCCCAAGAATAACAGAGTGAGATGCTGCCGAGCCTGTTCCAGGCAAGAAGCAGACAGAATCAAAGCCAAGGATGAAAACAGGAGGCGGCACACGCAAATAATAATTAAACAATACAGTATAAACAGTGACACTAATCGCCATTTCCGCGGTGCACACGGGCAGCAGCGCAGCAGATACCTGCCCAGGCCCTGCAGCAGGAGCTGGGGATATCTCGGGAGCAGATCTCACCACACCAGCAGCTGCCAGGCCAGTCACACCCCACAGACCAGCCGGTGCACAGGAGCAGAGGGCAGCAACAGCTCTGCCCCGTGAGCTCCCAGCGCTCTCTTCAAACCTTCTCAATTCCTGGGGCAGCAACTCCTGTGCTTCTCCCTGCAGCCCATCTACCCCAGCATTGTTTGCAAAAAAGCTGCTCCTCACACCTACTTCTTATTAGTTAGAATTGGAAGCCTGGTGAGGTCAGTCCACTGTCTTCCTCACCAGCACCTTTTTTTTTCCTTAAAGTTCAATGATCATTATTTTTTTCCTGAACAAGATGAGATGACAAGGAGCTCACCTACCTCCTGTGAGCTACCAACACACCCCTAGATATGGGTGAACTGGCTGAAGAGCAACAGCTCTTCGTACCGGTGAATTAAAAAAAAAAAGAAAAAAATCTAACACAGTAAACTTAAGGGAGAGACATTTGAAGGCACCTGGATTAGCCTGGGCCAAACAGTCGGCTAAAAGCAGCATCCGCGAACGCAGCCCCACGCTGTTGGCGTCACAGGTGCGCCGTGCCTAGGACATGACACTCCCAGCTCTGGCCATTTCACCATCACACAACAGGTTATTCACCCTCTGCCTCACAAAGGATGGGCAGCAACTGGGTCAAATTCTCCCTGTTAAACACACTCCCAGAACTTGCCTGGAAGGGCAGCGCTAAAGCTGTCCCAAGAGTCTTCTTGAGCTAGTGCTTCCCTCCAGCTTTAGTTCCACCTCACTGAAATAACTTCCAGTTTAAGACGAAGCAGAGCAGCTTCAAGCTCAGCCCTCTGAGCTCAGGCTCATCCTTCTGTCCAAGTCTGTACAGCTCTTATCATGGGGAGTCCAGATTTTTAACTCTGGTCATAGAAACAAACCAGCTATGGCTGCAGCTCTCCTACAGTGACTGCTGCTGCCAGAGGAAGTTAAAATCAGGACTCCAACCACTGTTCTGCTCTTAAGGGCGGGAGGGTGGAAAGGTGGCAAGAAGCTTAAGTGATGCACTGCTCATTATCTCAATCAGCTCCAACACTCGTGCACTAAGAAATGAACAAATACAGACAGAAGGAAAGAAGACAGGACTTGGGAAATGATCTTTGCTTGTGAATATTCCATGGAAAGACAGAAAGGACGTGAGATTAAGAATAACACTGAAGCAAAGTCAAGCATGGAAATTAATAACCACTTGTGATAAAGGCCATAAAATAAGTTCTCATTAGCAAAGATTCTTGTTTTAAAGTTTTTCTGCATTAAAACCAAATCAGTAAAAAAAAAACAAAAAATGGAAAGATAATTGAATTATATCTACTTCATAGCTTAAGCAGTATTTGAAGCTAAGCAAAAAGAACGCATCACTCAGTTTCCTCCGTACAAAGTTGCAGTACCAAGCACATGAGCTTTAAGCCTTGACAGAGAGGCTAAGATGCTGAACCTGCACTCGTGCAGGCAGAGCAGCAGCCCTCTGTGCTCCCCTATGAGAAAGCTTCTGGGAATAAATCCCTGCAGAAGGAAAGGGGTAAGGCCAACTGCAGTAAGTATTTACAAAAAACCACCCAAACCACAACACCTGCACAGCGTATCTGCTGAAACCATCACCTCCCTCACCAGAAGTATCATCACACTGGCACTTAGCTTTACGGCAAGCTTTAAGTCAAACACGGGAGTCAGAGAAGCCTGCTGGAAACCCACAGGCAGCCGGCGCTGCTGGGGACCAGGGGATGTGCTCTCTGTCCCCGCCACCGCTCCAGTCCTCCTTCGGCTTCAGCACTGCAGTTAAAAAGCAAACAGGCATCTGACCTACATTCGTGTCTGAAAAAGTATACTACCTCTTATCTAGGACCATTATCACACAGAAGTGTTAAATACTCACTAATTAAATATTCACTAGCAAAAAATACAGCAGCGATTATGATACAAGCCAAACTTCTGTTATCTACATGCTTGTGGGCATTTGTTGTCTTTGGCTAGTTTTTAGTACTCTCTTCCAGGCTGCGGCAGCCTACAAGTGCAAAGGGTTCTACGTATGTATGAACTACCGTGAAAGGTTAAAATAAAGAGTTGATTACACTACTTTGGGTAGTTCGTACATCCTGAAGCATTTCCATCAAGTTCAGGAGTTCTAAACTTAGAGATATTAAAAAAAGAAGATAGATACTGATGCGGTAACACCAAGCCTCAGGCACCAAGACAGCAGGTTAACAGCATCCCTGTTTCACTTTCTTAATGGAGATCACTTTCCTTCTGGATCGCATAGAACAGCAATGCGATAGAAAGCTTTGGCACTTCAGCATCTTAATAACCAGAAATACACCCGACAGCAAGATTTGCAGAAGGCAGGAGAAGGAAGCGGGAGAGAAGGGGTACAACCTCACCCAGATGCCTGGCAGAGAGAAATCCACAGACACACAAACATACAGAAGATTTCAAACCACTGCCAGGAGTCTGAAACAGAGAAAAACTCTCACACTTGCTTAGGTGCATACATTTTCAAAGGTAAACCAAGTCTCTTTAAATCTGGCTCTTTTAACCAGCACTACTTGTTTCAAGCAAGAGAGGAACTGCAGGCATTACCACAACTTTGCTAAGTCTCACAAAAAACAAATACCAACAAACATCATCTTATGTCAGAGAACTAGCAAAAACCCACAGACTGAAACCAGGTCATCAGATCTGCCCCCTTTTCAGCCTTTGTGCTCTTTCATATTGTCAAACCAATTGTTCACGAACAAGACATCTGATAAACGACTTCATCTTCAGAAATGACGTTTCTAAATCCATGAAATAAAAACAAGATTCAAATGGCACAAAATGAAACTTGGCTATTCTAATTTATATATGCAGACTGTACCCCTTACAGCTTACGAAGCAGTACCAGCGAACACCATGTACATGCAGTGCGAAGAGTGACCACTGCATTAGAACCTTCACAGCTAAAAACTGGGAGTTTGGGCTGAATTAAATGTTCATCTACTAACACTTGCTTGTTGTTTTGTGGGTTTTTTTTTTTTAATTCCATAGGCTTCTTTAAAAGTAACAAATAGTTAACCAGGGATTGCAAATTTAATCTTCTGCAGAAATTATGATTTGCCCAAAGGAAAAGGAGGTACGATCCCACTTTGTTAGTCCAAATGTAAAGATGCCACTTACACAAGACTGTAACCTCCTCAAAATGAGGTGGTATTCAGCATGCAAATTGCCTCTGCCCAACTGAACCATTTTTCCAAAATAACAAAAAAAATTTATACATTTTCTGTTCACATAAAATTAAGTTTTAATTTGCATTTAGAATTTCAACTGCTTTTGCTGAATCCCTACTAAAAATGTAACCAGAATTTTTGAATACTAGCAGAGCAATAAACTAGTCTCGTGCTTATTTATCTCTTGATATCCGCACTTAGAGCCATGCTCTGAGGAGGGTTCATGCTTCAGTCCTCAGCTCCTGAAAGCTTATGTTTCAGAGAGGCTTCCTAACCTTTCGGTTGCGAACCCAGCTTCCTAAACACATTCGCAAGCATACTGTGAGAGGACAGCAACTAAAATTAAGAGGGATCCAACCTGTTTCACTGCTGCTATTTAGAAATCTGTGGGCAGTTGCCACATGAGGCAGAATAGTAAGAAGTCGGAAGAGGTGCTTGGGAAAACCAAACAACAAAGTAACATCAGGGCAAGCGGAGGAACTATTAAATGGGAAACAACCGCCCTACTCCTCGCCCTTCTCGCATTAGGCAAAAGGCAAGTTTCTATCTTTCCACCAACAGTGGGAGGGAAAGTCATGAACATGCTCCTCCAAAACAAGATGCACATGGAAGCTTCAAGCAGGGCTCAGGGCAAGAGCCTCACTGCACACTCAGCACTGGAGGCCCCACAGGAGCTGAAAAAAGCAGCTGTTTCCAGTGTGCTGAGACACTACTGTGCAAGGAATTCTCTGTTCACTTTCTCCTAAAAAATACCAAACCAAAAGGCATCCCATCCTTTGGCTAGTATGCAACGCTGCATTGGATTGCTCTATCCGGCTCAACACTTCCGGTTTCTCACACACAAAAGTCAAATTCCCCATGTCTGAAAATGAAAAATGAGTCCCCAGAGCACTAGTTCTGATGAGCGTCTGAAAGGTAATACAAGTTAGACTGCTATTTTATTACCTATAAACTTCTGGTTTTTTCCTGAAGACCACAGCAGCGTGAACGTGCCATCTCCAGCAGCGTGCGCAGCTGTCTGATACCTTACAGAGCCCACAGAGTAAGTGCCACACCAAGAACAAACAAAGCTTTGCCTGGCAATCCTGCCGGCTGCTCCCCACCCCCAACACTCCACCGAGGACAGAGCGGGACACGGCAAAGCCTCCAGGACTGGAGAGCTGCTGCCCTTTCCCTGCTCTTCAGCCAGTGACAGCAGCCCCGAATCACTGCCTCCCCCCCCGATGCCAAGGACTCGGCAGCCCTGCAGCCCTGCCGCTTCGCACAGAGCCACGGCAGCAGCTCAGCCCCAAGGCGGCAGCAGGCAGATGCTGCTGGCTGCCGGACAAGCCATCCGTCTGTGGACTGTGCAGCTTCGTCACTGCCGAGGCTACAACCCAGACGGGCAACGAGCTGAGTGGGTCAACTCAGCACAAACCTGCTGCTCGGGCTGCGCTAGAGACAGAAGCGAAGGTGTCCGGCCAGGCCCATCCTGACCTCACAGGTGCTGGGAAAGAGAGATGATACACAAGGATTTTTCTCCCAATTTCTTTTTCCTATTCTTTCAAGGACCCAGGTGAGATAAATCAGAATGCAATCTTAATGGTAACCACAGAAAGTCAGCGTGTCTACTTCAACAAGTGCTTTTCCATCCTTCAACAGAGGCAAAGCACACTGCTGAAATCCCTCCCAGCTTCATCAATGCTTTTGGACACATGAGAGATGGATGCACACCAAGTCCATCTTTATCCCTGTTGCACATTTAATCACTGCTGCAAAGCTACTGCGAGCAGCCACACTGAAACAGATCTCTAATTAAACAAGAACAAAGAACTTCAGCTGGCACCTGCCAGGGGTGTCAGCCTCTGCCTCCAACACACAGCAGCACCTTCCCCTCTCACTGGAGCAAGGAGCGCCCGCTCAGATCAGCCAGAGCAACGCCTGTGCTCCCACTCAGGACCGAACTCGTGGGACACCCAGTCTGCCCCCGCACAGCACCGCAACTCTGCCACACGCCAAACTCCCCCGTGCTCCCATTCTGCTCCCCCACTGCAGCTGCCTGCAGGGAGGAGCGCGACGTTCCCAAAGGAGCCCAAACACACCCCTACGCCCTGCACGCGTCCTCAGTAACACTCTTGCTGGCACCCGCGTTCCTGAACCACCAGCAAACCTTAGCAAGGAGGCCCCTGCAATCCCCAGGCACAACTGCAAGGGCTGCGCTCGAACATCTCCAAACCGGAGAAGCACAGGACACACCACCTGCACCTGGCTCCGACCGCCCGCAGGCTCAACGCGAACTGCCCTTTGCAGCCCTACCTGCAGAGCGGTGGCACAGCAACACCAGCAACCCGTCACAGTCCTGTCCCACAGCGCACCAAAAGCCCCAAAGCCTCTGCACCAGCACCGAGCCATTGCTCTGCCGTCACCGCACCTCGCAGTCTCCAACACCAGCTTGACCTTAACCAGTACCACTGCGCTCTGGCCAAGGCACACAAAAGTAACGTTTAAACTCCCAGTAACTATTTCAGTAACTTCATCATAGAATGGTAAGGGTTGGAAGGGACCTTGAAGAGCATCTAGTTGCAACTTTTATCAAGGGTTCTTGCAACACTGACAGCAGCAAGCCAGGCAGGAGACGGCAGGGCGGCCCGCTCCAGCCGCGACCCACAGCCCAAACGCAACGTTACGTTGGACTCAACACAAAATTCGCACAGGTCAGACTCTGCAACTCACACTCGCAATGTGTTCTGTAACTCAGCAGCCTGCTAACTCACGGCCGCAGGAAAACACTCCGATGCCATGAAATCATATGAAAGCAAGCATGGCTATTGTTGATAGGTCTAAATTCACTAGACAAGAGTCTGCACCTGGGAAGTGTTTAGGGGTCCACAAACCAGCAGAGGCTGAAAACTGCTGCTCTAATTCAAAGCAGACTCTCTTACAGACCTTTTCCACCCATTAACTTGGAAATCCTGGCAATGTCTTAACTACCATAAAGGATTCAACTCCCATCTTACTGAGCAAAGACTGCATTGCACAGCACAGATGGCTCCGTGCAGACAGAACAAAACATAGGTCATATTTTTTCTGGTATTAAAAATGGCCTTAACTTGATTTTGTTTGTTTGGTTCTTTTTACAAAAAACCTCCCAGGACAAGCCCCCCTCCCCCCGCTAGGATTGAGTTTCTTTCTTCAGATGTTTCTGTTCCCTGTGCCTTTCTAAATGCCAGAGCAAATAACTGAAAAAAACAATCAAAATTACTATCTACCAGAAGCTGTCAGTCACAGGCAAGAAAACAGGAGTATATTCTAAGCAACTAGACTGAAAGTTGATAATCACCCATAATACTGATTTTTGAGTTTAAAATGTCTTTTTAAGAAATACTATCTCAACTGTAACTCAGAAAATGCCACTTTTTTTCTTGGGGCTCAGCAGCTTGTTAATCATATTCAGAGTTGACATCTCCTCAGTGAGTTAAAGATCTATTCAGGTGCCATGGGGAAATAAAAACACTCAAAACACTAGTAATTGTAACACACCACACAGTTTAACCCAGCTTCTGGGAACAGGGTGCAGTGAGATGCAAGGAGAAGCTGCTACATCGCAAGAGGCAATCAACAAATCCATGACTTCGTGCAAGACAGAGCTACGTTGCCCTGAAGTCAAACACTACTGCTACAGCTACAAACTCGGCCACTAGCGCTGATTTTAGCAAGGGCTTAGAAGCAGCTGTAACAGCAGAACTAGAACCACTGTACCCTCAACAATGTGAGATTAATTCGAAAAAATGGGTTCGAGTCCTGGGAGATGCACTTTTCCAGAAGAAATCACCAGCAAGTAAATACAGAGACGGTCAGCAGAAGTAGCAGGCCTTGAGCCGCAGCACGTGTCCTAAAAAAGCACCTGCAAAAGACAGTTTTGTCGCTAGCGTTGTCTGTTTTTTCCTGCAACAGTAGCACGCGACGTACTCGGTGTGCCACGCTGCATAGAGCTGAACTTCACTGCTGAATAGCTAGCCGAGTGAAGCCCACGCTCCTCCGGCAACAACCTTCACTAGAGATCTGAAGCACTTACGACTGCGGACACTATGTTAACAGGACATCACTTGAACAAACTCTCTCCTGCCTAAGCTTTAAAATTACTTTTAAACATAGAAAGCAGGAATGACACAGAGGTTTCTGCCATTATATTCAGCAAAGCCTCACCTCTGAGACTGTCCAACATGCAAGAAAATATCTCTGGTTTTGCTACGCACACAGACGTGCTCAGCTTCAAAGAGCTGCATGGCCCCATGTGACCTGTGAAGGCATCCATCACTCACGTTTGACTCCACAAGACGGACAGCCAGAACACCCACATTTGCTAGAGAAACCACGTTATTTCCTGTAACATCAGATACACAAACAGGTGTCTCACACCTAGTCAGCAATACCAGGTTAGAGAACAAACACAATCGAAACAAGGAGAGTAGGAGCAACCGCAGCCGAATGCTAGAATAAATACTTCCAGGATCCATCCCGCTGCTCAGGAGAGCTCCACACTCTACAGACTGCTCAGAAAGCTGCTGTCACTCACAGTGAGCTGCTCCTCACACCTAGGGTAGGCTGTCCTGCTGTGGCAGCATCTTCACACCCACCCACTCACAGTACGACGAAGACGTGATGCAGCACTATCACATCAAGAAAGAATTAAAGTCATTAAGGACCTCACAAATTTCTGGTCGAGCAGTAACAGAGGCCGGGACAGTGCCCTAACCATGCAAATATCCCTTCTTCTGGACGCCCACCACGGCTGAAGTCCTTTGTGCGTAAGTTTACAACTATTCGAGACATGAATGCACTTCAGCACAGGGGCCCAGTGGATGCCAGGAGACTGCACGGCCAGGCGAGATCCAGCTACGTGCTCCTTTCTCAGAAGGAACAAGGTCTTCCAAACAGCGTAAATCTCAGTGGCAGAGGGGTGTGTGCAAGATCAGCCGCACAGGACAGCAGTACACAGCGAGCCTGTTCTCACCAGGTGCTCGCAGAGGTAGACCATGCCCGCAGGAAGCACAGACAGCCAAACAGAATTAATCTCGCCACCAGGAAGATGTCAACTGACCGAGGAAATTTATGTTCCCTGCTCAAACACACCGCTGCCATGCCTATTGTATCTCAGGGATATAACATTACCCGTAGTTAGTTACACCTCAACAGTCTGTAGTAGGAGATTCTTTCAGAAGTGTCTACAGGAGTAGCAAGTACCACGTGGCGTTAGTTCCTTTATTTTATTTTTAGCAAAGAGAGAAATGGCACTAGGCATGTCAGTTGATAAACGAAGAACCAGAGCAACTCTCACACAGAGACACCAACACTTTATAACGAGAGTACTCTCCCCAAAGCTGCAGGATGCAACAGAACTCTTGACGTTCCTCACGGATTAATTCTAGGCTTAAAGAGAGGACTTTGATGGCCTCCAGCACTTTTAACACATTGCTTACGGTGTGGTTCTGGTGAAGCAAAAACCTTCCAGGAGCCCTACACACATGCCCTACTCATTCCTTACATCCAGCCGCTGGAAGCAGCCATCCGTAGTGATGAAAGATGTGGCTCTGGATTTCCCTGCACCTCATTTCCTCACTGCCATTACCCGGACATCATGCTCCCACAGAGTAGAGATGGACAACAAGGAAACAGTATGAGAAGAATGAAAAGCAACATTGAGCGAGTGCCTCATGCGAGATTTGCACATCCTGCAGCCTGAAGCCATCAGGGTCCCATGGAAAAAAAGGCTTGTGAACGCGTAACCCAGCATCGTACGCTGCATAACGTACGTACGTGCACCAGGAGCGGCACAGACGAACCTGCATCTAAGAACTGTCAGCTTCCAAGTGCTCAACTCTGCAAACCATACGACTCTAACATACTTCCTGGGTAGCAATTAAAAATCAGCAACTGGCAAAGCAAAAGCCAAGTAACACGGCACCAAAAGTTATGTAAAAAAGCAAAACTTAAGTATGAGAGCTCTGTCAGAAATGAGTCCACCTGCTCCATTTCCTCAGCAACAGAGTTCAAGCAAGACCTAAGGTGGCCGCATGCACCCTCCCCGGCACTGGAGCCTGGGCCCAGTTCTCCCTCCAACTCCACAAAACGCTGTCCCAGGACCTCTACAACTTGCAAAGGCCAGAACAGCGCTAAAGACAAGGTCGTGTAAAGATGGTAAAGAACAAACTGAGAAATGAAAAAAACAACCATCCGTTTCCATTTAAATGGCGATAGCCCAACATTCACGCCATGTGCACAAGGAAGCAAGCCACCAGCAGTCACTGTATCCTCACTTCCGGAGCAGAAACAAGACCCGAGAACCACCGCTCTAATTTCTAATTTCTTTCTAATGGCCGTAGCTGGTGGGAGCATGGAGAGCTTCAACCAACCTTAACTCAGATTAACTCAACACTTAAAATCACTTCAGAATATGCACATCCCTCTTTACAACTGAATGCTACCTGAGCAACCTCTCCCTGTTTGGTGCAACGGATGCCAGGGCTATTAACAAATCCCCATGCAAAACAATACCTGCCGCCACCCCACCTACCCAGAGGCATTACTTAAATGCTGGACTTTGCATCCCGCTAAAGACTAAACCAAATGCTGGCCCTTTGGCTGGAAGTGCTCTCGGCATTTTGGAAATCAGCCTTTTCAAAATCGCAGTGATCTAGCGAAAAATTCAAAGCTTGCAAGGGGCAGACACAGAGGTCCATGCCCACGTTCCTCCTGGCAAAACAGGAAGTTTGAGCTGCAGTGGGCACACTCAGAGCTGTGAGATTCAAGAATAAAAGCTCTGACAAAGTCCTGCTTTAAGGTGGAGGAGCTCTGTCATCAGGCTAAGTAAAAGGGATTATCTGAAAGGGTAGCCCAGCTATGACAAGTCACCCTAAAAAGAGCAGCGAAGAACTCCTGGGGTTTTATGGTTCTTGCTTTGGGATTTTTGTTTGTTTTAAATGTTAGCAGGCTCTGAAAAAAAGTTGATTCCAGTTATGCAAATAAGAATAGGATAAGAAATTAAATGCCTGCATAAACACAGGATCCCAGGAGCAAGCCTGGTTATTTCTAGCCACTATGACATGTTCAACAATTAAAAGATTTTAACTGCCTCATTGGTAACATCGCACGGAGAAAAATCCCTACCTCTTCACATTCCATAAGCAGCAGGGGTCAAATGCAGGACCACGCAGACAATCCGCACTTACTAAAGGAAGAAAGCAAGACTCAAGAAGAGAAGGATCCCAGGCTGTCTAAAAACCGCTTTTCTTCTTTGTATTTTTTTTTTTTCCTGCAAAGTTACACTTCTGAGTCACCACAACAATTCAGCAAGGTTAATGTCGTATTACAGCAGACGGGAAGGCAGGTTTACTGAAAAGTCAACCCCTCATTGCATATTCAAATAACAGGCTCAATCACTAAGAGAGTTTTGTCACCGTACAAGCTGCAGTTCTGTGGAGCACGTCGTAAAGCCACTGATAGCAGAGGCAAGTGTTGTGAAAGTACCTCTGCTGGCTTCTGTTTACAAAGTGAGACCCTCCCACAACCGCATCACTGAGCACATGTTGCCGAGAGATGCCGGCTTTGCTCTGCAAAGCAAACCTAAGTATATGCACAAACCTCAGAGCGACACAGCAGCCTCTTACCCCCAAAGACTAAAGACCGAGTCTCTAAGACAGGTTCTTCCCAAGGAACACTCCAGAGGCTCCGCGACCCAGAGCCAGAGCTGAGCCTAACCGTGCCATAAACAAGCCGCTGTCAGCATCTTCCTGAGATCGCCCCTTCCGCAGGCACTCGGTGACAAGCGCTCCCCCACCTCCCAGAGCACGCAGCAGGAACACTGCCTGCCCCCAAGGGAACACCGGTGAAAGCAAGGATTTCTCCCCAAAGGCTGTACGCACCAGTAGCATCTGTCCGGCATCAGTTGCTACACTGCAATCAAAGAGAGCAAGATGGTTTTGGTGTCAGTGCTGTCACGCGAGTTAATGTCACGCCCTGCATCAAATCACACTTCAAACCCAGAGCACCCTCCAGGGAGGAACCTTCAGTTTACAAAACACGTTTAGGAAATGTACAGAGAAAAACAAACACCGAAAAACTGCAGGAAACAGACGTATGTATGTATGTGCAAATTAAAAAATCACGCTTGAAAACAACCCAAAAATTATACTTGTATTCCAAAGCACAACGAACCAAGGAGCTGGATGCATCTAATTCCTTTCAGAACTCTACAAGTTCATCCAGTTTCCTCTCTCATTAAGCACATTAAAAGAAAAAAAACAAACTGAAGGAATTTGTGAGTGTGGAGAGAAAATAGAAATAAAAAAAAAAGCCAGCTTGAGTACGAGGCGAGGTTTCCTGGCCGTGAGGCCCCAGGCCAAGGCACAGCCCCTCCCCGGCCACCGCCAAGGTCTCGGGGCTCGGGCACCTCGGGCCAGGCCAGACAAAGAGCCGGCTGACAGCGGCAGGGACAGCTCTCCTCCTCCTGCCCTTGTCATCTCCGCCGCGCCTCGAAAAAAAAGCGTGGAACGGAGCAAAAAAAACCCCAAAAAACTCCACCGAACTTGGCCGCGACCCGCTGCTCCCCGGCGGAGGGATGGCCATGGCGGCTCTCGCTGCGGAGGGGAGCGGCGGCGGCGGGGGAGCCCGCTGACAGCCCCCGGCCCGGCAGGGTCCCCTCGGCAAGATGGCTGCCCGCCCTCGAGGGTGCCGGCTGCCAGGCCGCCCGGCCCGGCC
>Ga0065711_1032518_pt1 | contig 27177 bp, 22 predicted proteins | sample Hoacrofraction12_FD_59098 | JGI IMG/M metagenome (GOLD analysis project Ga0065711, IMG submission 59098) | Hoatzin crop microbial communities from Cojedes, Venezuela - Epithelial fraction 12 v2 (version 2) | ecosystem: Host-associated > Birds > Digestive system > Esophagus > Crop | place... | reverse complement strand
CAAACTGAAGCACAGGAAGTTCCAGCTGAACATGAGGAAGAACTTCTTCCCTCTGAGGGTGACAGAGCCCTGGAACAGGCTGCCCAGGGAGGTTGTGGAGTCTCCTTCTCTGGAGATACTCAAGCCCCACCTGGTCCTGTACAGCCTGCTGTAGGTGACCCTGCTTTGGCAGGGGGATTGGACTTAGACGATCCCCAGAGGTCCCTTCCAATCCCTACCATCCTGTGATTCTGTGACAAAGTAACGCAGAGGAGGATTTTGTGCTTCTACCTCTTCCTGCAGTGTCTATAGGTTTTCTTGTTTTTTTGTATACTTTTTAAACAAGGTGAGGTTTGAGCACAGTTATTGTCTTGGTCCTAAACCCGTGGTGGTGGGGTGAGGTGTCTGGGCTGTGGTTCCCGCCTGGAGATGGACATATCCACTTGGTGACCTCTGGTTTGACCACAACACCAAGAAGTCTGACAAGGGGGAGGCTTTAGGGCAGACCCTCAGCCCTGCTCAGTGGGTGATTTTGAGTGTCTGGGTTCCCGCATCTCTTCCCATGCCCTCTGTATAAACCTGGCACTGATCCTGCTCTTGGGGAGATGTACCAGGATGGCTCTCTAGGCTTGAACCTTCTCATCCTGGTCTTTGCTTGCTGCACAGGCTCGAGTGCATGATATCCAGAGAGTTGGAGGCTCCTCTGTTGACTTTGCTGAGCTTAGCTCACAGCCTAGTTGGTGATCTCCTTGGTATTTTTGTGAGGACTGAGAGTATCCTGTCTGGTTTGTGACACAGGATCCGTGGTGAGAACTCACTGCCTGGCGTTATTGATGCAGCTGAGTTGACTGCAGAGGGAGCTGTGACCACAGAGAAGAGCTACAGGTGTCCATCAGACTCCCAGAGTTTCCAGACTGTGAATTTCTCTTACTACAGCTGGGAGAGAGAAGGAAAGGAAAAACTTTAGCTTTGTTTTTAAAAAATTGTATATCTCTGGCTATGCATTTAGGCTTAAATTTCTTTTCAGACGAATAAACCCATCAAAGACCTCGCAGGTCATCTCAACTCAGCAGTTTTCCCACCTGATGAAAGACTCGTGCCCTCACCGCTTCCTACAACAACAGGCTGAGGATACTCCAGAGCCTGGGGAGGACTGAGCTTAGGCAAGCTCCCCTCGACTGTGCAAGGCCAGCTCAGCTGCCTCCTAGCAAAGCCAAGTAGTCTGAGCCCTCCCCCCCCAAAATGACCCAGGCACAGCCAGGTCCAGCAGGGCTTCTTGGCTCCTTCTCAGCAAAGCTGCATGCTCATGGGTGCAGGAACGTGCCTCTGGGAAAGTAAGGATCTACAAGCTCCTCCTCACAGGATACTTGAGCAAGGGCTGGAGTCCAAAGAGTGCTACATCAGTGCCTGTAAATGTGACCCCTTCCATGAGAGAGATCTACCTGGTAAGTGCTTTGTTGTTCCTGTTCCCACCCATCCCAGCCAGCAGAGATTCTGCACTCACTGGTTTCCAAAGCACATGTCCTAAAAGTGGAAATTCATGGCTAGAAATTCATCTCAGTCTCCAGCACTTGGCTTTCTGGGTAAAAACCAAAACCACAGCCTTAGGATTTGGTGTCATGGCAGTACAGTGCAGCTGATTCGGGCACATCAGGCAGGTGACTGCAGAGGGAGCTGCGGCCACAGGAGAGTGTCAAGGTCTTCTCAGCCTTCAGGTCCAAACTCCCTCTTCCATGAATTACCACCACAGCAGCAGGAAGGGGAGGAGGAGAGGAAAAGCAGGGATTAACCAAGTCACCCGCTGCCCTAAGCCTATTCTTTTTCCAGGAGAAAAACTGCCCAGCGTGCCGCAGCCCCATGCAGAACAAGTGCAGGAGCTCCAGTGCTGTTCCCAAACACACTGCCCAACCCTCAGGGATTTTTGCAGTCCCAAGGTATCAAGCTATTTCCACGTGAAAGAGGATTTGGTTTTGGGTTTTTTTTTGCTGTCCTGTGCAAGGCTTGTGAAAAAAAGGAATGGCCCTGCCAAGAGAAGGACCATGTTCAGCCTGTAGCCTCCACCTTTTTTGGTGTCAGAAGAGACTGCAGGAAAGCTGACCCCAGTTTGTAATGAGGATGTGCTGCATTCAATCCACTCCTGGTCCTTGCAGCAAGAGCTGTACCTCCACCTTCCCTTCTGCAGCAAGTGCCTTGACCCACAGGCTCTGAAGTTGGCCCTGGGAGAGGGGAAAGACGAAGGACAGCAAACTCCAGCAGGACAAACCCCGCCTTTCATCAGTGTCTGCTTCACAGCACAGAGCTTGAGGGAAAAGTGAGGATGGACTGACTGCCACACCGATGGCACGAGCTAGTCTGAACCATGGTGGGGCTGAAGTCCACTGTGCAGGAGCGGTGAGGCTCTGTGGTGCCGTGGCAACAGGGGACATGTGCAAAGATGTCAAAAATCATCTTCTGAACTGTGCTGCGGGTCTGTTATGGATCCATATCCAGTTTCAATATTTATCTCCACTCAAATATCACTCAGTGTAGGCAGATGAGAGTATCAAGTGCACTGCTAAGGACAGTGTACATTGAATACAGAGCTTTTGAGCATGTCCCAACTTGAGAGGAATACAAAGCCTTTGCAACCTCTGTTTGCAGCTCCCAATTATTAAGCTAGCTTCGCTTTTCCTTCTCTCCCTGCTCCAGGATTTCCCCTCCAGGCTGCTTCTTTCCCAGCAGGGCGCTCAGAGGACGGGAGCCATCACGCTGTGTAACTTAGCAAACCACCCATGCCAGCACAGATGCGGTGTGTGACCGAGCGCGCCAGGCGCTGCGTTCTGCACACTTGTTGGCTGCGTCCCCGCAGCCAGCACGGCAGCTGCGTATGAGCAGAGTACAAGAAAGGGAGCACGTAGAAGCTTGCCTAAACTTTCCCCACCTACTTCCCAGCCTCTAGCAACAAGCCCTCCTGTTCCCAAACCTTCCTGTTCCTTCACTCCTGCCCCTCGCCCAGCCAGGGTGCTGAGCCCCACAACTTCTTGAGAGGCTCCTGGGAATGCACAGGCACCAGCACGTGCACAGGGGAGGTGAAGAGGAGCAAATGGCACCTGGGGACTGCCATCTCAACGGCGCACATGCTGTGGTTGAGCTCCACCCTGAGCACTGTGCAGACCTTGTAAGTGCTGGGTGGTGAGCTGAGCTCTTGGTGATGTCTACTTGCCATCAAAGTCAACATGGAAAAGCCAAACCCAACTGCTCAGCACTTCTCCCCACGTCTGGCTGCGGCCCCTGCTCCCGTATCCTTTCTGACCTGGGGCTGGGGTGGAAAGGGAGGAGAGGATGACTGGAAAGCAGCAGTGGTTTCCACATTGGCTGTGTTGTGACCTGGATGACCATGGCATGGTCATCTTCTGTGAATTGATCTGCAGTTCTGAACCGAGCTGGGAGGAAAAGCAGCATTTGCACTTGGCGGCTTGCCTCAAACTGCAAGCACCCAAGTAAGCTTACTTGCAGTGTTGAGTTTGATTTTTCCCAGGTTGATAAAGCTGCTTCTTGCTGCCTGGCTGCCTGTGCTGGAGAAGTGCCCCTGCTCTCCAGGCAGCCCCTTCATGTCTCTGGAAAGCAGCGGAGAAGCTCTGCAAGTTCCTCCTCCAGCTCTGCTCATCACCATTCCGTCAACTGAGCGGCCAAAGCTCATTTCATCCGTGCACCTTGGTATCTTTCAGTGCAAATCAGCCCAGCTGGGGCAAACTTACGCCAGCAGCTGTTTAGGGGACCACAGCTGAATTTGGAGGAGTAGGAGGGCATGGTGCACACAGTACCCACCTGTGGAGTCTGCTCTGTACACCACATCAATCCAATGAGCCTTTCGGCTTATTTCAAGTGTGGTTTTGTGCGTTGGGATTCGTAGCTTTTTATTTCATTTAGTGTTGTTTGTGCTTTTCTGCTGGAGGCTCTGAAGAGACAACAAACAAGTTAACGGGTATTTTTACAAATACAGGGCCAAACAGATAAGCTCGTGCCAGGAATAAGCAGGAAATGCTGTATCCAAAGATGGTGGCTTCTCAGTATGGTTTTGTTTGCTTGTTTGTTTTTTTAATGCAGTGTGTTTGGAAGAAGGAAGCAAAGGTTGTGGAAGGAAAAAGAATTAATCTTTAAAGAGGCCTCTGAAGACCAGGATGGAAAACGTGTGCCTGAGCAGCAGCTTCTGAGTAGCCAGATTTATGTGCTTTTTGAGCTCTCTGTAAGTAACTTACTCAAATACAGCACTGCAAAATTAAACTATTTTATGCTAATACAAAATAAATGCCCTGAGGCTGAACATCTGATACATGTCAAAGAAAACCTGACATACAAAAACAGATTTGCTGCAGTTATTTTAGGTAATCAAAAAATGGTGATGGGAGATGTGTTTTACTTCTTGATTATTTTTTTCTAGTCTCTCTCTTGATATGCTTCCAGGCTGATGCTCTATTAATGTAAGGCTATTAATAATCTTAATAGAATTGTAATAATTATTACAGTTAGATGAAATTAATATCATTAATATAAGATTCTATGCATTATTAGGTTTTTTGAGGTTTCTAACATCCTTTTTCATGCAAAGTAAACACAGTGGATGAGTTTCATGCAAGGCCTCAGTATGAGCTCAGCCTCAGTATGAGCTTACACGGGAAGCCATTAGTACAGCTGACAAAGACATGGAAGGTAAGACATTTAGGAAGGTAATTAAGACCCTGTGTAATTACTTCCTGTGGCACATGCCGTGCTGCTGTTGTAGGGGATGGGCTCAGATACAGGAGCACCAGGTGCCGTGATTTGCCCATGATGGGCTGCTACCCAGCCCTTGACCTCCTCTAAGCCACCCTGTTTCCTCCAGCTCTGCAAGGGAAGGAGGAATCTCTTAATTTTATGCTCAGTCACGTTCAGCATCAGGTGTCCTCTCCTCAGATCAGCACAGCCAACATGTGCTGAGTTATCCGGGGCTCCCACGCAGGTGCTCGCCTGGTCAGTATTCCCTGCTGGGTCGGCAGCCCGCACCGAGGTCGCTTATTTTCAGTTTTTCACAAGTATCCCGTCCCCTGTGCCTTTCCCAGCCCCTGCCTGTGCCTGGAAAACCAGCCTGGATGTGTCTGTTCTCCAGCCCTTAGCTGCTGTCGGGAGAAAGAGGGAGCAATTACCTTTTCCTATGCAAAATATCCCCCTCTCCTTGCTCTGATTACTCCCCTGCTCCTTGTCTGTGCAAGCGGTGTGGGGACCCTGAAATCAGAGCTGCTCCTTTCTTGGCTCTAAGTCTATGAAGACAGAACAGAAAAATACAATATCAGCAGCTGTGCTGGACAGGAAGCCGTGTGACGTTGATGAGAGCTGTCAGGCAGCCAACAAAAGGCGTCTGCAAACACCAGGGCAAGTAGGAAAGTCTTGAAGAAATCTAAGAGCAAGGTGCAAAATTAATAGTGGAAATAATTGTCCTGGAGAAGCCAGGTCCCCGGAGACACCAGGGATTTCCCTTCCCTCTGCATTTGTCTGTCATTCTACAAGTCAGGGTTTGAGGTTTTGTCTACAGGGCTATGGACAAAGGCTATTTTGCCATTTTTGGGTCACTGCTAGTCATACAACTAGAAAAAAGCGCTGATCACCCAGGCTGGTTTTGCCACCAGCAGGGGAGGAACCCAGTAGGCTTTGAAGCTCTCCTGTGTGGGTATCAGGAGCTGGTTTTGGAGCAAAATGAAATGGGATCTGCAACATGACCTTGCAAGGGAAATGAGACTAAAAGAACAGGAGAAAAGTTTTGCCTACACTCTCGTCCCACACATAATTAATTTTTGGAGGGGAAAGCCAGGCAGCTAGTGGGTTGGGAAAAATAAAATGATGTGAAATGGCTCGGAGAGTCCAGCTTGCCAGGGGAGCTGCACGATGGCCTGAGACCATTGCATGGCCTCTGCCATGAAAAACTGATGAGCAAAAAGGAAGTTCCTTTAGTAGCATATTTATTGTGAAGGGATATTAAGTTTTCATTAAGCTGATTTTACCTGAGAGTTTATAAAACTAAACTGGTTAGTGCAGAGGGAGAAAATGGTATTTTCCTCAAAGTGTTTGTAAAATCCAAGGAAAGATAATTTGTGGCAGCAGAGCGAGGTGCTCTAAATTAACATTTCAGCAGAACCAAGCACTGAGGCAGGATGCTTAACATATCTAAAAACCAAGCCTGATTTCATAGGGGGCTGTCATGAAAGAAGCTGGATATTTTCCTGCCAATTTTCATATATACACAGGGAATTTTGTAGCTGAAGACACAAGCTTGCAGATGGGAGAACATTTCCTGGCTGGGGAAAGGGCCGATTTATCAGCTTACTGCTCTTTAAATCTTGATAGTGCCTCCGAGAACGCACATTCAGCATTATATTTCCAGTGTGATTTTGCACAATTTTGGGGACGTGGCAGCTTGAGCAACACCGCTGGCTTGATTCACCAATAATGCTAATGGCAGACCTGGAAGTTTCTGTAATGTTAATCCAGTTTAATGCCTTATACCCACTGGTAGTGTTAGGGCAGACTCATCCCTCGACCTGCTGACTGCTCTCTTCCTACCAGAGCCTGACATGGAGTTGGGCCTCTTTGTTGCAAGGTTGGAGGTCTTTGTATCATGTTCCCAAAACTGAGACAACTTCAGTGACAGTATAGATCCAGCTGGGCTTGTCAGGTCACACCCGAGCTAGCTCTCACGGGTCTCTGCCTCTATTCTTGCTCCAGGTATTGGTGGAAATATCTTGGTACGGACCGGAGATGCTGCAGGCTGCTCTGGCCCGGTGCTGGGGCTGTGCGCTCACGTGGCAGCATGCCCCAGCAGGTAGCTCCCCTCCTGCCTGCTTCTGCTGGGCTGGAGCCATCTCTGGCACAAGAAAAGTATCTCCAAAAATAGACTGAGAAGTCACATAAAATCCAATACATCAATCTCGCCTGCTCCCTGGTTACTGCTGGGGGTTAAGCAAAGCACCTTCTTTGTTTCTTCATCCTATTTTTGCATACAAGGATGATTTGAGAGTATTGCTTTCTTTCCTTGGCTCCCAGGGAGGCACATACCTTTCCTACATATCACAGTCCTGGAGGCATTTATGAAGATAAAGCATTACTCCACCTTTGATAGTTTAATTTCTGCAGAAATCTTCTTATTGGCCAAAGAGAGAGGAACTGGACAAAGCCCAAAGCTTTCAACGTGCCAACTGAAGGCTGATAGCAATGTGGAATTTCATGCTGGTTTTGTGGACTCCAGGTGAGAAACTGCTGTTGGTCTGAATGAGAAAACTGTGTGGCAGCTGGAGTTATGGACCATGAACCAATTCCTTCTGGTGATTCAGCACCAAAGTCTCAGGCAAATGAAGGTGTTCAGTAAGCAACTCATCCTCTTCCTCAGAGGAATGATACCATACAAACCCAGGGAGCAGTTTATTGCGCAGTGTTTTTTATTCTGAATGAGGAATCAACAGGAGACACTGCCAAGTAATGTCACAGTTACATATTTAGTCACCTACCAGTGACACTCGGTATTGACACGAGACTGAAACAAATGTAAGATGCTGAGCAAAGCTGCCCAGCAAAAGCACCAGTAGATGAGGGCTGCAGAATACCGAGGTAAATGTGTCCAGTTGCTTCAAATGAAGTAACGTATTTCTCTTCCAGACCCCACGCAAGCAAACAAGAGGTATCAACAAGGCCACTGGGAAATGCGAGACTCGTGGTGGCACTTTCACCAAATCACTGAGGTACGAGTGGCTTTTGGCACTTAAAAATACCCCATGATCCTACTGGGCAAGAGCTGGGGCAGCAGCAGGATCAGGTCCAGGAAGAGCTGGCCAAATGCCACAGGCATCCCTAGAGAGATGTGCTTTCAGAAAAACACCTGTATGAAGACAGCCCTTCCCAGCAGCCACCTCTTGGAGACCTCGTTCTGCTTGGTCCAAGACAGCTACTGTCCCCACGCAGCTGTGCCAGCAGCCAAGGCGGACGTGGTGATGACTGGGAAAGATTTCAGAAAAATTTAAAATGCCAGAGAAAGGGTAAAAGCTATTAACTGTAATCACTCAGTTCTTTAAAACCACTCACAAAACCGTCCCAGACTGATGAAAATTGTTTTCAAACCGCCGGCTGGAGATTTGTAGCTCTAAGGGTGCTGTAGTGTGGATAGTGCTGGGAACCCAGTATGGATTGTGTGATAGGGAAAGGGCTTTCAGAAGAGCTCCTCACAGTCTGCAGTATAAACACCGCTGGTTTGCAATGCCAAAGCCTCTGAAGGGTTTTTTTTAACACTTACGTCAAGGAGGTAGCTCAGGAACCATCTGACATCTTTTCTTAAAGGTGAGTAATTTTGGAGCCAACGAAGACTGCTCTGTGGCTACAACCCTCTCGCATACCTTTTCAGCCAACAGCTGAAAAACCCTGACAGGCTGGCATTCACGTACCGCAGTATTAAACTTCACAAGTGCTTACAGAGTCTACAGTCCTTACAGTTCATGATGATTTGTCATTTAAAATTCTGGTGAGGTCACTCTACACCAGCCATTCAACATAAATTGTGGGATCACTAGGGATTTCTTGGTACAAATTCCTCTCTAGAGATCTCTTTTCTAGGTTAAATCTTGTAAACAAGCTGTCAGTAAGAAAGAACAGGCGTGAATGTGTATTTCACATGCAGCCCTATTTAGTCAATTTTAAAAAGATCAAAGCTGACTATCCATGCAGTGGCCTGGTGGAGACTTTGTGGATGGTCCTTCTCATCAGGAACTGACTCCCCTGCTCATTCATCCCTAAAACCAGAATCCTCTTGGTATTCCAGTAAAGAAATGTGTGTTTTAGACACATAAATCCATGCTTATGTTGTGAAAAAACAAAACAACTCCAGGTCATTTAAGACTATTGAGAAAATTTGGTTGTTCCTCCCCTCTTGGTAAAAGTGTTTCTCCACCAATCTTCGGACCTTTTTTCTCCTAGAAAACATGAACCATGGAGAAAAGAAGTTAAAGGTAGTAAGGTGTCTCCCAAACATTTCTTTGACAGAAGTTGTGGTAGGGCTAAATTATCTGATTAAATATTGACAGACACTCTGGCAATCCCGACAGTCTGAGTTCTTACAACCTTGGTCAAAAGAAATTTCCCCACAATTAATTAAAACAAAGCTTCAAGGACAGAAAGTAAGAAGAGAAAGCCCACTAAAACACAGCTGGCAGGTACCTGTATGTACCTCACAAAATGCAGAGCTGCCTGGTTTTGCTGGCAGCTCATAAGGGCACCGAAGCAAAGCGTGGGACAAAAGTACCAAGAGAAGCAGCCAGAGTGCTAAGGTGCTCAGAAACTGCTGGCTCAGACTCACCTTTAGCATCCCGTCTCGCTCCCACTTGAAGAGGCCACAGGTACTGAAAGATGAAGATGGCAGGTGAGGACCACTGTGGTGTGTGCTTGCTGCACAGTATGAGGGGGTCCAAAACTAGCCCCAGACTTTTGTCACACTGCTTAGCACAAGGGCTAACGTTCCTGGTACAGGACACAGCTGTGTGACTCCCAGCACATTACCTGTGAACGGGCAGTAGCAAAGCCCCAGGCACTATTTCATGAGGCTCATTTCTTACCTGCAGGGCTTTTTTGGGAGCCTGTCAAGGGAAATAGCTCGGCTTCCACAAGGACATTTGAAAAATCGCTTGATGGCATCATGCCAGTGGTAGTCGTGGTTATCCTGCACACATGTCTCCAGAGGCTTGAAATAGGTGTAATTGCACTGTCAGGGAGGAGAGAGCGAGCTGTGAGCGCTTCAGCAGCATGTGAGACTGGAAACAGTTGAATATCCAGAGGAAAGCACCCCTCTTCTCCCATCCTGAGCCCACCAGTCTGAGATGATCACCCCAGGCTTTGTCACTGCTCCTTCTAACGCCATCCTCCCCTCTTTGCCAGCACCCTGTGGCCCTGTGCTCCCAGCACCTCATAGGGCACACAGTGGCCCTCTGTGCAGCCCCAAAACAGATAGGAAAGGCAGCGAGAGGTGAAGTCCACAGCAGGGGCTGAAACTCTGGGATGGGAGGTAACTCCTCTATTCCTCTTGGCACATTTGGGATAGTAACAAAGCTCCATTCCTCTACTCGATAGCAGAATCCCACCCAGTGTTATGTTGTCAAGGCACGTGGCTTCTTTTGCTATGTAATATGGGGAACTGAGGGTCCCGATACAAAGGACTTCAGGGAAGAAACTGGTAAGTTTTCAGGACACCAACACCAAAGGAACCTACTCGCATAAAACATCAAGTTGAGATGCCCAGCACAGCACTAAAGCCTGCCTTGCCAGTGTCTTCATGTCTCAGTCACTCAGTGCACGGGCTGCTCGCAGCAACAGGCACAAGGAACGAAACTATCTCCATTCGATCCGTGCACCAGACTATGGCCAAGAGAGTAAATGACAGGTGGGAGTCTGCAGGATGGTCCAGCATCATTTTGTACAATCCATGTTCCACTGCCCTGCTGTGTTACCCTGGCTCCCCTTCACTCACCGTTTTACATGTCACAACTCGACATTTCACTTCTTTAATGCTCCTCATCTTCTCTTCCATTTCTTCCTTTTTCACCAGCGGCTGAAAGTATTGCTCCTGCAGTTCAGCCTCAGCCTGTGGGAGCACACAAAAAAAAGTTGTGGGGAGACAAAGATGGGAGAAGTCACTCCATACTGGGCCTTCTTGAAGTAGACTGCAGCCTGGCAGCCAGAGGAACACCAAATATCTCTTGCTTCAAAAAAATCCATATAGTGCCCATGCTGTGCTTCAACACTGAAATGAGCCACCTCTGAGGTGTAGGAGTTGGAGGCTTTAACAACAGTGAACTGAAATAATATTACTGCTGATTATATATACACAAATATAAAAAAAAAAATTACTGCTAAAATAAGCACATACCTACAAGGACAGTGCAGGGAGAGGTCAAGTAGGCAGATGTAATGAATGGAATTGGTTCTTAGCCAAAATACTGCGCCTCAGAAGACCTTAAAACACCCAGGACTTCATGCCAATACAATATGCCCAAGACAAGAGCCCTCTGCCACTGGAGGTGCTGTACCCCTGGGAACACACTCAGCAAAGACCTCAATGGGGAAAACCCAACCTCTCAGCTCTTCAGGGCAACTCTGGCATTTCACAGGCTCCACAACTTACATGAGTCCCAGACGAAGGTGGCAGCTGTCTTTATGTGGCCAAGAAGTCAAGAAATGAGGGACAAAATAGGCACGTGGCTAATTTGGTTTTAAGGCAGAAGGATTTCTTTGATCTTCCACTAACCAGGAAACTTCACTGATTGTTCCAAACTCAGCAAAAAAAGACAATGGCAACTTGACCTTACCATGGCTATAGCAATAAAGCTGACTTGCAGGCACCGTGCCCTGCGTGCTCAGGGACCCCCGACATTACTCATCGGCACAATTTGGCGCCTATGACGTGTTTGGGTGCCTGCTTCTTGCTGAAAGAATTATGTGGAGTCCAGACAACTCCCTAGTTCTGAGCCCTCAGTCACGGCTGGATTGAGGCCATACCTCTTTCAGGACATCTGTGTGCTTGGACTTGGCATTCAGGATTTTCTGGAACTCTTCTGACTCCAGATAGGCCAGCTGCTCACGCCGTTTCTTTTGAGCAGGCTCCAGTTCATCCATATCTAGGGAGACAAAAGGGCTCAGTCCTACAGCAGCAAAGTTCAAAACAAGGTTGTGATCTCGAAGCACGACCACTGTAGGAGATTGTGGAAGTCTCAGGTCTCTCAGGCAGATGTTCAGGTCAAACAGCAGTCTTTCATAGTTCAGGAGAACATGAAGCCAAGTTCAAATATGGCTTCAGAAAAAAAACAAAAGCATTTTTTAAAATATCACTGCATCTTCTCTCGGAAGTACTTTACTAGGAATTTTCACATCACTCCCAGGGAACAGAGCAGTGTTGCCTCCCTGACTGATGGAGAAGCTTTAGCGGGAATTAAGCAATTCATCCACAATCACACAGTAAATCACCAGCAGGCAAACTCAACGCCCCACAGAAGACTCAGATACCTTCACAGTTGGGACAATTTCTTGGTTTCCCTTGGTTAAGTCAACCATGCATTGCAGATACTCAAGTGCCAGAAGAAAGGCAACAGAGAGCTATCAGAAATTACATCTCACTGTCTCCACAGGGTTAGAAGTTGTTTAGCCTTCACAACAAAGCCTTTAAGTTCTAAACAGACCTAACTTGGCTTCTCTTTGGCACAGCAATTAAGTCCTCAACCCAGCAACTAGTGCTCTGCTCAGCAGGACATAAGCGTATTTTTTTCTATTCTAGAAGCTAACATTACATACCATTTTCTGCTTCTGGACTTTGTGAGTGAGCAACATTTTTCTCAACTCTTTCAACAATTTCTAGGACATCGTCAGCATCAGCTCTTTTCCTCTTCACACTGTTTGGGTCAGTTTTAGCAAGAATCTGGCCTTTTGCTCGCAGTCGGTGTATTGCAGCCAGCTATAAAACAGGAAAGAGCAATGAATACGTTAGTGACCATTCTAGTTCCCACATTCCTACTTCCAGAAGTAACAGAGCAAGTCTGTCAAACAGAGCAGAGATGATCCACCGGCCTGAGCACAGAGCTGGCCAAAGAGAGGCCCAACAAAATTCCCAGCTCTGCTGTACATCTAATTCACCACATCACCCAACCTCTCATGACTTCCCAGACCATAAAAATCACTCCTGAAGGGGAGTTACCGCGCTTGATATCTCTGCAGCTGTGCTTTAACTGATTCACAAAGCAGTAAGTTTTCCAGAGGAACCAAATAACTTCAGATTTCCACATAAACTGGTAATAATTGGGAACTAACAGAAAACTACACACAACTATTCTTTTCCTTACTCCCAGAATGCGAAGACTGGTCTTCTGTGTTAGAGAAAAGTTTCTTTGGCAAACTTGTGAACAGATTTGTGCCAAAGACAGACGCAGTCTGTTCTGGCTAGAAACCAAAATTACCCAAACTCATGTCCCAACACAGCTAACTAGTTTAGTTCCCTGTTGCTTACCCGGCAAACAGAAAACACCCACAATACACTGCACTAGCAATGCCAAAGAACAAACATGCACAGGTTAGCACTACAGAGATTTTCAGCACAAATCCCCTGCCCCTTCCCAGCACTTCAGGGTTTTCGTGCTTGTAAAACAATCAACAGCAACAAGCCTTGCTCTCCTTTCTTCTGTAAAAGTCACTTCAGCATCTCCCATCCCGGTCCAGGACCTATCCACAACCTGATGCTTTAAGATGTCACAATCCCCCAAAACACAAAAGAAAAAGAGCAGCCACCAGTGGCCAGAGAAGCTCTGTCCCACCTGCATGAAGAACAGAGTGCAAGCAGAGAGGTGATTTGCCCAAGGGGTGACAGACTATGTCAGGTCTTGAAGAAGAGAGTCAGTTCTACTCAGACAAGCTGCCAGCATGTATAAAGAAGTGTTTCTTCAGCAAAAAGCTTAGCATCAGGTTCATGACTTAAATGAGATGCCCTATCTCCTCATCTCCTTTTTCCAAGTCCCATCCCAAGAGGCTGCTCTGTCCCCTGTCCATGCCCAACTGGCATGTGCTGAAACTGCCAGCTGCATCAGTGGTTTCAGTGATGCTTGTTCTTCAGAGAAGATCAAGAGTGAGCTTGTGAGCACGACACATATGAGACAGACCACGATAACTCACTTCTGACCAAGTCAGGTGCATTTTGAACAAGAGACACCAGCTCTGACACCAGTTCCTGTGGTCAAACATCACACACAGAGGCCCCTCTTTATCAGCTGTTCCACGGCTCTGGAGGTTGACTACAAGCAAGATGGTAGCATGGACCTTGGTGCTAACAGCTGCTAGGAACCACAGGTTTCTTGTGTACTGTAATATAGGCCTGTCTGATCCCACAAATCAGAAACTTCACCAACATCAGAACTGAGCTGGCCTAGTCTGATCAAAGACTCCTTTGCTACCATAAGCCAAACATCCCTTAACCTCCTCTTCTTAAGCGTTCCAAAGAGCTGTTACCTTTTTGGCTTCTGCCAGGCTGTCCAGCTTTGGTGTTGGAGGCGGAGACCCATCAAAGAGGAGGATATCTTCTCCTTCTGAGAAACCTGTGCCGAGCCTGGGCCTTCGAGGAGTTGACATTTTTGCAGCTTTGGGAAACTCTGCCCCAGGCATTGGGGAATGGAGCGAGGACTGTCTGGAGGAGGATGGGAGAGCTGGGCTGCTGGCTTTACTTGTGTTCTGGAGAAACCTTGTAAGACAAGAACCATTCATTGGAATAGGGACACAAGCCAAAGAAACAGAAAGGTTTGAGAAACCGATAGGAATGGAAGGCATGCAGACTATAATTTTTTTTACTAATTAGCCTTTTATTGCTAGAAAAACATGGAGCAATTTAGGCATTCAGGAGAGTAAAGCAAGACTGGTAAGAAAGTCACTGGTCGCTGAAATCAAGAGTGACTTGAAGTCACCAGAAGGAGTCAACAACCAATTGCTTTCAAAACTAAAATCAGAGAGAAGCATCAAATGAAGCTGGGAAGTTGGAACTGAAAGCAGTTAGAACAACGGGCTTCTTTGCAGAACAGGTCGTTAAGCAGGGCGACTCCTTGTAACAGAAGTCACATAATGCTTAGGTTTACACAGGTCTGGACAGGTTCATGGGGGAAAAAACCAAAATTCCCTTCACAAATACTGTAACAGACACTACCTTTAGCCTGGAAAGTCCCTAAAATACAAAGAGTTGTAGGCTGGAAGAGGGTCTGGGGGAAATATCATCATGACTGTGCCTAGTCTTATTACTCTCCTTCAGGTTCCGTTTTGGCTCCTGTTGAGCCTTTTGAGGCTACTTGGCTATGCCAATCTCAGTCTCACCCAAGGTGGCCCTTCTGAGGTTCTTCTGAGGTTTGTTAACAAGATATGCACAAAACACTTGCCAAATCTTAAGGTTCAGAAGAAGCCTGCAAGCCAGCAATGAACAGAAGCAGAAATCCTCATTCCAGTTTCCTACCCTAATCAGTCTCTTCCCGTCATGCCTTCCAGCTGCTGGGCACTGTGCTGGAGCATTTCACAGCATTTGGTTCTTTACTGAATACTGGGATACTTCTATTTAAATGAAGTTTTTAATAAAACAGCCAAACACCTCCACAGTTATACTTAGGGCTACAATAATGGAACCCTTCCTGTGAAAGTCAGTATGCATTACCGCCTCTGAATCTCTTCTGCTCGCTTTTTTCTGGCCTCCAGCAATTTCTGTTTCTGTTGCTTGAGCAGTGCTGAAGCAGAGACAGACTGGAAACTGGCCCCTTGCTTCTTCTCAGTATCTGAGAAAAAAAACCAAAACAAAACGCCACTAATGTTTACTCAGAAGAAGCTCGAGTGTTTTCAGGAATGGGTTTTCCTTCAGGCAAAAGGACAATACCTGCTTTGCTCCAGTGTTTGCTGAGGTTTCTCGCTCCAAAGGTTGGCTGTGCCAGCAGTTCCTTGAATTCCTCAGAACATTGCATGGGTCTCTTTTCTGCACCTGGAGCAGAAGAAGCAGAAATCCAACAGATTTGGAACCAGGAAGGGAAGCAGGCCTGGCTTTAGAGATCTAGTCTTGGCTGGAAGAAACTCCTGTGGGTCACCTCAGTGAGCAACCCAACAAGCTGGCAAAGCAAGCCCAACTTGTACGTTGCATTTGGTTGCCCAAGGCCTTGTCCTCAGAGAGCTCATCACGAAGACATTTCTACCCCTTGAGCAATTTCATCAATCAGCCAGTGACCCACCAGCCTTGGCTGTCAGCGGTGCTCCCACTGTTCCCATTTTCAGAATGCCTGAAAGCCCTGAAGCCACTACATCTTACCCCTGGAGAAATAAGTGCAGCTAAAAGCTAGAGACAGGACACACACCATGTTGTCTGAAACAGAAGCAATGGAGGGAACCAAAAGATGTGAATAAGACATCTAAGTGGCATCTAGAGCACATAGTTTGAATAGTCTGCCATCTGCTCTCTACCGAGCATAAAGAGGGTGTAATGTTAAGTGTTTCACAGAAACAAAATGGAGGCAGAGAAGACTGGTGACATCTTAAAAGTCTATTGAGGGAACTTGCTTTGAAGATCACAAAAGAAAAGCAGTAGCAATAGGCTGGGCACTCAGGAGATCCCCTGCATTGCAGGCCTGACTGATTTATACTTAGTATTCCTTGGAAGATTTCAAGACTGACAGAAGTAATTTATTTTAATCAAATAAAATAAATTCTCTGGTTCAAAGTTCTAAACACTTCCAATTTCCATTAATCTGGCAAAGATCTTCTGTCACTGTCCAAAGACAGAACAGGAGACTTAATTCAGGGGTGCCAATGAAAAAATATGCATGGAGCAGTTGCTTAGTTACATTTGCCTCGCAGCTGCGATCTCAAGAGGGAAGAGGAGTCCTGATCGATTGAGAAAGCAGCCGGCAAACAGCTATCTCTGTAGCAACCAATTGCCAGATTCATTGAGTGAGCGTCAGGGTGCTGGGACACATACAGCTACACATCAAGCTGGCAATAGCTGGAGGGTGAAGAGACTACATGTGTAGTTAGGTACCAATTTTCTGCCTGGTTTCCTGGACAATTGCATCAACTCCTCTCACGACCAGATTGGAGAGAGTGGTTTGAATCTTCCTTTTCGGCACTGCAGCCGCTGCACTAGAAAGAGGAAACAAAACCAGAACATCAGAGTTTTCCCACGCTTACAGCACGGGCAGGAGCGCGAATGCTAGCTCATTGCTTCACCAAAACTTCAGCCACCCTAAGGGGTGCCACTCTCCTGTCATCTGGCTGTCTTTGGGAAGGATGTGGACCCAAATCTAAATTCTAGCACAATGTTTAGGATCTCCCATTTCTCCCTGGGCTGAGCTATGTATTTCCTGTGCATTGAGAGAATACTAAATGTAGGTAATTGCTAAGCTTTGGTCACAGCTCCAGGGAGGGAGACGAGGCTGGAATTGTTTCATTACTGTGGAGTCACACCAGTTATCAGAGGGCAGTGGTAAGGGAATGGAAGCAGCGTGCAAGCACAGAGCTTGATCCAGCTGTGACTCACGTCCTTCCACAGCTGTCTTCAGGGGGATTTGGATGAAGGACTTCGCCCCTCCATGCTAGTTATGAAATGCATACTGATCTTGGTCAGTTGACAATACATAGGGTGTACAACTGTCTCTTTATTAACACATGGTGATACTGTATTGTTTCAGTCAAGGAAGAAAGGAGGAAATACAGAATACACTGACACTGAGCCTGGGATTAAATGCAATGAGCCATAGCAAAATACGGTAAGGGAAAGGCACTAAAAAATACTCATCTCGGAGACTTCAACGCTTGGGATCTCATGATGAAGTTCATTTCATCTACTGAAACACAATGCCGCCTGGCTTCACAACACAGTATTAATTTAGAGGTAAAAACACCCCTTACCACATCTTAGTGCTCGCTGTTAAAATTTTCCTGTCAAACAGCAGCTCTGTTACCCCATGGGGCCAGGAGGACCACATCAAATGAGGGGCATTTATTCCTATTTGGTGAATGTAGTTAAGTCAAAGGGATATCTAGCTAAATAGACCCCCTTAGAGATAGCTTCAGGCTCATTGGTATATGGGAGAGTAATTCTGTTCAAAGGCAAGGGAAATAAGTGGTTTATCTTACACTGAGGCTGCATACGCTGCTGAAGAGACGCCTCCATAGTAAAACCCATCCTGACACAGCCTCTCCTTCAAACTGGGAGTTTTCCGACCAACTTTTTTGGGAATGCGGCCACCAGAGAAGGTGGACTGCAGATCTGCCCGCTTCGAGCTGAGCTTCTTGTACTGGGATTGTATGTGATACTGACAATATTCACAGTCGTTCTGAAACGAAACGGGAAAAGCCTGTTGCAGAACACTAGCAAGTATAATTTGTTTCATTTCCCTCACCCACACGCGTCCTTCTAATGGCTAAACTGAAGTAACATCTCTATTGTAGTACTCCAGCATTCGACCAGCTCAGCAAACACACGCCCACAGTCCAGCAATGAAAAACAAAACTAAAACTGCCCATACTAATCACTGAAAAAACCCTGTGCATCAAGGACTTCCTCCATCCAGGAATTTTAAGGCCATTGGGTCAAGTAAGCTGATGCCCCAGGTCCTCTTGCCCAGATTCTGCACTCTTGACTCTGAACTGCATGCAATGTTCTCACTGGTATGAACACAAAGGAAAACTAACATCAGAGCAAAATATTTCATGCACTCATTCCAATTTAATTCATCGGTTTTCAGTGTCAATCCAAGGCAGTTTAGAACTGAAGACAGTGAGCCTGTCAGAGTCAGCAGCGCCATAAATGCACTCACTCAGGGTGTTCTTTAGCTTTTTACCAAAAAAAGGACTCCATTCTCATTGATATTCATCTGCCTGAGATTTGTATAACTACAATTACCCCACAATCAAACATTTTTTTTTTGTCACCAGTTAAACAGATAGCAAATTCCTTCACGAGGTTCTTCTGCCAGGCAGCCTCCAGCTATGGTTTGTTCCAGGTGGCACCGGCACATCTCACCAACATTGACAGCCCTGTGCACAAGCACCTTGTGGAGCGGGTCTACAATCACAGCCTTGTTTTATCATAGAATGGTTTGGGTGGAAGGCACCTTATACATCACCCAGTTCCAACTCCCCCTGCCATGGGCAGGGACATCTTCAACTAGATCAGGTTGCTCAAAGCCTTGTCCATCCTGGCCTTGAACACTGCCAGGGAGGAGGCCAGAGAACTCATTGGGTTAAAACTACCTCCGAAAAACACAACCATTCTCAAGAAAAACCTCCTACTGTTTTACCTTGGATGAGTTCTCTAGTGCAGTGCTTGGAAGCTTGCACTGGCACAAAGGAAAGTGAAAGGGTTTGGAGACAGCGCCAGTCATGGTTCAAGACCATCTCTTTGTGCTGCAGCATCAGCTTTGCATTTAGGGAACTACTGTGCTGCTGCTACAGTGCCATCACAGAGCAGATTCTCTGGGTTTCATTTCTCAGTTTGTCCACCCACTTTAGTCAGTTACAAGTCAAGATCCAGAAACAAGTCAAAGAGCAGGAACATCAGTACAAAATCCGTGGCCAGATTTTTACCAACAGCTTAAGGATGTCCTAACTAGTAAGACACGTACCAGGTTCACAATCTGTGCACAAGGATCACCGTTCTTCTTCCTGGCTTTGCAGGTGCCCATGTCCAGAGCTTCACCCATGAGGAGGATCTTCTGGGGATGGTCAACAGACAAACAAACCTAGCAAGAAATCAGAAAACACCTTCAGGAGGACTGGATGGGCTTCTCTCTAGATGTCACTGGTTTTGCTCTGGTCCCAAATAGTACCTGTTGTATCAACAATGCAGTTTTAAAATGTAGGCCTAATTTAAGAAAGTCACATGTCCTATTCAGATTGAGAAAAGCCTCAGTAAAAAAGAAAAGAAGTTAATTTCTTTCTCACAAAGAGATGAAAGATGTTGCATTTATATGTTCAGAACCTCAGGAAACCAAAGAACCAGCAAAGGCAGATCTAGCTGTGCTATAAATGACAGTCTCACACAACCGCTTGGCTCTGATGCCACCATGGCAGCTGCATTCGGCAGTGGATGGGAAGAGGAGATGGACCAAGAGCTCTGTCCCTCTCCATATGTCTAGACAGAACCAAAAGTGACTCCTGTGCTCCTGTGGTACAAGAAGTGTGTCTGCTTCACACAACCAAAGATACTAGGAAGTGTGTCTGTAGGCAAGAAACACTGAGAAGTCAGTTTTAATGTAGTTCTAAGTGTGTACTGTTTAGCTAAGAAAAGCCATTCTTAAAATGTTAAATACATTCTTAAAATGTTGTTAAACACATTCTTAAAATGATAAAACACAGCCTTTACATTAAATCTGGTATGCCTTGCAACTCACCAACAGGACTTTCTACTGCTTGTTCCTGTCAATTTAAGCAATTATACAGCTTAATAGACAATTAATGAGTTGCTTAATTTTTCCATTTAAAGAATTTAAAATGTGAAACATTACATCATCAGCTCCTAGATTGAAATTTCCCTTGCCGGAAGGCAGTAAAAACAGTTTCCATTCCAGTGTAATTAAAAAGATATTAAAAAAATTAATTTAGTAGCAAAATGAAACCACCTTAAATGTTTCAAGACATAAAGAAAAGTAATTCATCATGTTCTGCATTGATAAGTAATTGACTAAACAAGTGAATTACTATGTATCAACTTACTATACATAATACATCGTTTGTTTAATACATCAAATATTGCTTCTTCTCAGTCATGACTCTGGAACAGGAAACATTTTGCAATCACATCTCATGCTTAAATCAGAAGCAAGAAATGAACTTGCCCACCTTTTTCAGCTTTAAGAGACCTCTTGGCTGAAGCAGGCATTGCACTGAAGTAGCTGAATAAATTGAAATGAAAAAACACACCCACTGTCTGTGGAAGAGCCAACTGTTATCGAAAGCACATTAAACACTTGAATAAACTTTGGTTTTAGGTGCTTAATAGGACTTCTTGAAGTTCAGTCTTCCAGAAGGCCAGGAGCAAATACTCACCACACAAATACCTGAATGCAATTCAAACTGTTTAGGCAGACTGCTGTAATTTCAGCCTTACCATGTTATAAAGCTGAATCTCAAGCAGATATGAAAAAGTTCAGCTGTGAGTTTTTATCTACAGCTGATGGGCAAGGAAAAATCCTCTCACCTCATCTGAGCCTTCTTTAGGTTTCATAGGATTAGCATTGAGCAGCCCGATGACTGTGCCTTGGTCTGTCTTCCAGTGCTCTTTGTGGACATCACCAAACAAGAAGAGCGAGACACACTGATTGAGATCCCGTAGGTCGTTCAGCCGCCAAATGCTGAAGGTTCTGCCCTGGAACAGACATTCGCTTTCAGCTCTTATCACAGTGACACTGACTGCATCCCCTCTTGCTGTTGCTTTTAAAGAGTTATTCTGACTTTTTTCCCCCGAGTTTTCCTGATTCAGAAAAGCACAATTTGTAACCACAGCAGAGGTTAGATAAAATATCTCCAGCCGTGCCACACAGCCATTTCCGGGATTCTTAACAGTCAAAGTAGCACAGCAATAACTGTTACCACCAACCTTCCTGATACTAAAGATGAACAGCACCCTTGCTTCCTGAATAAAGACGTTTTTACCCCACTGAACAAATAAAACCAATGCATGTCCAGATCTCTGTGTCATCAATTACTTTCTATAGGACATGTTCACCATACAGGACAGAATGACCTCTAGGGAAATGACGGAGGCAGAATGTGGTGGTACACTTAAAACAAGAGGGCTGACTAGAAAGACTGAGAGTCACAGTTCTCCTTGCTGCACTGGCGTTTAACATGTAACAGTGGATGAACAGATTTAGACAGATTCATGCCATGGCTACATTTCTTGCATTTCTTACATTAGTGTCTGGGACAGTTGCACCAGATAAGCTAAGGACTTACTCTGAGGACCAAATGCAGCATTTCTGCATGAAACCAGACAAGCCAAGATCTTTAACGTAGTGATTTTTTATTAACTACACGGAGTTGGCTGATGAAGTTGAAGACCTAACTAGTTTCTCAGGAAAGAAGACCAGCATTTCACTTGGACTGAGCAAGGGATACAATAATGTTGTATACCCCAGTAACTTACATTATTTGCACTCTGAGGAGTGACCTTCTTCACTATGACTCCAAATGTTACCCAGTCTATTTCCTCTAGATTTTCCGTAGCAAGTTTGCTCTTCAGCTGGGACAGCCGGATGAGCCTCCGGTTAGCCATTTTCCTGTCCATTTCAGCCGATGAAACCCGGGGTTTTCTACATCAAGCAAAAGCACGTTAAAAGAGAACAGATCCATTGGCACAAATGGACAGAGACGAACAAAACGATGCAGCATCCTCCTGGGGAGGCTACATCTCACTGCAAAACACCTCCGTGCCTTATTTCACCCTGAGTTCACTTGAAACAAAACCCCTAAGGACACTGTACAAACATCACAAATCTACTGATCATGCTGGGTTTTGTCCAAACAGGCGCACTGCAACTTAACTGCGTTAACTCTGCTCATTTCAGGAAGGACTGAGCATCATGACTGCCAGAGCAAGGTTTGGAAATCCAGCATGGTTTCTGATGAGAAAAGACACTGTGAGTATTCAGAGACCTCTTCTGGCCACATGGAGTATGGGGATCACAAGTGGCTCCCAAGGCTCCTCAGTACAGAGCAAAATCTGCTCAAGTGGAGCACAGCTGGCTTCGCACATGCCCACTGCTTCCTTCCTCCACCACCGCAGACATCCCAGGGAAGGCAGTGCTAATAAAATGATAGGGTTTTTTTTGTTAGAAAAGAGCAAAGGTGAAAACAGAAACAGAAAGATAGTACTAAGCCAAAAGTCAATGTTACCTATTTCCTGGTCAACCAGCCAATGCTGTGGCCTTGTGTTACATCCCCTAATGACAACTGACTAATCTGACATGGTTAAATGATGTACAAACCAGATACCCAGTCCTCCGCGCACCACTTGGGTGACTAGCATCACAGGACACTGGACCGATCGCGTTTCCTGTCCCAGTACTGGAGGGTGATGTCCCCAGACAGAGCTCAGTGCTGCTGACCTTAATCTCAGTCCCGAGAATGTTTCCACAGACACCGGCTGAGTTGTTGCACTGGAGCATGTAGGGACGTTAGGAGTCTTCTCTCTGGTCACCTTACTGGGTGCGTTCCCTGCAGCAGACTTGAGAGGCTGGAACGCCAGACTGAGGACTTGCTGTGGAGGAGGAATCTTGTTCTCTTTTGCAGGAAAAAAAAGCAAGGAAAAAAATCTTGACAATGAAAGAAAACTTCTGAAAAAAAATAACACTAACTTACACCTGACCAGAGACAGGAGTCTAATATAACACACTTAGGAAAAAGGTGTAAAACTGTCTTATTTGTACTGGACTGGTCTCCCAGTCAGCTGGGAACTGACAGCTCCAGATCAGTCACATGTAACTCAAGCCATGAGTTCTGTCTGGTAAGGAGCTTCCCAGAGTGGCTCTCATTTTCCAGGCAAGCTAAACTGTAGGATACACAGATGCAAGCTAGACTGCTGTCAGTGTCCCAGTTAACCATAGCAGTACAGAGCACAGCACCCATTGAAAAGAATACAATAATTAACTCTGTAATAGGCACTGTTCCTCTGTGACCAGACTGCTACTGGTGCACCAACTACTATAAAACTCTGCTGGATGTGTCTACATGGCTGCCATGAACTACATCAGCTTTCACAAAAGCCCAACGCATTGCAGTGCAAGGCAGACTGAGAATGGTACCTGCTGAGGATGCTTTGGATTTCTGGATTCTTCGCTTGGCTGGTGGTAAAGGATTACCCAGCTGGGCCAAGAAGCATGGTGACTCTTGCAGCTTCTGAACTTTTCTTTCCTTTAAGGGTGGGCAGGGAGATTTACCTGGCCAAGAAAACAAAAAAAATATTTACGAGGTCTCAAGATTTGGACTCAAACACTAAGAACTAAGTAATTCTCTGGATAACAAGCCCAGGTCAGAATCCCACATGGAAACCCTTCAGCTAAGTTGCCAGCATCTGAAATGCAACAGCTAGAAAAGCCCCAGTGACTTTTCCCCATAAGTACCTAAAACTTGGGATGTCACTGAAACCACAAAGCTGTGGAAAGTAGGAACAAACCCTTGCTTTTCAACTTTCCCATATAATTTTATTACTATACCCAATGTGCTACAGCAACAAACATAGCTGTATTTTCTGAGTGTCCCAACATCTGCCAGTAAGAAGGGACACTTCCAGCAGAAGACCCTGGAGCACTTCAGTCATGAAAGCTGCCCCATGCAAAATCAACCCATGACACAGATACCAAAACTGTAGCTCACTGATTTAGTCTGTAGCTGCAGGAAACAACCTGTGTGGGAATACACCAGACTACCACTCCTCCTTGCTACTCAGCACTTTAGAATTATGTGGAGTGTTGCCTATAAATTGCGTGTTGGTAGGCCAACAAATCATAAACCCATTTAATCAGTCTCATTACCAGGGTTTTTTTTCTCAGGACTTGAACTGGATTGCTGCCCAATAGCAGTCTTTTGCAACTGCTCCTGTAACGTCTTCATCTGTTCTTGCAATTTTCTCAGCTCAGCTAGGAAAGAAAGGAGAAGAATAAGTATAATAATGAAGACAGCGGGACGCCATTGCAAACGGGGATTTATGAGATCCCTGGAAGTCTGGCCGTTTTACTGCATCATAGAAACTTATGAAACAAAGACTAGAGCCACAATGCATACTTGATTCTGCATAGCTCACAGTGAGGGGACACTTTTCTATACAGCCTGGAGCTGACTTCTCTCTATAAATACTTTACTTGACCATGTTCCTTTCCATCTTCCATATATCTTCCCTACTGAACATAGGACAATTTAAGTGACTGACAATCGCACTCCTTAGCATAAATAAATGCTTCCAATACAATCAAGTATGTGGCTGGACACAGGAACGCTCAATGGCCAGCTCTGCTTCCACGCTGCCTGGTATGGCAGATCCTCCTGCCAGTAAGCCCTGCGGGGGACAGGAATGCTGCGCTGGTAAAAGATGCCAGGATGACAGCCCTGAAGACTGAAGCAACACCGCTCTTCATCAGACAAGGCACAGGTACATAGGCAACCTTCTCTGTCCTGCTCAGCAGAGCTAGTTTAGCTTCCCTGGCTTCAGTCCTCTGTTTTTCTTTTGGCAAAATATGTTTGGCAAGTTTAGTGACTGAGCACTGAAAACTGGACTTAGGAACTTTCACAAGGACTTTCTGTATTCCCCCTCTGGGCACCATCCTGAAGCGAGAAGGAGCAGACCCTTCCTTCTGCCAAAGACATACATGCCAAATCAGATAAAAGATGGTGTAACAGAAACCTTGCAGTTCTTCATTGGTTTTCTCTTTCGCCTGACTGGGAGCTGAAGCGGGGACAGTTTCTTCTGCCTCCTCCTCTTCCAGCAGGTCATCCACATCTCCAAACAGCGTAGCCAGATTCTCCTTCTGCTCATCAATCATGTTGTTCTCAGCATCGACCTCTTCAGTGTAGGACGCATCATCTTCCGCGTCGAAGAGCTCATCATATTCATCTGGTTCTCCCCTCTCATCCTCTGGGGCATCTTCCTCCTCAGGAGAATTCCTCTCCTCAGTTGTCTCGCTTTCTTCCAGGAGGGAAGCCAACAGATCCAAGTCATCGTGAGCTAAGGCAAAAATTAAACTCAGTGTTATTTCCATCCAGTTAGAGGAAAGCTACCATGGAATAAAATTTCCGTGACACACTAATCACAAGCTAATGACAACCAAAACTAAATCAAAGCAGCAAGTGGCATTTTTAAAAAAATACTTTAGCTTTGGCTAAGGGAAGATAGAACTGCTTCTTTCTGTCTGGTCAGGTGAAAACATAGTTGAAAACACTCTCAGCTTGCAATCTAGGCTGGCTGGTCACAGAAAACTTGCAAACCACTTAGTGCTGGCTTTTCCTCCTATGCAGCTGCTTGTACAATAGCTGCCGTTACACAGAAAAGCCCCAAGGCCTGTAAAGGTGTAGCCAGGAGCTCTACAGAGACACCCACATGGCTTTTGCCAATAGAAGCTGAAGAGGAAGATGCAAGGCAGGCAAGAAATATTCTCACCTATGCTTTGCTCAAGAAAGAGAGCAGAGCAAAGAAACATGGATCAAAGGTACAAATAATGGGAAAAAGAAGATCAAGTACAGAGAGAGGAATGGGACAGACAGAGCAGAACTGAAATTCAGAACAAAATAAGAAATGTATTTACCCTTTGCCGCTGAAGAAAACACAAAACCAGGGAAGGGGCAGAGCAGCCTCACAGAAAGGTGACAACAATGAAGGCAATGTGCAACCTCAAAGGTCTCCTCAAGTAAGGTCAGTGCAACTTCATATCCCTTGCTAAAAGGTTTACCCAGATTTCTGAACCCTTGAACTTATTAACTAACATACCAGTCAGACGACAACTTTCCTACTGAAAGACAAAGAGTACTTTCCCTCTTACCGTCCATGATTTCACCAGGATTTCTTCAAGAGCCCCTCAAGGAAAAACATTCTGTTACAGGGAGAACAACATTGATACAGTTAAACTAGATACAGCTCTACAAGAAATACATGCTGTGTTCAGGCTCCTTATTTGATCATTTGCAAACCACCAGCTTGCTTTTGTTTACAGCTGCAAATGAGTACTCCGCTTAATTTAAAATCTCCATGTACTTTTTCTAGATTTAAAGTCTGACCTGTGCTGAACTCCCTTCAGCACAAGGGCATCACTTTTAGAAAAAAGCCCATAACAGACACAGATTTTAAGAAATGCCTACCATGTTCTCCTAGTAATAACCATTTCCACCCCATCAGCCCTGCACTATAATCATAATTAGCATTTAACTAAAGCCATCCTTCTGAAATGGATTCAGCCTTCATTTGAAAATGGAAGAAGGTAGCAGCGTTCCGCTCTCTCCTCACAACACAGTTCTTAATTAAAAACACGCATTCTACATTTCTCACAGCTCCACCATTTCATGGACACATGTTCGTGAGAAATAATCAGCACGGGCGGCCATAAATGGCCAAGGGATGACTGGGTCAGAAGCGGGGAGACCCACTGGGGATGGATCACTCACAAACAGAAACTCTAACTCCTTGCTTACAGGTCCTCCTGCTGTTTCCTTTTGTTTCGCCCATAAACTCCACTTCTAATAGCTCTCTCTTTTCTCTTGCTCCAGAATACTAATTTCCAGCAAACACCACAAAACTGCAGAGCACACACGAGCAGGCCTGGCCAGTGACCACCACACAGCCCCAGTCCAGCTGCTGACCCCGACCCAGGGACCCGCCCTGCTGCCGAGCGGGCCCTGCGGGGCCTCACCCGGGCGGCCCCGGGACCGCCCCCGGCCCCTCTCCCGACGGCCAGCCCCGGGCTCCCAAGGCCCGGCAGAGCTCGGCTGTGCCGTGCCCGCCGCCTCCCCTCTGCCCACGGACCGCAGCAGCCGCGGGATCCCCATCCCTGCCCTCAGGGGATCCCCGGGATCCACTCCCCATCACCAGAGGATCCGCTTTTCCCCTCACGGCCCCAACTCTCCTCACGGCCCCCCCCTCCTCCTCACGGGCCCTCTCTCGGCCACCTCCCCCAC
>Ga0065711_1032517_pt1 | contig 27177 bp, 21 predicted proteins | sample Hoacrofraction12_FD_59098 | JGI IMG/M metagenome (GOLD analysis project Ga0065711, IMG submission 59098) | Hoatzin crop microbial communities from Cojedes, Venezuela - Epithelial fraction 12 v2 (version 2) | ecosystem: Host-associated > Birds > Digestive system > Esophagus > Crop | place... | reverse complement strand
AGAGGGAGAGGGAGAGGGAGAGGGAGAGGGAGAGGGAGAGGGAGGGGGTCGTATTCTCAGGCGAGGCCCTTCATAAGCAGTTTATTTAGTGCGTCGGCATAGAGAGCATTTCGGGGGTTCTCAGCCGCTGTGCTACTGCGTTGCAGAGCCAAAGTAAGAACCTGTGTTTACCAGCACAAATTCAGAGAAAAACCACAGAGGATGCGACCACGAGAGGTCACGCCAACCCAGGCGATGCCGAAGGGCTTTAAAAGCGCGCGTCCCTGCTGAGAGGTTCATTTCCGTTTGATTTCGAGGCGTCATTTCCCTTTGACTTCCCGCCTGTCGCCTGCTGCCTTCACGAACCGCCCGCCGGGCCCCGCGCTGCGCGCAACGCGGCCTGCGGCAGGACAGGCGCCGCCTGTGGCGTCCTGAGACCGGCCCGAGGGCCCTGACGGGCTGGGAGCGGGATAACCCCCGCGGCGGGGGCTGCTGTTCCCCTCAGAAACCCCGGCCAGGGCTGGTACCCGCACTTTTTTGTCACCTGTTTGCAGGGAATAGGCAGCCCCGTTTGAATTTGTAACTGTCTGGAAAATTGCACTCTGATCGTCCGCCTCACGGGTAGAGGCGGGGAGACGGGTTGAGGCAGCAAGAAGAAAAACTTGGGAGCATGCTGAAAGCAGGCCTGGTCTTTAAAGATGAAGCCAGTTTTGAGCAGACTCCTAACAGATCCCAGTAGCTTCTCCCTGGAGATGAACGTTGTCAGTTTGTATGAGGAACGGAGATGACAGAAAAGCATGAAGGGTCATCCGAGTTTGGTGGCCACCTAAGCCAACGTGGTACAAGCGCCACAGAAGTCACTTTGGTGCTGGGGTTGGTTTTGGTAGCCCTGGGGTTTCTCCAAACTGGGAGGAGCACATGAGTCAGTCCTGGTGACACCGCTGGAAGGTTACTGCGTGTTACTGATTTGGCGCAATGGTGGAGGTCTGGAGAAGAGACTGTGGTCCTGGGAAATTATGGACCACATGGTCCAGAAGCTTGTGCGAGAGGCCTGGAGCATGCACCTGAGAGAAGATTCATACTTTGGTTTGCAGGTTTTTAATTTGTCCCGTGCAATGATACCAGTTCTCCAGGTCTGTGGTGTACCCAAGTCTGGGTCTGGGCATTCTTCCATTTATGGTGACAGCCACTAAATAAACGCCACATTAGAAACATATCTAAGTCCGTATTTTATAAAGTCTGGATCTGATGCCAGGCACCCTTCCCAAGGCGGGGTAGCTCTGCACTGTGATATCCACAAAAATGTAGGAGTTAAACTTTGCAATATTGGATTATTGTACATCCTCCCTTCTCTGGTGGGATCAGGCAGGGGGAAACACAGATCACACCAGCTGTTACACAGCCTTTTATTCAGCTGTTATTATTAATAGCAAGGGGCTCATCGCACGCTGTGTTGGCTTATTCCCTCATGCAGTTCACAGACACGCGCACTCACGGGTACCCAGGTGGAGCAAGCGCCACCCCAGCTGTTCGGTTAAAAGCAGTGGCGTGTATTGGTGTGCCAGGGGCTTTGAGGTGGTTGTTCAGGAAGTCCCTCCAGAGGTTTTGTTTCCTCATGTATAGATGTTTGTGTGTGAGATTTAGATAGATAGATAGATAGATAGATAGATAGATAGATAGATAGATACATACATACATACATACATACATACATACATACATAGATAGATAATCTTGTAGTCTTTGCATATGGCAGCCTTCTGGGGTGTAGCCTGGGTTGTATGACCCATGGCTGATGCTAGTGGATTTGGACAGATTTGGCAGAGCCTCAGTGTTCAGAGTTTGTCGGTTTTTGTGGATTCAGCAGGAGTGCTGGTCCCTGGAGCTTATCAGTTCTTGGCAGACTTTCGCATGCTAGCGCTTAGCATGCGATTCCCTCTCTTCAGCCTTCTGTTTTCTGGCACATATTTCTCCATCCCCAATGCACCTGGTAGAGCCATTCACACAAACTCACACAGAAGGGACTTTGATGACATGGTCTTCGGTTTCTCTCTAATAAAAGAAGTAATTCTACTCTTCTTTTTCTACCAGTCTCAGCAGGGTAGGTTATAGGGTAATTAAGATATGAAAGTTGTTGAAGTTGTTTGGTAGGAGGCTATGAAAGGTGACATTACTGAAAACTTATTACAGATATCTCTGTCCTTCCTCCCTTTTTGGAGCATTCCTTTTTTGAAGAGAAAACCATAGGGAACTGTTAAGTTGCTGTAGTGCAGACTTTACACCATGCTCAGCTGAATACTGAAAAGTGCTGTATTTATCTTAATTCTGTTCCTCCCTCTCCCCCTGCCAATGCATACGCAAATACTCCCACACAGCCTTCAACTGTGCTTTTTAGCTCCCTAAGTGGTTCCAAACAATTTCCATCCTGGGAACACAGGAAAAGGCAAGGATTTGGCTTTTTTAAAGATAGTATCTCAAAGTTTTTGAAACTGAAACAACTTTGGTTAGACCTTGCTTTACTAGATTATATGGTATACAGCTGATACAGCAAAGAATGATGGACTGTTGTTAGAGCAGGAACCAAGGGCTAGCTTGCAATGCAGCGACGCTCTGCTATACCTAGGCTTTCCTCTACAGTTTGGAATTAATTGTTCCTGTCTTGTTAGATGTTGGAATAAGGAGAATGCTAACCAGTTAATTTTGAGGTCTTTGTGGGAAAATGAAATAATGTAGGTCAAGAAGGGTACCTACAACAACAACCACAACAGAAAAACAAAGTGCACTTGTGGCACTGCTGTCTCCAGTATTCTCTGGAATAAATATTTGATAGAAAGGAACAGTCATTCCTCAAGGTGAAGGATCTTTTTCTTGAAGTTCCTGGGTACAACCAAGAGCAGATTGGTGAGGCTTGGAGAGCAGCAAGAGCAAGGGTGCTCCTGGCACAGGCAGTGCCCTCGCTGACTGTAATGCATCTGAATCATAGAATCATGGAATGGCTGGAAGGGACCTTTAAAGATCATCTAGTCTAACCCCCCTGCCATGGGCAGGGACATCTTCCACTAGACCGGGTTGCTCAAAGCCCCATCTAACCTTGCACACTTCCAGCGATGGGCCGTCCACAACTTTTCAGGGCAATCTGTTCCAGTGTCTCACCACCATCACAGTAAAGCATTTCTTCCTTACCCCCAATCTAAATGTACCCTCTTTCAGTTTAAAACTTTCCCCTTGTCCTATCACTACAGACCCTGGTCAAAAGCCTATCTCCATCTTATAAGCTCCCTTTATATATCGAAAGGCTGCAGTAAGGTCTCCCTGGAACCTTCTGTTCTCCAAGCTGAACAACCCCAACTCTCTCAGCCTTTCCTCATAGGAGAGGTGTTCCAGCCCTTCGATCACTTTTGTGGCCCTCCTCTGAACCCACTCCAACAGGTCCATGTCTTTCTTGTGCTAGGGATCCCAGAGCTGGATGCAGGACTCCAGGTGGGGTCTCACAAGAGCAGAGTAGAGGGGGAGAATCACCTCGACCTGCTGGCCATGCTGCTTTTGATGCAGCCCAGGATATGGTTGGCTTTCTGGGCTGCGAGTGCACATTGGTGGCTCATGTCAAGCTTTTCATCCACCAGTACCCCCAAGTCCTCCTTGGCAGGGCTGCTCTCAATCCCTCATCCTCCAGCCTGTATTGATACTGAGGGTTGCCCCGACCCAGATGCAGGACCCTGCACTTGGCCTTGCTGAACTTCGTGAGATTCACATGAGCCCACTGCTCGAGCCTGTCCAGGTCCCTCTGGATGGCATCCTGTCCCTCAGGCATGTCGACTGTATGGGTCAGTGTTGTCTGCAAACTTGCTGAAGGTCTGATCTATCCTGCTGTCTATGTCACTGATGAAGATTTTAAATATTATTGGTCCCAGTCTGGACCCTTGAGGGACACCACTAATTACTGGTTTCCACTTGGACACTGAATTGTGTGGACAGAGCAGAGTACTGACAACCCCAGCAGCCCCAGAGAAGGCGAGGGGGGGGATCAGATCCGGGGTCCATCCGGGAGGTAGGGCTGCAGGCAGGCACACCTGCAGCAAGCACCTCTTGGGCAGGGGCTGGGTGCCCAGGGCAAACAAATTGTTGATAACAAACTTTTGAAAGCTCTTCAGGCAAAACTGGCTAAAGCATTAGGGAAAGAGCTACATCTACGATAGTTAATATCAAGAGCAGTGTAGGAAATTTCACTTTGGTGAGCGTTTGAAGTACAAGAGGTGTGCGCTGCCCCTCTTTATGCGTCTGCTGAGCAGAGTAACCAATTTCTCTTCCAGAGCTAACAGAAAGGGTCTTAAAGTGAGAAAAAAAACCTGGCCATTATAGGTAGGATTTTTTCATTTTGAACAAAACTGTAATATTTTCTCCTTCCAATTCTGCAATTGTCCCACTGGGACAAATGTAACAAGTTTCACTTACCCCCTTTCATATAAACACATTTTCTGAAATTTTTTTGATATCTTTTGTTTTCTTTTTTTGGCACAAAACATGACTGTGGAGGAAAATCGTGAGTCTTAACTGTTTTTTATACGGCTTCTGCAAACACCCAGTAACTCTATCAAAACCAAGTGAAATAAATAAGTCTGGCATTAAAATAGACTAATGGGGAGTGGAAAGAAGAGTCCACTGCTTCATTCGATCAATGTGTGTCCTTTCTCTGAGATTGACTTGAGCTGTTTTTATACCCATAGAGGTGAGATGATCAAAAGTAACTTTAAAGCAGCACTAAATGCTTTATGGGCCTTTCCTTGATGACAAAGGGTGCCAGACCAGTCTTAGATTATGAAGAGGAAAAATTTACAGAGGTAGTTTCATCATGCTAAGATAGACAGGACTGAAGACAGTGTCGACCTTTCTCAGAAATTCCCCCAAAGGAGAACTTTAGCATGAGATGTATGCTGTAAATAAGGTAACCAGTTAAAGGTTAAGTTTTAAGAGAAATATGACCAGCGCAAACTGTTAATGAGTACTGAGGTAATTCTGATCTAAATATAATTGATCTGGTAGGCTGGTAAGAATCAGATATCCTAATACACTAAATTTGTACGGGCTTGGAAAAATGAATATGTAAGGATGTTGTAAAAGTGAGTTTAAATGACGTTATTTCCTCAGTGCTAAGTTTACTACTTCTCGGTTTCTGCCTCAGCATCCATCGTACTTAAAGGGCTAAGTAAGAGTATGAAAAAAAGTCAGAGAATGCTGTTTATTCAGTAGCTGATTGTTCCATAGTTAGGTTGAGAAACCAGCTTTACTTTAGTAACAGAAGAGAATTAATTTCATCTTTGCTTGTTTTTTCGTGTCTGCAGACACACAGCTTCTGTGTACCAGCTTCAGAAGAGCTTGTATAACAGCAAGAAAGGAAGCAAAAAATGCAAATTTGTTTGGGGTCCCTTTAATTACACGGTCTATGACTAAAACCTTTTTACTATTTTCCTTAAATGGCAAAGCAGCAAAAAGAACCAATGAAAGTGTAAGATCTCTGAATAAATGACATTTTAGGATGATTTGTTTGACTGTGCCTTCTTTTTGATGCAGGTCTGAAGTGAGACGAGAGCTGCTGGAATGGCATGTAGCAGAACTACCACAACCAAGAGCTCAAAAATCACAAGAAAGGTCTAAACATAATCTGTGCAATTGTGTCACAACCAAAACCACAGACAAACTGCATCTCTAATGCAGATGTTTCTGCTGTCATACAGTATAGATCCATGCATAATAATAGAAAGTCTTTGTCCTGGTTTCGGCTGGAATAGTTAATTTTCCTCCCCGTAGCTGCTGTGGTTTGGATTTAGTACCAGAAGAATGTTGATAACACTGATGTTTTTAGTTGTTGCTAAGAAATCAAGAACTTTTTCCAGTTTCTCATATTCTGCTGATGGGCAGGGGGTGCAGGAGCTGGGAGGGAGCACAGCCAGGCAGCGAGCCCAAGCTGGCCAGTGGAAATATTCCATAGTGTGGACATCATGCTCAGTTTGGGAATGGGGGGGGAAGGAATCCTCTTTTTATCCTTTTTTTCTGTGAGTTTGAACTTTTCCAGGAGTTCGATCTTTCTGGGGGGAGTTCGACAAAATTCGTGAAATCTGCGAGTTCTGTGTTCCGCAGTTGCTGCATGGGGACTGGCTGCAAATTGGTAATTGGGTGGTGAGAAAAAAATTCTATTGTGTATTGTTGGTTTTGCACATTCATTATTATTAGTATTTTCCTTTTGTTGATGTATTAAACTGCCTTTATCTCATCCCACGAATTTCTCCTCCCCATCCCACTGTGGGGGAAGGGGAGAGGTGAGCAAGCGGCTGTCGGGTCCTAATTGCCAGCTGCTGGGTTAAATCACAACAGTCCTAAAAAAATAGAAAAAAAAAAAAAAGCAAGAAACAAAAGAAAAATGGGCCAGAGCTGAAGATGATCAAACTCTTCTCCACAGTTCCATCCTGCTCCCACAGAGCAGGAACATTCATCTGCTGATTTTGCTGGGTTCAAGATGCTTCTGCTTTTTGAAAGTGTAGTAGCCTCCCACAGTTATCCTGCTTCCTGCCTTCTGTTTTATTGTGCTTCTATTAATAAGATGAATGCTTGTGGGTTTTTCAATGATACAGCTTAATAATTTCAATTTTCAAAGAAAAAAGAACTCATAAATCCAGAAAAACACAGCTCTAATCAAGCAGTCTGACCTGCATAGCACAGGGCATTAGATTTCCCTGAATCAATCCCTATTTCAATCAGATAATCTCTTGTGGAAAACACACAGTTTTGATTTAAAGGTTTGCAAAGACAGATCATGCCAATGGTCTGTTAATTAAGTACCATGAGATATCTGCAGCTATCAAGGCAGGGAACATAAATTTGAGCTGGATGGATAGGGTTAAGCAAGTTTCAGGTTGTTTCCCAGCACTGAATTAGCAAATCGGTGTTTCAAAGAGAAAGTGTTTGTATTTTGCATGACCGGTGTTCTCTTACTTCAGAGGTACCACCTGTCAGCATTGATGACGGGTGAAAGAGGCAAAGGGAAAGCAGCCTGGTGATGAAGAACAAGTACAGTCACTGCTTGGAGAATTAAATGTTTCAGTTCTTCATCCCTGCCAGATACTGCTCAGAGAGCCAAAGGAAGATTGGTTCCTACTAATTAAAATGCAGGGAGGAGGGGGAAGAAGAGGATTCTTGATTTCCTTCTTAAATCTATAACTTTCTTCCTTATGGGGAGCTAATCTGCCAAGTGACATTGGCACTAAATCTGGGAAATGTCTTCCAAAAGTTGTTTCTCTGATGAAGCTGCAGATCGGGACAAGGATGAGGTGACACAGGGTGGGGTGGTCTGTTCTGCTATGACACGGTGCTTCACAGAGTTTTGTGCTGGAGTGGTGTCGCACCCACAGAGCCCTGTCCACGCTGGATCCATCCCCTGACTCCGACCTCAGCTGACAGCTGGTTTTCATAGCAAGAGGGATGTAGTTTAACTACGAACCTTTGCTGAATGAGTATGCTTTTACTACGAAATAATAACCAGTCAGCTTACTGGGAATTAGTAGCTTATTAGAACTACTACTCTGAGCCCTTTTTTGCAGGCTTCTTCAAGCAGGTGCTCTGAGAGGTCTCTTTCTTGAAGTTTCTGTTTTGTTAGCAGCTTTGCATTTACATGGATTTCTTTTTACAGTATACATACACTGAGTTGGTGACAGTCAACAGTTTATGGATTGACATGAGCCTAGAAATTGATTTACCCCATAATGGCCAGATTAGTGCTTCTAAAGTAGCACAAAGAGCAAAAGGTCTGAGGGACTCAGAACATGAATACAAATGTTTAATAAGAGTTCATTTTTGTGAAAATCACTGCCTGCATGCTTGTGGCTGTGCTAGAGAGCTGGTTCAATACACATTTCTTTAACCTAGTAGTTCACACTGTGAGAGGCTTCAGTTTTAGAACACTGCTTTTTTAATGTAGTTTGGTTTTCACTATCACTTTATATTTCAGCAGCCAGACTCAGGAGCTACGTAACGTGAAACTTCCAGGGACACAGGGTCTGAGATCTCTGAGATGGCAGTAATGACCTCTTCTTAAACTTGAAAAGACTACGCATGCTTGGCCCAAGGCAGCGCAGGGAACCTTCCTGCGATGTGTGGTGGAATATAAGCCTGGGGAAACACAAAGGCTGAGAGCTCTCGGTGGAGTTACCAGGGCTCTCATCCCGCTCACCCCGACGATGGCAAAGGCTCTGTGACATGCCGTTCCCCTTCCCGTACATGGCGGTGGCTCTGTGTGTCACCTCACTTCCTCCTCTCTGTACTGTTTTTGTCCTCCCTCGCGAGCTCAGGACCCTCTCTGTGGCTATCTCCTTTTTTTGCTGTGTGTACCATATCTCTCTTCACATGCTGGGGACATGAGGTTCCTCGTTCTTTTATTTTTCTGTAAGCCTTCCTTTTCTCTCCAGGCATCTCCAATCCCTGCCAAGAGCTCCACTTGGTGCTGTTTTTCTTTTCTTTCTCTGTGAGCAGGAAGCCATGCAGGGTGCTAATATTATATGCTCCACCAAGCTGCTGTTGAAAACTGACGTATGTAAGGGCAATGTTGTGCTGCAAGGTGTTGATCTGTAGGCGGTTATCAATCTGTCCTCATTCCCCTCCTAGTTTTTACAAAGTTTTGACCGCCATAACTGAACAGAAACAGCAGCAAACCCTGCAGACAAATACCACCACTTTTGGATATAAAATCCAATTCATTGTTTTTTTGATAATGCTTTAAGTTAGGGCAAAGTATCATCAAAGCATCAAGTAATACAACTGGTACTGATCTTCTAGCAGGTACCTAATAGTTACCATTCAAATTGGTTGCGTATTTGTTTTGGCACACAGCTTACTTGCTGGAAGGTTATATTATAACCTGCAATCAGTTTAGTAATCTCCTGTTGCCGTTGTTAAAAGAAAATAAAAATACGTTAAATGTATCTGGATGACATGCTGTTTCATGATACAATGCGGCGATTAAGTGGGCTGGGAAACCGGTCAGGCGAGGAGTGATACAGGGGCAATTTGCCTACAGTACAGAATGATTAGATATATTTGGGCAGCTGGCATCCACACCTTGGAGAGGCAGGGGATTTAAAACTATGTGCATCTCAGGTAAGGACAAAGGTTTATTTTCACAAATTACAGATAGTGCCAAACACGCTAATTCTTTCCATAGGTCAGGCTCTAAAAATTATTTCCTTTCTCAAGCAAGTTTCTATTTTAATTAAAAAAACCCCTAAGATTTATTGATATCTAAAATAGACTACTGTATACAGATGTCCTTCTCCACCCCTTCCTGTAATTGCCTGCTAAAGCCAACAGTTCAGTCATGATCCAGTGACAATTGCATTGCCATGGAACCACGCAGTCTTGCACTGCTGATCGCAGTGGGACTTGATGCAACCCTAGCAGTCTGCGCTGAGCAAGAACATTATTTGAAGCTTAATTTTTAGGGTCACTGCAGTATTTTCTTTGTTTTCCTGTGGGGAATTTGGAAGAGATGTGTGTAAGTCTTTTTGCCAGGACAGAGCAGGTAGCCTGCTACATGGAGTCACGGAAGGATGGGCAGCCAGCCTTCGCGTGCTCATCAGGAGACCGACACTCCATCACCCACTTTGTGTGACCCAGAGCACATGCAGGCTGGCTGTAGCTGGTCCCAGTCCTCAAATACCAGACGATGCTGGTGACATTCTTCCTTATCCAAGGGCTTCCTATGTTGGCTATGGGATTCCCACATCGTGCTGCAAAACCAAGTCCAGCTCAGCCTTATGTTAGAACGTTGACAGGTGTTGAAAAATGATGGACACCATCTATATTAATTTTACATGTAACAGAGGTGTCAAAAACATTATATAGAGTAAATAGTTCTGATTTTAAAGGGACACTGAAAAAGTCCACAGTTTTAGAGGTTTCTGGCAAATTGCAGTGGGATGATTATCAATCTCTGAACAGAACTGCTGTAGCCATGAATGGGAAGTACGTTGCCTATGTGACTCTATAACCTCAAACTGTAATTTTCATCAGAAATGTGAGTTCATGTGCCTGTGCCAGACAGGAAATATCTATATTGCTCATTCTGTAGGCACTGGCATTTTCACAAATTTGATGCTGAGCAGCTGAGAGGTTAGACTAGTCGCACAGCAAGTCTGCTATCAGTGCTGCCTGAACTTCAGAAGTCAAAGCTTCTAGCTGTGACATTCATTCATGCATAATTTAAGTTATAATCTCTATCACTAAATTTGACTTTTCCTCAGGGTTACCCGGAGACAGGGTCTTATTTTACACAATACATTTTCATTACTGTTTTTTTGTTTCACTTTTAATGGTCTTCTGTTTGACACGTTCTCTTTTCTTCATAGTTTCAGGAAGGCAACTTCAGCAGGAAGACTCCCACATCATTGCTTGACTTGTCTGTTACTGTGTGTCTTGAATATCCTGCGTTCATAGTAATAATACAGTGCAGCTTTTGTACTAACAGAAGTGCACCTAAATAATTTTCATTCGTCTTAGAGCATCTGCTATCTTCTCCCACATTCTTCCTTAAATCTTAACACAGGGTCTCTTAAAGAAAACCCTGCTTTGTCGTTAAACTAGCTCGTCCAGTTGATGCACTTTGTAAACACATTTATTTTTCGGTGAATGGAAAATGCACTCACTTAGTTTGAAACACTTTTGTATTGGAAAAATGCCTAAATAGATGAAGTATAGTTTGTTAATTTTCTGTGTAAAGTTTCTGCTCACTGTCTTTTTCTCTCCCCTCAGGCAGTGGCTTACTTACAGCCAATTACAGCTGGGCAGCACTCGCAACGGGGATTCATAATTTTGGAAGAAACTCTTGGAAACAGATGGCCCCATATTTTTTTGGTGAGGACTGCTGAACTCCTTTATCATCTAATTTAAGTAAAATCTGTGAGCTGACAGTAGGATAGGACTTACGCTATGTTGCCAGCTTCAGGCATTAAAAAATAACAAGTTTTTAAAATGTAATGAACTTTTAGATTTGCCTTGTTATTTTTCAAGCTCCAAGCGGTCTGATTTTCAAACATTTCTCCGGAATGATGAAAGCTAAGAACCTGCCTTCCTTTCAAATAAAAACTTAAATTCTCATGTAATTCTGGGGATATGGAAACAGGGGCTGCGCAAAAGGTTTCACATGTTGTGAATTTCACAGAAGAAAAACCCTGGGACTTGCAACTGTGCAGCTGATGATACGTAACAAGGCAATTCTGCAGCCTCAGTAGAGCACATCTAGTGCGTGTGCCCATGGGTATGCGCATGCACGCAGACACAAGGTGCTAAAATCAGAGAGTTGTCTTTCCTTAAGGGGTCACCTTTCCAGCAGTGTGTGAAGGGTCATCCGTTGTCAAGAAATGTCCACTGAGAAGGAGTAAGGACCTGTTAGTAGGCAGGGAGAGTCTAAGGGGGTGGCTGTACCCCTTGTAATGGACCTAGCTGGAGTGCTTGAAAACGGCACAAGAGCCAGGTACTCACAGTCATCTACCAGCTGGACGTTACCTTCCACATCTGCCTCAGATGGAGGCGACCGTGTGAAAACTTCAGTGCCAATTAATTCCCCTGCAAAGTTAGACATGAGCTCAAATCACAGATGTTCACTGATACTGCAAAGATACGAAGGAATAACACACAGCGTTACTCTGCTGCGTAGAGACCAGGTAGTGACCTCCTGCACAAAGCACCGCAGTCATTCCAGGTGTCTGCAAAGTAGATGTAAATTGACATCTTGATTTGAAGTAAGAGTGCTGAGAAGAAGTGCAAATCACCGTTCAACCGTTTTCCACATCAGTTCTAAATGTAGTCCCCAGTCCTCAGTAATTTGTTTCTACGTGATTAATTGAGAGCAGACCAGCTCAGTGTAACACAGGGATGACAGGCCACACTGTGGTCATACGACACTGAGGCAGGGCACCCGTAGAGACGCGGACCTGCACCGTGACCCCCAGCACGCTTCCTCTTGGGGTTGCGTGGGTGGCAGGTTGTGGTCCACGCTTCATTTTCATGGTGTCGGTGCACTGTAAAACCTGCAGCATCAGGATGCTGAACCAGTTTCTTTTTGGGCTGCCAGTGCATTTTTCTCCACTTTAAGGATTTTGTGGCAATGGTCCATGCTATTGTCAGAAAAAATAATAAGTCCTCTCCAAGCAGTTTGCCTTATAAAGAAGTGGTGAGACAAAGCAGATAAAAAAGGGAAGATAAGCCAAAACAATAAGGGGAGAAAAAACCAGAAGGAGATAACAAGGATCAGGGCATAGGAGAGAAAAAGTACTTGAAAAAGGAGATGAGTCATTAATGGAAGCAGGAGGAAAAGGAACCTCAAAAGACACAAGACTGTTTCTGGAGCCCTTCTGGAGGAACACCCCACCTCCTTAAGCACCTCCCTGCCTTGAAAGGAGCTACAAGGCTCCAACTGCACCTGAATCTGTTTTGGTGGAGTGTTTTGTCATGCTGCCACCTCTGCTGTCTGAAATGAGGTATAGCTTTGTGACTCACTCTAGAAAATTGTAAAGCTATTTCTTAGTGAGCCAGATTTATTAGTGTCATCTTTGGGCTTGGTTGGTTTGTTTTTGTCTGAAAGAACTGTCTCTGTCTTTGTCATAGCCAAGCCAGAGAACCCTGACAGGGACCAGCAACACCATCTGGGATACTGCAGTAGAGGGAGCCACATCATCACCATCCGTAATCAATAACGTAAGTAAAGTACATTTAACTTACCTTGCTCCTCTGTCAACGTCTGTCAGCTAGGTGAACTCTCACTTGCTTGGGTAGAAAAATGATCTATTAAAAGAAAAGTGTACTGAATGCTTAAGCCTCCTCCATCGCTACAAAAGACCAATTTATTTAATCGGTACAAAATCAGAGCTGCCCTACTAAGAAACATAATCAAAGAGGAAAGTCGGTCCTCGGAAGCCCACCCAAAAGGGTTTATTCTGTTATGGTTGTGTGTCACTGCCGCAACTAACAGGTTAGACGCGTTTTTCAACTACTTTTCAGCAATGTTGTCTTTACCTACATATGCATGTCTTCTGCAACGATCAAAGTTCTGGAGAAAAAGGAATAATTGCCAGACTGCATAACATAATTTCTATTGGTTTCATGATAGAGATTTCTCTGTTATATTGGTTTAATGATAGAGATTTTTCTGTTGATCTCTTATCTTCCAGTAATATGATGTTCTGTGTGTTAGGACACTGGATACCTCCATGTACTTCATGAAGTAAGATGAATTGAAAGAAATAATCAAATGAGAAAAACTATTCCTAACTCCAGGTGCTAAAGGTTTAGCATCACCACTGGGCATAATTGTCTTCATATGCAACTGTGACAGGTTAATACAATATTAATCATGGCTTTGTTACAACGGACAGAGCAAAGAAAGTTTAACATAACCTGATAAATCTTAACCTGATAGGATTTTCAGGAAAAAATTTTTGTTTTTTTTTTAAGGTTCACAAGCCAGACTTCTAAAGGCATTTAAAGATCAAAGAATACAAACAGGAAGGTCAAATGGTGCTTTTTCCTGTCTGTATTTTCTAATTTTTTATGTTGTTTTTGTAATATTTTATGTCCTTGCTGTTCAATTTTCACTTTTGCTTGGTGCACAGGATGAACTAATTTGTTTCAATATCAAAGAGACGGAGGGAGTGTATTTTCCTAACATTAAAAGTATAACTGAGTTCAGGTTATTTCAACTGTCTGGTTTTTATGCTTGAAAGTTAGATAAACTGGACCCAGGATGGTTATTTTACTTTCAAAGGCAAAATAAAATAATTTGGTTTTAGAAATTAAATGAGATTTAATTACAGATTATAATTATATCCTAGGTGGTATATTAGATATGTAAACAAAAAGCTTAAGTCACTGGGAGTCACACTGCAGATTCAGGATGTAGTGAGTTTGTTTATATTCTGGTGACATTTTTATCACTTAAAAATAGTTACTAGCTATATGTTGAACATAACTTTTGCAATAAATTACTGCTAGAAAGATGTTACCATTTTGAGATCCTTTATGCGATTTTGTAAATTGTACTTTCTTATACCCTTACATAATACATTGAGACTACAGAATCTGGTTAGCCTACCTGCTCGCTATCTCCCCTCTTCCAGAGCTTTTGTTAAGTTAAAACAAAAAAATATCCAGTAATATTGCAGAATTTGTAACGTTTGGGGTTATTCGTAAAATTGAACAAAGTTCTACTATGAGATCACATTTTAGGAGAATTCCAAGTTCACAGTCAGTAGCGGGTTCATGTAAGTGTTTTTCATTTTTGTCATGTTGAATCTGTCTTTTTCCTTGCTTACACATTTTGACACCCTTAACTTTTTGTCCCCACTTTCCCTGGTCTTATTGCTCTTGGTGAAAGGCAGGACCATTAATATTTGTACTGTTCAACATACCTCCAAAATTCCGTGTGATAAACAAGAGCTCCCCTACCAACACTAAAGATCTTTTTTTAATGTATTTTTATTAGGTAGAAAATAGATTACTGTTCATTTTGAATTGTAGAGCAAGGTAACAGGGAAAAAATGAAGCTAGGAGAAATTCTGCCGGACTGATAAATGATATTCCCTAGGTTTTCAAAGTAGCACATTAATGCTGCATACGCATTATTAAATTCTGAAGGGTACATCACTGGCATGTAAATTTCCCCGAGGCATGTGGTTAAATCACTGAGTACCTGCATTTGTCTTGTAAAAGAGTGATTCATACATAGTTGATCATTATTTAATACCAGACTTAACACCCTATGCAAATCTCCCTTCTGACTGACTTTTTGGTCTGCATGTTGACAATAACCTTTTGTAAGTTGGACACCTAAAAGGTCATAAGTAAGTTATCAAAAGATGGATGTAATGTGAGGCATATTCAGAGGTGACGCTCTAGGCTTTTTCAGATGTAAGGACAGGAGAAAAGCTATGGAACAAAACAAGTCTGCTTTTAAGAGAATTGATATCTAAAAGAGATTTACCATAAATTACCAAGTTAGATTCCAGTTTAGTTTGGTTTAATAGTGCGGAAACAACATGAGCGATATGTCAGTAAGTATGTGAGATGAACAGTTTGAAAGTCTGACTTTATGCAGTTGAGAGAGGAAGGTGTGTGAATTACTCTTCAACTAGACTTCACTGTGCAGTAATTACAACATTCTGCTTTGATATTCAGTCAAGTAATAGAACTGCAGTACATACCATTTTATTTACAATTGCAAATGGAGAGATTTGTATTTAAAGTTGGCTGACATTTTTTCATACCAAAAAATCATTTGCTGTTAATGCAATTTTGGATCAGTTGGAACTACTTGCAAATTCACACCGGAATTTGGCCAATAAGCTTCAGCCAAAAAATACAGAAAACCCCCTAAAATGTGAAACAGTTTGTTTTAATATAATATTTTATAAAGAGTTGTGCCACTTTTTCATTTTAAAATGTTTTATTTCAAAATTGAATTAACTATTTAAGATATTTAAGTGTATTAAATATATATCTATTAAAACATATTAAAATCTAATGAAATGATAATATTGGATTTCAAAACTATTTAGTTTGACATAGCAATCATTGTTACTTTCTATTCTGATCAGGGTGAAACCCCAGCCATTTCTTTTGGGTAGACCTTAGACAATTAGCTTTTAAAAATCACATATTTGTTCAGGTTCTTTATTTAAATGTCCAATGTATTTCTTTCTTCAGATTTCATTTTAGAAAATGCTATGATCTGCTTACATGCTGCTAGAAGATACATCACGTGGGAGAACAACCTGAACTTTTCCTTGCACAATGCACTTGAGGAATAAAAGCATGCGGCTTAAAGGTGCTTCTAATTTTGCAGACAAACGATAGGTGTGCTGAGTTCTCCTGCGGTAACTCTGTATGTTGATGATTTACAAGGACAAAGAGAATTTTGTGAATTAGAGGAAAGATTGCTAGCGGACATAGTACGCTTGGATTTTCAAAAAGCTTTTGACAAGAATCCTCATGAAAAACTATTAAATAAATTAGATTTCCATGGGGTTGGAGGGAAGTCCTTTCATGGTCTGAAATCTGATTACAGGATAAGGAGCAAAAGAAGAGCAAAACTGTCACTTTTCAGGGTGGAGAAGGGTCAACAGCAGTGTCTCTCAGGAGCTGGATGCGAGACTGGTTTCATTCAACATCTTCAGCAGTGACCTGGAGAGGGCGGCAGGCAGCAAAATCCCTGAGTTTATGGAGATTGGCAGTCAAATGATGCACTCATGATGGGGAAGCGAGATAAGGGTCAAAAAGGTGGCAGATATGCTTTAGTACATATAAAAGTATAGTTTGTGTATCTAAGTCACGCTCACACAGTATTGAGCTCAAAACAGGCCATTACAGCACTCGGGAAAGGGCTCCTGCAGCCATCACTGGCGGGTCACTGAAATCGTTGGCTCAGCGCACAGCAGCAGCTGGAAAAGCAACAACACACCGCCAGGGCACCGTCAGAAGGGATCCTGGCACAAAACGGATGGCATCTCGGGGGCCACTGCGGAGGATGGCGGCACGTCCACACAGCGTGTAGGCAGATCTAGGCCCATGCACCTCGGCATGGGCAGAAAGGAGTTAGACACAGCAATGAAATTTTCAAAGGATGGAGCTGTCTTCTTGTGTGGAAAGACCAAAATGGCTGGGACTGTTTGTTGTGGAGAGGAGAAGGAGGACTGGGATATAACTTGAGGTTTACAAAGCCACAATAAGCCGAATGGGGAACTGTTGTTCACCAAGTCTTGCAACGTGAGAGCTGAGGGTCACTCAGTGAAACTAGTAGGAGATGGGTTTAAAAGATATGAAATAATATGTACTGCTCTACATAGCGAGGTCTGAACTTCTGGAGCTTGCTGCCCTAGGACGCTCTAGGACGTGGTTCTGATGCTCTCAACAAGCGCAAAAAAGGCACAGGCAGTCCTTATCTCCATCAGCAGACACGAAAGAGACATGCACTCCAACATCCCCAACCCAACAGCTGTGGGTGCTGAGGGAGCTGGCAGGGGATGCGCTGCAGAAAGTGGCCGGGCTCAGGTCTTCTCCTTATCTGGCCTCTCCCATTGCTGGTGCTGAGGCCAAAGCGCTTGAACTCTATGGTCCCAACAGTTGGACCCAGCAGGGATGGTTTTCTATTCTTATATGCCTAATTTTCAGTAAAGTACAGGCTGATAACTCCTACAGCACTAAAAGTAGCTTAGTGGAGCCATCACCCCAGCACAGGGGTGATTCAGTACCAGACTATGGGGTTTTACAAGCAGGGAGGAGAAAAGAGTTGGTAATCTCTTACCTTCACAGGGTTTCAACATGGGAGCTGGGCACAGCTGAAAGTTTTCTCATGTTGCCTTTATTTTATAGGGGTAAGAACAAGTTTTTAACTGAGACTGTCTGTGAAAGTCATGGAATGACAGTGAGTAGTTTGATTATGTTCGTTTTTACTATAAATGGTGAATCTTTTTGTCCCTTCTCAGAAGTCCGTCCTCGGAGACAGTGGCAGTCCCTTCTGCGGTGCTTTTTTAAATACAGAATAAACTGAGAATTAGGAAAGACACGCTCCTGCCTGAGTCACCAGCCCTGTCCAAACGATAGCTCAAAGCTGTATTGTGCTGGAAAGGCTCGTAACTGTGGAAGCCAATTTGAAAAGTACTGATTCATTAATAAATAATGATGAGTAACTCCAGTGGAAAGGGACGAGGCTGGCACAAGATGCCTCCCTTCTTGGTGTAAAAGCCATCCCACAAAGTCAGATGCTTTGACTGCCTATGGGGTGCCTGTAGGAGATAAAAGCAAGTATGCACTGGGGGCACGATAATATGGAAAACTAAGCCACAGAGTCTTTATGCAAGTAAGACATCCAAAACTAATCCACAAGCCTGTAGAAAAGGACAAAAAATACTAGGGTTTGTGATGAGAAGTACATGTCAAAGGCTTAGAGATCTATTATGCCTCGCTTTCCCACTGAACAGCTTTTTGTGAGATTTTTGGAACATGAAGCCAGACACTGCTGCCAAATTTGCAGCCACAGGGGGCTCCCAAGTCATAAAAAAAAAGCTCTTTATTCCATTAACTTCTTTGGATTTATAGGATTACTGTGCTGAGGACTGGGTCGATAATAAGCACCCTCCCACAATTCAACTGGCTGTTGAGAGAGCAGTCACTGGTTGTTTTCCCCACCAAAACAGATATCTCCGAGAACATCACAACTGTAAGACCTCTTACTCAAGACATCTTTCAGTGTCTCACCTCAGCACCTTCATTTGCACTCCTCTGTGCTGAGTGGAATGAGAGATTTCACAGTTTTATTGACAAAGCTGTGAGATCCACGCCTAGGCAGACAAAAACCAGGATTGCTTTGCAGAATCGAGCTACGTCGTACAGTGGAAATATTGATCTGGCAAAAGTAAGGTGTTTCTTATAGATTTAAAAGTAAAAAAAAAAAAAGAAACAAAAAAGACCCCAAAACAAAACAAAACCCACCAAAAAAACAAAACTAACAACAAAAAACCCAGACTGCACCTGAACTACAACTGCAGACCCGCTAGCAGCCCACACAGCACATCACTGCCAAAGACTCCTCTGGAACAGGTCCTCGATTATAAGCAAACCACTGCATTTTGTAGTCTCCTCCTCTTCCAAGTGGCCTCAACGCTTGTATTGTTGTAGATCTTTGTTGCTCCACTGGTACACAGTACAGATGGTTTATACATCTGAACCAGATTCTGCCTAATTTCATTTTTTGCTCTATACTTTTTCTTCTTCATTTCCTATTCCTCCAAACTGGTGCACTTTCGCTCCCATTCTGTTTGCAGGTTTTATGCATAACATTCTGCTCTTACTTATGCTAGTAAAAATCTGGCATCACTGGATTTACGCAAATTTAGCTATTCAGAAGTGCTCTCCCAGCAGCTTGAGCTGGGTTATTGGGGTTGCTATCACCAGGCAGACCCTTGGATGGATGCTACTGCCCCTGCAGTGGTACTGACTTTGGAGCTGTTGGCAGCATTGCACGTTCAGTGACTCCCTGAAGTCAAATAACACAAATCAAATCTGCATGTTCAGCTACGCCTGCAGACCTTGGAGAGGCAGTAACATCGAGGGGGAGGTGGTGATGAGCAGCTTCAACAGTTACCTCTTACCCAACTGGAGCCAGAACAGCAAATCTGGCTATGGCCCACGCTGCTGTTTCCCTTCTTTCTACTTCTACTCTTTGTCAATTTATTTCCCTCATTACTTAAAGAATAAGGAAGTGCTGAACTTCTTTCTCTTTCTTCCAGCTTCTTCTCTTCAGAAATGTAGTCACAGAAATACGGCTAATGAGGGCGAAGTAAAAATAAGTAGAAATGTATCCACATACAGATGTACTTCTGTTCCTATTTGTGTTCCAGATGCTTTACCATGGCTTCTTTCTTCAATTCTCTTTTCTTTTCACTCGCTGTTAAGTTTTTCTTTATTCTGCAAGCCAATACTGTACCAAAGGTTATATAAAGTTCACTGTGGGATAGAGTCCTCAGTCAGTTAAATGTCATGGTTACTTCTAGTAAATCAGAAGTGTGCGTATTTTCAGTCCTTTGAGAATACACTGTCAGATCACAGATATTCAGAGTGACTACTATGAGCTGATTAGCGGCCAAGCAATTAAAACAGCTTTGCCCAAAGTGGAGAAAAAAACACTTAAAAGACTTTATTAATTGCAAAAATACTTAAATGATTTAACAGATGAAAATAGTAACAAATACCAAAAGGCCAGATGATGCCTCCAGTTATACCAGTTATACCACATAAGCGAGTTTGAAAAATGGAGATGAGCCAATTCTATAAACCAAGAGTAAAACAGGCTGATAACATTATGGCAAAAAGGAAAGAATAGGCTTCATTAATTCTAGTTTTCTGCAGAGTCCTGCCTTTTTTTCTGCTTCTAGCCATAACTGCACAATTGTTCAACACAGTCTCCTGACAGATTCAGCTCTTTCCCTTATCCCCATGTGTACTTCCAGGGCTCTGTACACAGAAAATGATAGTTTACCAAGCTATGCAGCATTCATGAACTTTCAACATTACTTTTCATTAAATCCATGTATTACTTCCTCTCACTAAATGACATCCCTAATATGCGGTGGCTGGAAGAAGATAGTTCAGAGCCCATATGTGTTGCCAACAATCCTTCCATGGCTCTGTACTCAGTAGCCTTCTGCTGTAGTCCTACTTAACCAATTAAAGTAGCAGTGGAAAACAGGAATCCTTTCTTTTTCATGGAATCATAGAATGGTTTGGGTTGGAAGGGACCTTATAGACCAGCTAGTTCCAACCCCCCTTGCCATGGGCAAGGGACCCTGTCCACTAGACCAGCTTGCTCAAAGCCCCATCCAACCCGGATGTAAGAGAGGAAGCAAGAGCAGCAGGATAACCTGTAATATCTAAATTAATTTGCAGGGCACAGTGACTTAGTGAGTAGGTAGGGCTTACCACAATTATCTGTTCCTGCCTTTTCACTGCTCTTTGCAAGAGTGGTAGTCATTAGCATCGCTGGAATCATGGATTCAAAGATAAATATGAAATGAAGATGCATACTAGAGTTCAAACCCTTTAGAGCACATTTCAGGCTCTCAAGCATATCGCATTGCATCAGTCTCTTTAGAGCTCTCGTTTCAGGCCCTCAGGCAGATGATGTTGAATCAATTCCATATTTTAAAGCTTTTTATTCTTCCTTTAAAGCTTTCTTTAAGGCCAAAACCTTGCCATTTCTTTTTTATGAAAATGCAGATGCTGATGTAATCATATGGCCCTGTGAGCTGAAGCCCAAAATAACTGTATTGTACTGTCTGGGCCATAAAATTGCTGAAGGATTTACAGTATTCCCTGAATGTTCCTACATAGGAACAGCACTACTAGTGCAAGAGCTAACATTATTCCAAGTCATTTAAACAGTACAGGGATTACAAAACTAGGTAAAGTCTCCTGTGTGCATCACACTGTGTCATCTCAGTGGCTTCTGAAGCATTTCAGTTCAAGGAACCCTAGATTGGTGGCCATGGGACAGTCCCTTCTTCACAGGGGGCATTTCTTAGGGAACCTGGTAGACCGTTGTTCTTTCACGCTCTGCGACAACATTGAAAAAAGTGTCATGACATTATAGAAAACCCAAGCCTTTCTTTGCAGTGTACCTATGGAGACTTGGATTGCCTGGATGGTATTCTGCACGCGCCCATCGGTGTCAGGAGTTCAAGCTGCCTGACGTGTTCAGTGAAGCAAGAGATCAAAGGTTTCTAGGAACACAGTATTCACTTCCCTTTGTTCTTGCATGATGCTGACAAATGTTATCCCACATAAAGGAAGTACCCAACAAAAACATATTTTTTAATTTGTTTAGGTGGAAGGACTCTCTATGTCTTTCAGATTCAAACCTGTTGTTAATGAGTGCTTTGACTTCACCAAAACTGATGTTCAGATTCTTAAACCATTATCTTTATTTTACATTGCATTGCGTGGAGTAATTTCAGTTTAATTATTTCTGGGATGTGGGTTAAAGGACTTGTAAGGGGTGATATATCAACCACAATGTAAATTGTTCATCACCTTGAAAAAGAAATATCAATTGTATGGGTGGGAAAAGTGATTTGGTTTAATATTTTACAGAACAGAACAGGTCTAATTCTCTTAATACTTTACATTTATAGAGTCAGCTTTGAAATAATAATTTCCCTCTATAGTAAATCTCTGATACTGATTTCTATTTGTTATCTGCTAAGAAGTAATTACTGGCTAGGCCTTTTAATAGTTTAATTCATAATATGGTTCAAGTTATGCTTTTTGTAAGGGTGCTGCACTGCTTTGCAAAGATAATTTGTAGACAGGGTTGGTAGCCAGTCTGTGTGGCAGACAAAGTAAATAGATGTAGTTAACATGTAAAATTACTCACCCAAGGAGTTCAAACATGTCCTTTAAGGGTTGCATTTTATACTCACAGGGAATTTTTGGAGCTTGTATTTTTAGTCTTCAGGTAGCTTCCACTGGAGAGAGATTATCCCTCAGCTTGGATTTGGAAGGCCTGGCTCGTATTCCCTGAACAGAATTTGAATAGCATTATAATAAAGAAGAATTTGCCGGTTGGACACAATTAGATGTATAATGGGAATAAATCACACATGAAAAAAAAGAGTGAGCACCAGCAAATAACAAATTTGAAAATGCTCTCTGAGGGTTATTAATATGAATAATTCTCTAGATCAAGAGAATATGATTGCATGTGTCTGATATCTCTTAATCCTTAATTGCATTTAATTAAATCAGTTGTTTAGGAACTCGTTATACCTTCTCAGATTCTCAGATAGCTGCCACTAAGTTCTAAGAAGTCTGAGTTCATGCATAATTTATTAGTGTTAGTCTTGCTCTTGCCAAAATCTTCCAAACTTATAGAAATATTCTGGTAGATAATTTCTAGCAGTGGGAAGTTCTTCACTCTTTGAAAACTGTGCGATGGTCATAAATATCTGTTGTGACTTTGTGACTATCAGTGCTACATTTGCTTGTCTTGCCCAGTTAGGTCTTTTTCCAATCTGTAAATAGACTGAGATTCAGGGAAAAAAATATTTCTAGAGGCACTGGGAAAAAAGCCATGATTTTCTGAAGCATCAAGATCTACTCTATGAAAACTGAGCAGGGAGCTATAACCTTGATTCCCCTCCCTCAGCCTTTGGTTATAACATTTCCAGTGTTAGAGCTGGAACTTACACAAGCAGGAGAAAATCAGTTTTTAAATAGAGTATGAGATGGTGCAAAGCCCTTCGGTCACAGCACATAAAATAAAAGGCTTTTGTTCTTGCAGGAGACAGCAGAATTACTTAGATCTGCAAATCCTGCACATTCACCCAGCTTTCTGCTCTCAGGATGGTGGATACCCATGTCGTGCCTTAGTGTGGAGTTGGGACACAGCTGGACCCAAGAGCTCTGCAGCATTCTGGGACCTCACAGTCACAGTCTGCACACCTGCAAGGGTTACCATTCTTCCAAACAGTTTTTATCTTTGCACAATAAATCTTGTGATTTGCAGGGACATCTAGTTTAGCTTCACCCAATGAATTTATTTCCCTGTAAACTGTCACAGAGTAAAGTGACATTTTTTTCCCCCATTTTCAATGTTCTTGGTTTCTTACTCTGATTATTTCAGTTTTTTTCAGCACCAAGTGTTTTAAAACACCAGTAGTAGTACTGTTGGTCTAAGAGAAGAACAGAGGGTGAGAAGGAGAAAAAATATTTTTTATCAAATAGACATGGAAAACCAGATAATCTTTCAGGCAATTAAAAACTGGCTAAATGTTTTAAAGAAATAATACTTTAGGTCTCCCTTGAGAACCTAGGATGACTTGAAACCAGCTGTGGTTTTGGTCACTCATGAATTTAAACAGAATAAAGAGGCTTTGAGCAACCCTAACACATTAGCCCCTGTCATCCCAAATGTTCATTTTCCACTGCAGGATGATTATTATCCTTTTTACTCCTCAGTGTTCGCTCACTTATTACCGGGCATCCTTTTCATAATTCTATCCTCTTTGCCTGATTTTCTTCCTCTTGTAAATTAAAATAAGCACATTGCTTATATATGACTTGCCTCTGTTTCTAAAAGTTAGTCTGATAAAAGCCTACTTAATGGGTGCAATAAATTATTTTCTCAAAACTTTATCTTAGCTTTACATTTTTTAAATGATGTTCATAAATGTGATCATTTTGCTGGTTTATTTCTCTTGCCTGTATTCTCTCCTCATCTCTGAGGTCAGTGTGTTTTCTTAGAACGATTTGATCTCTCTGCCAATATATAATGTACCACTGCATTTCAGCGGCTTCAAACCTTTACATTTAAAAATCATGAACTCATAGAGGTACAGAATGGCTTTCAGCAAGAGAAATATCGCTGTAAACTGGATATTTTTGTCTACAAAGAGATACAACACCAATTTAAATGTCTTGTGCACTCTCATCTCCTTTGTGCCACAGCCCTGACCTTACAGATTGGAAGTTGCAGCTAATGTACCGCATGATATCTTTTTATTGTACCAAGGTATCTAGACATGACTATCTCATGGCCCATGTCAGGAACCATCAGTCTCTCAAAGCTTTACAAGGGCTAATGGCTCACAGACACCTGACTTTCAACTGTAGGAACATCATATTTTAAACTGCTGCCTTTCTTGTCCATTCAAATTCTTACCCCAGTCAGTTGAATGTATGTCCATTAATCAACAAAACACACAGGATGAAAAATGATTATTTTTCCTTCTGCTTCTTTTGCAGAATCAAGTCCATTTGTCTTATGCTTGCAGGCTCTGGACAGTTTAATGAAGTGTTGACATGTACTAATGATAGGCAGAGAACGGCAGCCCCTCTTCTCGCAGGGTTACTGTCTCCTCATTGCAGATTGAGGAGATCAGCATACTGTAGCTAGGACTTTAACCTACTGCAGGCAAAATACAGGACAGTTTGAATCAGACTCTTTAGAATTTATGAGCACTGAGAAAAATAGAATTAATATACTACAGGGATTTTACACATTTTTACAATGTAAGATTGACCACCTGTGACGAAAAGCAGCAATGAGTATATGAGGCAGTAGGTGTCTGCAGTACCTTACAAAAGAGTTAAAAAACATCAGTTAAAGTCCTGTGGTTTTCTCAGTCTGATTCCACTATTCCAGCAAGTTTGCAGAGCTGTGCCATCCGTGGGGTCACAACAGCTACAATGAAAACCTGTTATAAACATAGAAGGTGTAATTACAGAAATACTTAGCTGGATGGGCTAAATTATGCTGCGTATTGTAGCTGCAAATACAACATACACCAATCCCAAACTTCTGTAAATTCCTTGACACACAAAGATCAGGTACAGATTGAGTTTGGATCAGTGTCAGAAAATCTAAACTTTGATTATGCGTAGTTTTTTTGACCAAAAAGTCATACAAGAGTTTGTTTATCAGATGCAATTTTATGTAAGAATTTCAATTTGCTACAGTTTGCTACTACATCTTTCTGCAGTGAAATGTTGACTTCCAGGAATTATTTGAATGGCAGGTAACATGGACTTATATTGAGAAGCAGAAGTTAGTGGAGGATCTTTTTTAGTAACCTGTTAGGAAGCTCTCCAAGGAGATTTTCTCTGTGTACAACTGCCCATAGGCAACAGCTTGCTTTTTGCAGAACTATGCGCTGCCAGCAAAGTGCTTGTGCTGCGATCACAACACCTCGATGAAGCAAGAAGGCAGATTTAAAGTTCTGAGTCATGTGGCGAGGCTTATGTCCTTGCACATTTCTTTTTTGCCACTTGTAGTTGTGAAGAGTGAAAACTACACAGCCTAACCACAAAAACGTTATGTGACACTTCTTCAAGATTGCCAGGTACTTTGCTACTTTTCATAAATTGGAGAGCGTCTTTGCCTCCAGCAGAGCATGTGGCTTGGAGACGATTATCAGCAGTCACTTATGGAGACCCCCACACCTACAAAAACACCACTGTACTTCTCAAGGCATGAGGCAGCATGCCCTTTCCTCCTATTCTGCTACCAGCAGCAAATTTTTCTTGCCTTACCACTGTGTTTACCAGACCAAGTTGGAGGCCTGCAAGGTGGAGGACTTGGAACAACTGAGAGAAAAAGATACTACTAAGCTGGGTTTGCTTTACCAAGCCTACCACCTGAAGAGTCGAAATTCAGATAGTGAGACACTGCAAGTGATGCTTTAGAAAGGGTGAAAAGAAGTGCATCCTCGTGTATTACTGCCACTGGGACGGAGCGACTCCTCTTCCCCAGACCTGGTACAGGAACTCTGCCCTCATGGATGCATCCAGGATGCAGAAATCTGGCAAGAAGGTGTGATGAGTTATTAAAAATCTTTGCAAGAAGCCCTGCTCTGCCTTCCAGACACTCTCCATTTACCATCCCATGGTATTCACTAAAAGGGAATGTCAAAAGGAGGTCAAGTGTTTTACCATACAGTGGAGGTGGTGGCACATATTAGTTAGTAAGACGCAGCATACACAAACTTCGAGCAGCAGAGACTCTGCAAGTATTGTGCACTTTTCCTCTTCTAGGAGACAGTACTGTCCCTGACAATATTGTCCCTGACAGTAAATACAAATGCCTGCCCTCTCCCTCAGCCCCTTCTCCATATCTGCTCTCCTACTCTCAGTTCTCTTCCTTTCTAGCTTTCCTATTGATGATGATTTTTTTTTTCCTTTCCTCTTAAAACTCAAAAGCCCATGTCTTATGCAAGCTGACCTACTTCAGTGCCTTCACAATGAAACTGAAGGGTATGAGGACAGAATTACACCTTTTAGGAAGTTTTGAAAAATAACTCTGACGGTTGAAATGCAATTGCAACATAGTACTTAATTGCCTGGTATCTTCACCAGCACTCCTTGACCAGGACATACTTGACAGGTGAGATCCAATAGAAAAACAGAATCATTTAGGTTGGAAAAAACCTTAAAAATTATCGAGTCCAGCCGTAAACCTAACACTGTCAAATCCACCACTAAACCATGTCCCTAAGTGCCACATCTACATATCTATTAAACACCTCCAGGGACGGTGTCTCCACCAGTTCACTGAGCAGCCTGTTCCAATGCTTGACAACCCTTTCAGTAAAGAAATTTTTCCTAGTATCCAATCTAAATGTCCCCTGACACAACTTGAGGCCATTGCCCCTTGTCCTCTTGCTAGTTACTTGGGAAAAGAGACCAACACCCACCTCGCTACAACCTCCTCTCGGGTAGCTGTAGAGAGCGACAAGGTATCCCCTCAGCCTCCTCTTCTCCAGACTAAGCAACCCCAGTTCCCGCAGCTGCTCCTCATAGGACTTGTTCTCTAGACTCCTCACCAGCCTCGTTACCCTTCTCTGGACACACTCCAGCACCTCAACGTCCTTCTTGTAGTGAGGGGCCCAAAACTGAACACCGTACTCGAGGTGCGGCCTCACCAGTGCCGAGTACAGGGGCACGATCATTTCCCTACTCCTGCTGGCCACACTGTTCCTGATACAAGCCAGGATGCCGTTGGCCACCTGGGCACACTGCTGGCTCATGTTCAGCCGGCTGTCAGCCAGCACCCCCAGGTCCTTTTCCGCTGGGCAGCTTTCCAGCCACTCTTCCCCAAGCCTGTAGCGTTGC
>Ga0065711_1005212_pt1 | contig 27180 bp, 15 predicted proteins | sample Hoacrofraction12_FD_59098 | JGI IMG/M metagenome (GOLD analysis project Ga0065711, IMG submission 59098) | Hoatzin crop microbial communities from Cojedes, Venezuela - Epithelial fraction 12 v2 (version 2) | ecosystem: Host-associated > Birds > Digestive system > Esophagus > Crop | place... | reverse complement strand
GGGAGTGGTAAAGAGTAGAAACACTTCAGAAAAGCAGTGAATAATTTGATTTGTCAGATTTCTTCAAGCAGCTTGGGAAATCCTCTTTAGGATAGGGGTGATGATCAAGTTAGTTCAGATTTTCCAGCTCTCCTAGCAGTAGAAAATCAATGTCTGCAGGATGTTTAGTTGCCAGAAAATAAATTCAGATCCACATGAACATGCTCACTCCCATGTACAAACTTGCCTGTAAGTAATTGAGTATTCATGTTAAAAATAATTAAATCATTTCTAGTTGCTCACATCTAAGCGCTGTGAACAATTCATGCAGTTAAAGCTGCTAAATTAAACCTTCCTGACTCCATAGTGCTGGTATACCAAGCAGATGTATTCTGGAATACTACCCACTGGCTTGCTATCTACTGACTAGCTGCATATAAAGAGAGCAGAACATTCATGTAACGCTGTCTATAAATATATCAACCAACATAGTCTCCAGAGATCTTGTAAGGGCTCCAAAGTTGAGTTTACTTTGAGATTTTTGAGTTTAAATCAGAAATAAAACTGCCGTAAAAGATGTTATCATGATTGAATATACTTTCTAGATTTAACATCTTCCCATCCCTATTTAATTTCCTGTAATATTTTTAGTTCACATAAAAAGATGTTCTCCCTATTCATCAGAAGATATTTTAATCCTGACAGGGGGAAAATGAAGCTACTGGTGTCTGCTTCCTTTATTTAGTACTTTTTATTTGACACCCTGTGCTCCCACATCAGCTTTTTACCACTGTTCTGGGAACCAGGGACTGTGAAGATGGGGTCCTCTCTTTCTTTGGAAAAGGCTACAAGGACCAACAGTTTCAGTCACACACAGCCACAGAAAATCAGGTGTTTTCTTCAGGTCATACCAGAGACTATCAATTTAAGCACTTCATTAACAAGAACAATGACAAAGTCACCTCTACGATGAGCCTGAAGCATTTACCAAAAAAAGCACTTATAAGAAAGACCAAGTGTCTCAACTGTAATGTACATGTGGAAGAGTGAGACTGTAATAATTTCCTTTCATAGAAAAATAATTCAAAAAAAAGCCTAAGAAAAGGGCAATGCCTTATGTTCCAGTGAAAGAAAAGAAAATATCCATACCTAAGCCAATATTCAATGCTAGAGTGCTGTGAAGATATAACGCTTCCCGATGCCAAATCTGGTGTTTGGCTTAACTCTCACTGTGGAATAAGATACACAAAGTGTGTCATCCTGGGCATCAAAGACTTTCTGGATTTTATGACACTTCTGTTCAAGCTGTCATTACTTCCCTTAAATGATGGCCTTTGTATATGTACTGCATTTAAGAAACACAAAATACGACTATGGGACAGGTTTCGGTGGGATGTAGAAATACCTGAGCTAGCTTTAACTAGGCTACGATAACAATGGAAGTAGATTAACTGTGACAGCACAGGACTTTGTGCTGTCAGATTAATTAATTGCACTAATAAATTGGTTCTCAGCATGGAATATTAACCCGTTCTACTTCAGTTACCTTTGTCTTAATGCCCTGGCTAACTTAATTAATTCTAACATTTTCATACTAGAACACCCTACGGTTAAGTTAGAGCTACTAACAAGTAACAATAATATCATGGCTTGCTGTTTGACTAGATCTGGATCTCCAGTTTCAGGTTAAGGTGATAAGGCTGTGCATGTAGAAACATCGTCAGGGACCACAGATAGTCCTTTTTTTACTGACTTAGTCTGAAATCCCATTGCAGCACAAAAAAACTTCAGTGATGTCAACAGAAATTTGTGGCACTTAGTGGAGATGGGGAAACAGATTCACATGGCCTGAATTCTCCCCAAGCCCAGTATTTTCTATTGGCAAGGTGCCAAGATCCAGCCTATAGGGCTGAGGGCAGGGTAAAATTCCTATGAGGAAAGGCTGATAGGGTTGGGGCTGTTCAGCCTGCAGAAGAAAAGGCCACAGGGCACCAAGGAATGCGAAAGTGTCCTAAAGGATTCAGTAACTGTTCTTATCGAGTTGAAATATCCCCACGAGCAGCAGTGCTAACTTGGAGCGAGCGCAGACAAACAGTTAACCCAGGATAACTGTGTCATGCCCTGTCATTTAATGATGGTTCTCCTGAGTGCTGCTAGCTGGCATGCCACAAGCTGGAGTCTTGCTGTTTCTCCTCATCACTGAGATGTTATCTATCTTGTCTTATGCAATGGTACTCAAGTGGTCATTCAAGCCAAGAAACTTCTATATCAACCTGTTAGTTTTATCCTCACTGTAAAGGCCATCAGGAACTGAAATCCACCAAACAGCATGTAATATTTGAGAGATTACCTGCTCTTCCTCCATTTGAAGTTTCCTTACCAAGTAAGGAAGCTGGTGGATGGCATGGAAGAGACCAAATGTCATCTTGTAGGTGGAGTGGACTAACGGGACAAAGACCTGAGCAGTGGGTTGACCTTGTCTGCATGTCAGCTGCCCACCAAGTTGCTCTATCACTCCACTTCTCAGCTGGACAGGGGAAAAAAACCAGAGCAAAAGGCTCAGGGGTCAAGATAAGGACACGCACCAGTTACCATCACAGGCAAAACAGACTTGGCTTGGATAGATTAGTTTAATTTATTACCAATCAAATCAGAGTAGGATAACAAGAAATAAAACCAAATCTTTAAACACCTTCCCCCCACCCCTTCTGTTTTCCCAGGCTCAATTTCACTCTGGGTTTCTCTACCTCCTCCCCCTGAGTGGTGCAGGGGGACGGGGAATGGGGGTTGTGGTCAGTTCATCACACATTGTCTCTGTCACTCCTTACTCCTCATACTCTTCCCCTGCTCCAGCATGGGGTCCCTCCCACAGGAGACAGTCCACCACAAACTTCTCCAATGTGAGTCTTTCCCATGGGCTGCAGCTCTTCACAAACTGCTCCAGTATTTGTCCCTTCCACGGGGTGCAGTCCTTCAGGAACAGCCTGCTCCAGCAGGGTCACAAGTCCTGCCAGCAAACCTGCTCCAGCATTGGCTGCTCTCCACAGGGTCACAGGTCCTGTCAGGAGCCTGCTCCAGCCTAGTTATGGGATTGCATGGCAAGGTTTTGGTAGCGGCGGGGCTATAGGCGTGGTTTCTGTGAGAAGCTGCGAGAAGCTTCCCCTATGTCTGATAAAGCCAGTGCCAGCCAGCTCTAAGATGGACCCGCCTTTGGCCAAGGCCAAGCCAATCAGTGACAGTGGTAGCACCTCTGGGATAACATGTTTAAGAAGGGAAAAAAAAAACCCTGCAGAAAAGCAGCAGTGAAGAGAGAGGAGTGAGATGATGTGAGAGAAACAACTCTGCAGACACCAAGGTCAGTGAAGAAGGAGGGGGGAGGAGGTGCTCGAGATGCCAGAGCAGAGAGTTTTCCCTTGCAGCTCGTGATGAAGACCATGGTGAGTCAGATTGTCCCCCCTGCAGTCCACGGAGGTCCACAGTGGAGCAGATATCCACCTGTAACCCATGGAAGGAACCCCACGATGGAGCAGGTGGATGTCTGAAGGAAGCTGTGACCCTGTGGGGAGCCAGAGATGGAGCAGGCTCCTGCCAGGACCTGCAGACCTGTGGAGAGAGGAGCCCACGCCAGAGCAGGTTTGCTGGCAGGGCTTGTGACCCCGTGGGGGACCCACACTGGAGCAGCCTGTTCCTGAAGGACTGCACCCCATGGAAGGGAACCACACTGGGGCAGTTTGTGAAGAGTTGCAGCCCATCGGAAGGACTCACATTGAAGAAGTCTGTGGAGAACTGTCACCCATGAGTGGAACCTTCACGCTGGATCAGGGGAAGAGTGTGAGGAGTCTTCCTCCTGAGGAGGAAGGAGCGGCAGAGACAACGTGTGATGAACTGACCACAACCCCCATTCCCTGTCCCCCTGCTCTGCTCAGGGGGAGGAGGTAGAGAAATGGGATTGAAGTTGAGCCCAGGAAGAAGGGAGGGGTAGGGGGGAAGGTGTTTAAAGACTTAGTTTTATTTCTCATTATCCTATTCTGATTTGATTGATGATAAATTAAACTTTCTTTTCTCCCCAAATTCAGTCTGTTTTGCCTGTGACAGTAATTGGTGAGTGATCTCTCCCTGTCCTTATCTCAACTGTTGAGCCTTTCATCATATCGCCTCTCCCCTGTCCAGCTGAGGAGGGGGAGTGATAGAGCTGTTTAGGTGGACACCTGGCATTTATCCAGGCCAAACCAAAACAAGCATGAGCTCCCCGCAGGGTCATAGCCTCCTCTGGGCGTCCACCTGTTCCGGTGTGCTGTCCTCCACGGGCTGCAGGTGGATATCTGCTCCACTGTGGACCCCATGGGCTGCAGAGGGACAGCCTGCCTCACCATTGTCGGGCTGCAGGGGAATCTCTGCTCCAGTGCCTGGAGCACCTCCTCCCCCTCCTTCTTCAGTGACCTTGGTGTCTGCAAAGCTGTTTCTCTCTCATTTTCTCACTCCTCTCTGCTTTGGCTTCTGTTGCGGAGCAGTTTTTTCCCCTTCAATATGTTATCACAGAGGTGCTACCACCGTCTATGATGCATTCGGCCTTGGCCAGCGGCAGGTCCGTCTTGGAGCTGACTGGTATTGACTCCATTGTACACAGGGGAAGCTTCTTTGCAGCTTCTCACAGAATCCACCCCAGTAGCCCCCCCACTAGCAAAATCTTGCCACGCAAACCTGACACAGCAGGAAGACGCATACACACCATGCTGATGCACGTTGACTCTAAAAGGTCATTGAGATATAAGAACTGGTCACTCCCAAAAGGTTTTGGGCTATATACTTGTGAAATACAATGTGGTCTGGATTTTATATGTGCAAATCCTAGACAATATATCTATGCTTAATTTGTTTGCAGCTGGAAGTGAGGAATAAAGGAACCTCATGCATGCAAAAAGTGTCTGACCTGATGCACTAGTATTTTATGAATTAGGAACATTAGCTGAAGCAATTGTTAGTGTGAGCCCAATCTATCTAGCTTCCTGTACCGTGAAAGCAAGTGGAGAGGAGCCAATAACCCCTGAATTCAATCTGGTTTTAGCTGTTGCTTCTTGTTCCTTCTTCTCTCATCTGTCTCATGAAGTTTGGGTCTGTCGGACATCAAGTGACTGATAAAGATCGCTACTAAATCAGCCTATGAAGTCATTGCTGGATCTGATGCCTGCAATATAAACTCTGCTTTTGAGCTGATAATGGAAAGGTTAATGCTGTAATAAAAGGTGAATAGACAGACATGTGCAATTTACTTCCTGCTCTGCAAACTAGGAAACTAACAAAAGCTGTGCTAGAAATAAATTTAAAAAAAGAACAAAATATCCCAACCAACTTTCAGGAACTGAGAAAAAATTGATATATGACAGTATCCTCCAGCATAAAGTATTTCCACATATTAAAAAAATGACAGAAAAAGTAAAGCTGACATGAATTTAAACACTTGAGCAAGGTAGAAAGATGAAGATAAATGTACAATATGACCGCTGCATTAATAACTTCTGTTGCCCAGGTCCAAGGGAAAAGCTGTTCCTGCTTTTGTGCAAGGTGTGGCATGTCTTGTACAAGGAGAAAGATTCAAAATTCCTGGCAAAAAATACTTAGGTTTGAAAGATTTCCTATGCATCTTATCCTTCTGTCCGTTGAAGGAAAGAAAGCAGTGATCCGTGATGGAAGAAGGAGCACAAGTTCCCTCAAGAGTCTAAAGCATGAAATATTTCTTAGCCTGCCCTGTAACTCCAATAATGGTGTGTGCAGAAACATGCTTTCTATTATGGGCATGTTGAATCATTTGTGTTAGATAAACAACATCCATAGCTGCATTACAGCTGTTGAGTGTACACTGAAAGTGGGCACCTTGAGATACAACTAATAACCTTATAAGCGAGCTGAGTGTAAACACGTACTTATTTTCAAAATGTCACGATGACTAAAATAGTACTAGTAATTTAATGTGAAGTATTCACCATGAAAACCTTTCAAATTTTGCTCTTGTGAGTAATTGACTTTATCATCAGATTTACCACAGTACCCTCAGAATTCAAACAACTTGAAAACTAGTAGTTACCAGATCTCATAAATTTACTTGGTGAGGCGGGATTGCAATACTTCATTTCTTCAACGTTTCTCTAACTGTAACATAGTTATAGTTCATAGGAGAAACTAAGCTTTTGTTCTTTAGAAACTATTACTTTAATAGTTGTCTTGACTGTGGAAAAACACTAGAACACATGCACCCTCAAGGGTAAAAATGGTGGTGGGGAGGCATTTGTAAGAACATCTCGTTATTCATTTTGGCTTAATCTCATGTTTTTTCAATATTCAGTTTGGCAAATATTTGAGTGTCAAATGTGTTATGTGTGGTTACACTGGTAAGACAGAGTAAGAAAATACAACCCTTTTTGTTCCTGTTGTTAAAGGTTGTATTTAGACATATGTGCCCTGGGGCCCAGTGGAAAGCTTTCTCCCCTTTTTCTTCTTTATGTCATTCCCAACATTTCAAGAGGATGTTAGGTTTGATTCATAGCTTGTTATCTGACACCGTAAGTGAGATTCATCTGACTTAGTCACCTGGGGGTCTTTTTTCCACTTGGAGAAGTAGGCACTTCTAATACATGGCTCATCTCCTCCTAAAGTAGACACCTAAAATAGAGCAGATAGATCATGCTTTTCAGGTCCCCAGTTTTCCCCACTGCCTTAGTGAGCCAGGCATGCTGAGATGCAGACACTTGGACTGTCAATGTCTGCAGTATGTTGAGGTGAATCGCAGTCTGTGTTTCGCATGCATCTGGCCTAATTTTTCTGAATCAAAATGCAGGCAGAAATCTAAAGTGGCAAAAGGGTAAGGCTGAGCTCCAGCACTCACTGAAGCAACTAAAATGTTCTCATTGATCCAAAAGCACTCTGAGTTAGTCCCTCAGAAGAAAATTAAGAAGAGAGGGATGTTGGAGCAGCAATCTTTTCCCACTCTTAAATTTCCTATTTAAAAAAACATGCAGACTGTTTTGAGTATAGACCAGACTTCTGAGCCCATGTAAGACTACCGCTGATGATAAGCAATGAAAAAATTAATGTACAATCGGTTGTGAGCATCTTGAGCAAGACTACTTAGAAGTCATTGTAACATCACTACAACAGTTAGAGCCCGTGACCTAAATAATTAGTCAATGTTGGGAACAACTTCAAGCCATGTTATACCAAATAAAAATGTGTAGGCAAAGTAGTGGATAGCCAAGGCTAGTATCCCTATATAATCTGAGCACTGAGATACCAGAGAGATCGTCTGATTCATTCAGTACATCTTTCACCCAGGAAAGGGTTACTGCCTAGTGCTCACTTATTGATGGTTTCCCCAGCCACATGGTAAGTGTGCTTCCCTATCCCTGAAGATGTCCTGGTGGGATTGTGCAAGGAGAAAACATCTGACTTTCCACACACTTTAGATGTCTGTGTCAGCCATCATATTTGTCTGGAAGGTCAATAAAAAAGCCCAGATCTGACAGTCATTCCTCTGCAGCACTCCTAGTTTTACTGCAATATTTGTTCAGGCCCAGCAAAAGGGAAAAGCTGTGCACCTCTGATGCAAACCTCCCCCTTCATTCTAGTGTTCAGGACTGGCAGAGGCACTGCAAGCTGTGAACACAGCATTAGTGTTGGTGCTTTCTGCTTTTGTTCATCTATGTGAGATGAGATTCAACTCATGATTTAAAAATTCAATTCAGACATTCAAATATCCGTGTGCATACACGTGAGTTAAGTATCTGCAATGCCACTGATCTAGTCAGGGCAGTTCGTGGAGCTCAGAGGGTAGTTCAGCTCACTGAATGATCTTTATTGGGTGAATGGCTGGTCAGATCTGTCATGCTATACCTGAAAATGGATTTAACTCTCCAGTCCTGCAGGCTCATTATAACATTGAGATTCCAGTCCCTCTTTGCATTGATGCCACAAAAGAACAAGGTCGCAAAGATCAAATTAGGAACAGGAATTCCTGTTCTCATGGATGTTGAAGAAGCACAGGAAAGTTATGCCAAGGCTGTGTTCCACTGCCGCCAAACTCATCTGTAATAGAGGACCTTCCTTCAGTAAAACCAGCTACTCCATTTAGGAAAGAACCAAAGGTTCATATTCTTTCAGGATACAAACTTGGGAGTCCCAACTGAGCTGCTTAGTACAGACTTCACTGCTTTGCTAGCTTCTGTTCTGCATGCAGAGCTTCTCATTACTGAAAATTAGGTTTTATTTTTCTAAATGTACTTATGGATGCTGATTTCTGTGTCATTTCAAATTACTTACCCTACTAAATAGAACTCTTTCTTCAAAGAAAAACAAATAAAAATATTCCTTTGCATATCATCATTTTTTCCTGGAGGTTCGATAGAATTGTCTTTGTTTGAAACTGACAGGTTAAACAGGGATAATGTTATCTGAGATATTAACGAGCCAATTGAGCAAAAGTGCCATCATACATTGTGTTGAGAAGCATTGTTGCAGATGCTGGTGAAACACTTCAGGAATAAAATTGGGCAAGTCTGGAAAAGGCTGATAACCTCCTCCAAAGACTCCAACTTCAGACTTCAGATGAAATATCACATACTTACAGATGATCATTCTGAATTTTGAATGCTGGTTAATTGCTTTTAGTAATACAAAGCAGCAGAAATACTCTAAAAACAGCATCAAATTTATATAGGTACAAATACCTCGTGCTATTGTTTAGTTATGTAAATCAGAGTTCTGAGGATACAATGACCTCTACAGAGCTGATCAAAATTTCACCTTCAAGCAGGATGTGATTCATTTGCTATGCTAATGCAACTCATAATTTACTAATACATGTAAACTGGAGGTGAAGAAGGAGTACGTATAACTTCTCTGTATTATGTGCTTCATCTGTTCCTGTGTTGGCCTTAGTGTCTGTGTTAGCACCACGGGTCTGCAGCCTGCTCGGAGTTGCAGACCGTTCAGTGCTCTTTCCTGTGAAGGGGCAGAACCTATAGAAATTCCACATGACACAGGCTCTGTAAGCCCATTGGCTGAAACACTTTAAAGTTATTGACATACTTTCATTAGTTTAAAGACAAGATGTTGAAATAACACTATTATAGAGGGATTTGCCTCTAAGCAATTGATCACCGCCCCCACATTTCTGTCCAGACCACGTATCTTGTCATGTGTTAAACCGTAAAGGCAGCAGCTGTCATTTTAGTGTTGAAATCCACTTTCTGTCCCTGTTCTCTCTTCCCAATAAATTGTTAAAAAAATCTTCACAATATTCATATAGAGCTATGAGAGAAGAGAAGCCCTCAAATATATTTTGAGAAGCAAGTATTAAAGGGGATAAGACCTGTGGCAGCGGTTTGGCTGGTGTGCACCTGAGTTACAGCGAGTGGATTCACGTCTGCACTAGGAGAAAGGGCCTGGCAGTGAGTATTTGGCCCACTGGGGAAGGTGTGATTAGGACACCATGCTGCTCAGGTTGACATCCAAAACGCATTTTCATCCACGTGACACTGTGTTCAGCACCAGGACTCTGATGATCCTCTTAATGGGTATAATGAAGTCATCTCCTCCAAAAAACAAAGAAATGGGGTTTGAATCATGTGCACCTAGTGTGCTGTGGGACACCATGGGGGATCTTCAGTATCCATACAGGACTGGCAATTACTTAGCAGAACTTATGTGGAGCAGCAGCTAGAGAATGAAGTTGCACCAGGATGTCCGTGGTTACCTGATAAAAGCCCATCCCTTGGGCACTCTGACAGGAATAAGACCCCTACATTACTATGTTTAACAATGGTAAGTTTTTTGTGATAGCTGAGATAACCTAAAGCCTCTGAGACATCCCTAGTTCTGTTGTAGAAAGAGATATTCAAGAATATTTTGCTTTCAGCACCCTTGGCCTCCAGGTAATGCCATTTTATGGGGTACTGGCAATGGGCCATAGCTGTGAAGCCTTGTTGCTTGACAGATCATCAATGCCAAACCACAACCTGCTTATCCATGGAGCATGAAGGAAAAATTAAGTCGGATGTAAGAAAACATAAAAAAGTGTGGTCTGTCTATTAACACAGTATTTTGTCTGTGTTAATCTGTGAATCCCAAGAAAATCATTGCTCCACACCACCACTTTATCGGTGGTCACAGCTACTGTAGTGTGAGTTTAGCCCTTGCATCTTTTAGCACAGATTCATTCTCCTCCTTCTCTTCTTTCCCTGTGAATAAAGTGAGAGCAGCTCATCTGCTTTGTATTCTGCACAGTAAGAAATGCTTTCCTGACTGCTTGATGTGGGCTTGTCCTGCAGCACCACTGGGTTTGTGAATGGATCATAGGCTGTAGACCAGTTTGTTAAGGAAAATTGATGTGCAGTGTTGTCACACAGGGTAAGATGCAATGATGACTCTGCACTCTTCACTTATACAAAAATTAGAATAAATTCAAAAGAGCCTCCGTGATTAAAAAAAGCCCAACAACTGGATAGTTTAAAGTAGGGTCTGAGGTAATTTTTCTGATTTTCTCCAGTATAGCCAATGACTAAATACTATGTGGAAAATAATCTCTCTTCCATTCTACCTGTAATACTTCATGATTTTAGCTGGAAAAGTCCTGAGTCAAGTCCCCTGTGTCACAGCCAAAACCGTGACTATCTCAGTCAAATAGTAGAGCTCTCTGTGGAGTTAATGACAGAAAGGTCAAGAAGGGGCTCTTACAGTGGTAATCTTTATCTCCTGTAGTCCAGTGATCCCACTGAATTTGCCAGAATTGAGCCAAATATCTGGAGCTGCATTATCAGGACTCCCTTCATTGCTCATAATGGGAAACCCACTAAACTATTACTTGGACCTGGAGTGGACTGGCAATGTTCTTGTGGGGTGCAGGTCATGTGTAGCCATGTACCTTTTCCTTACGCAGTTGCAAGTCTTCAACCATGCAAAATGTCCATTGGGAATGGTACCATGCAACGTTTCTTTGGAATGTCCCACTCCATGTGAAAACTGAGGTCGTTGCATAAAGTTCTCCTGTTCACATGTGAAGGTGAGTGTGTGGTGGAGTTTGAGATGGCACAGGCAAAGAAGATACAGTCCAACTTGGAAATTACCTTCTACTTGGCAATCCCACCTGTCTGAAAGTGCTAGATTAGGTTGGAATTATTTGGATTGTTTAAAAAAATGTGTTCTTTTGCAATGTAGGGTCAAAAATAGAAAACAGCTCCAACTGTCAAAACTCCCAAATGGATCGAAGTCTTGGGTAAAAAGTGAAGATTCTCTTTTCAGTTCAGTCTAAGATTCTGCCGAGCCACTGAATTAATGTTATCACTTCCCTACCTAGAAGCCCTGTATTTCAGACTACAGAGGCTATTTCTGGACAGTACCATCTTCCTGATGTTGGAAATTCACTTTCAGCTGTATCACGTTTGGAGGACGTAACATATTTGATATGAGTTCCTGTGAGAAAAGGGAATTTGGTCAGGGGAAGAAAAGGTGGGTAGGCTGTTTGACTGCGGTTTTTTACTTGTTTGTTTTTTTCACTCCTCTATAGTCTTTTGATCTTCATTTATTTCAAATGGGATGGTAGAATATATCACAACGGTGCGTTCAGTCAAGGCAAAAGTCAGGACAGTGGGTTAAGAAATTTCTCCCGTTTACCTTCTTTGGCACTCCCTAAAAATTCATTCAGAGGACAGAACACATTCCTCTCCTCCTTTCTAAAGAAAGGTGAAGGGTTTGTGCAGAGGTCAGTGCATGTCTATGTGAGAGATACCAGTTCTTTGGTCTCCCTGAGATTTTATGATGTTGGGAAGTAGACTCCATTCATCTCGCTGGACACAACAGTATTGCTGATGCTTAGAGAGGTACCTTCCTGGAAATTCCTACTCAGGATGTTTAAGCATTTACATGGATGATTAATGCTTTTATCTTAGGGTCTTTATATACTCTAAATTCACATTACTTCTTTACAAGGTTTGCTGAAAGCTGGGTACTTGAATGTTAAATTACAGGCTGACTTTCAGATGTCCCACACTTTTATTTTACAAAACTTAGCAGAAACCAGCCAATGAATCTTAAAGCTTACCTTCAAATGGCTGCACACAAATTTGTTAATGTCCTTTGGAGAAAGTCCTGTTAGAAGCATTTCTGAAACTCATTTGATTTGTGGTTATTGCAGCTGGGGTCACTGGGTAATGCGGTTTGTCTCCGTGCTGGTCCTGCTTTGCTGTGCTGCATGGCCCACCGTGTTTCATAGTCTGCGTGTTGTAACTCAATTAGCAGCATGCTGCCAGCCAGAGATAAGCCCACGGACAGGCGTACTAGTCGTGGCAGACAAAAGCCCCAAACAATAGTTCAGTCCAATGTCATTCACTTAATATAAAAATAGAATTTAAAGCCACTAACAGAGCAAATCATAATATTTAGTTGCAGCCATTGGATGCTTTCCCATCCTTATTCAAGCTGCAGGAGGACAGGAGACATCTAACTCCTTGGTAGCTAATGCTGTCATTGCCTCTCCTTGCTTCTGCAGTCTGTCCCCCAGTGGCGCATGTGGTAAGATGTCTAGGCCTCTTCTTGTAACCTGTGGATGCCAGACTTTTCAGAGCATCTTTAAAACTTGTCTCAGAGACAAGATGGAAATGAGATCTTGGTGGATGGCTCCTGTCTCCCAAACTGCGAAAAATCAAGCAGGGGAATGTAGTGCTCTGGGCTTTCTATTTTGTACTCCCATGCCAGCAAACTTGAGAAATGTGTGAGGCCATCCTTCTGAAATGTCCCCCACAGCAGAAAATCCAGGTTGATGGGATTCGTGCTGTCTGACGTTGCTGACCCAAAATAATTTGTACCAGCATGTCAGACTCCCTAAGAAAGGTGGCAAGAGAGATACAGAAGCTGGTGAAGCAAACAGTTTTCAGGAATAGACCTGAAGAAAAAGCAACAAGAGGAGGAGACCTTAACCAGGCTATTGGCTTACATGTGGAGGACAGGAGAGAGGAACCGTCTGATTTAAGAGCTGTTCTTTTGCACCTTAAATGCCCTGCTGTGAAGCACAGCTTTCCCCTCCCTGATCTTGCCTTTTAAAAGCTTTCCAAACTTAGGGAAACAGCAGTGAGGCCCATTCAGAGCAATTCCTGCCAATGAGAACCCAAGGTCATGAAAAACCTTGCATGAATAAGCATTCAGGCTTTTATGGCTAAGCTTCCTACTGTGAGAGGGACAGTGGCTCTCACTCCTGTCACCTGTGGACTAGTGTCATTCTGGGCTACCACTTCATCACCTGCCAGATCAGCTGGCATGCCAGTCAGGCAAAGTATCTTTCGGGGATCTTCCCTCACTTCTAAGGTTTCTTCCAGCATCTCGTGAAAGATCTTGCTCTGTCTCTGCCTTTGCAGCAGAGCAAGACTGCAATTCAGCTTACCAAGTGTGGCATTTCTACCGTCCTTGCTGTACGATGGCATTGGGCCAGGGGCTCCTGCATGGAGCTGTGGATGTGTGTGTGTACTCAGTGGAATCTGTGGATGCAGAGGAAGACAAACCTTTGAACATCCCTACTCGAAGCACTTGCTGCTTTTTCCCTCCTTCTGCAGGTCCTCCACTGAATTTCTGAACACACTTCCCCATACTCCTCTGCACAGCACACAACTGTAACCTCACAGAATTTTCAGATTTTTCCTGTCACCCCTATCCCAGTACTGATCTCTGTAAGGGTAACTGGCCTATTGCTTGCACTAGCAGACATGCAAGAATCTAAATATTAAACAGTGAGTATTCCCAAGTCTCTGAAAATGAAGCATGCATTTCCTTCTCTCCAAAGAGCTGTTCTCAAATATTTGGTAATGTAATTTTTTCAGTGCTAAAAATCCCAACTCAAGCCTCTCATTAGCAACCATAAATTGATCAGTGCAAGATACTGCAGATGTTCTGTGAAAACCGAGGTTTGGATGCAGAGAAAAAGATGGTGGGTAGGAATATAGAGCAACTGAAAGAACTGTGATGCAATTTTAATCCTCATGGGTAAAAGCCAATAGCTGAAGAAAATAAGGTTGTTCCAATATGCACTTTGGGAAAGTGTGTGGGAACCATGGTTTTAAGACCATATTGCATTGGGAACCGTCAACCAAAAATTGAGCAAAACACCACCAGATATTCCTAATATAATCTTAGAGAATTTCATTAGCATTTACCAGGTGGCAGAACATAATGAAACTAGAGCACAAGTTTTAAGGGATAACAAGAGAGGACCAAGTGGAACAAACTAGAAAAATCTCAGATTCATATGAACATTTGGAGACAGAGGAAATTCCAATGGCTTGCAAGAAATGGTGTTGAAGATGTGAGAGCGAACCGAAGGCTATGCACTGTTGCACTGGAGGGGATTTCTTACTAGTAACTGTGCAAGGGGCTGTTCTGCCAGAGCTTGGATCATTATTTTGTAAGCAGGATCCTCAACCACTTGTGGATGTGATGCCTGAATTTCCAGCTAGGGATTTCAGAGCTCATGTAAGAAGTGGGCTGGTATGGCTGGTAGGCTAATTCTTCCAGTAGTAAAAATATATAAACATTATTAAAAGGTGGTGTTTGTATGATATCCAAAACAGGGTTGAACAGAAGAGGTGGCATTCAGCTAATTTACATGGTAAACATCTCCATACAAGCTAGTCACTAGAGTCTTTCCTACAGTTATAGAGAAGAAAATGTCTCTGTAGATGCTTCTGACCGGCTTGAGCTGTCTACTTTAAAACAACACGAGCTGCACACTAGAAGAACATGTTCCTCTCTATTAACTGTAAGACTACTTGCAACTTAAAATTTTGTCACACGGGATGAAAATTTGCCAAAATGATGCCAGGAGCAAATACAGTTTGGCCTGCCTATGATCTATCTAGTCCTCACCACAGCTTCTAAAGGACTACTGCATTTTGGAATAGATTATAGACAAATTACTATGTGATCTGCTCCCAAAAGTTTGAAGCAAGAGATGGTGAACAGGATACATGATGAGCACCTGTATATGGAAAATATAAAAAAGTTCTGAGCTAGATCTGCATTATATTGGCTTCAAATGAAAGCAGATATAGAAGAAAAACTCAAAATATGTGAAATATTAAAAGAAATCAAAATTTATCAAACAAAACCGTCTGTGATGTTCATCAAGAAACATTATGTTCATGGTAGCACAGTTATAAATTACTTGTTTTTTCCTGGAAAAAATAAAATGTATTTTTTTGGAATACTATCTTCACGAGACCAAAATAGTAGGATTAGAAAGGATAAGTGTTAAACATATGATTTCAAGTAACAAGAACATTTATTTACTAGAATAGCATATTAGTTGTGACAGTAACAAAAGGTCACCGCCACACACAACAAACTCATCAGGATTTTAGGCATAATACTGCAAATGGGTACAATGTAATGGGCTTGTGAAAAATGATGTAAAATGGTAGCAGGAATGATTCTGAAAACTGAAGAACCAAATTCAGGTCCTCATTTGGCATACCCAATTTACAGTCTTGAAGTCTGGACTGCCACCTGCTGAAACACTGTTCTTTAGGAAGCTTAGGCTTAATAGGACTCAATTTTCATTACTAAACCTTGACTTTCACTGTTTCTTTCTTCTAACCCTTGGTGCTCTATGCCCCGTGAAGAGTATCGCTGTAACTATCAGTAAACTCAAGACTTTCTCCCTCTCTGCCCCTTAATTCCGCCTGTCAGTGTTAGCCTCCCCTCTGCTCATCCTCTGATTTCAGCAGATTCTTTCCCTGCTATTTGCCTGCTACGATTTTCCGGTCAGGCTCAACCACTGGATCCCCACCGCTGTCTCTAAAAGATGAAATTACACAATGTAGACTCAGCTATTGTCCTTTTGCCATAGGACAATATAGACTCAGCAACTGTCAAGCAAGTTACGAGTCTTAATGTTCACAAGGCCACAATATGGGCATAGGTGTCACATATGCCCACAATATGGGCGTAAGCAGCAAGGTGACGACGTACCTTGTTATCCTCTTTGCTCAGCAAGTAGGATAGATGAAAAAACATGACATCTGTGTAGCACGTTCCATAGAAAAAGGACACAAGAAGAATTGCAGGCTTCGTAAACATCAAGATCTGAAACAGAAGAGGCTGCAGGAAAATCGTTGGGTTGCATAGCCTCAATGGAGATTAAAATTCATGAAGTACTCCAAACACGGTCGTCATTTCAGGTGCTAAGGGAGGATTGTTGAGATGTGATTCAGAAACAGTGCCGTAGGATGATAGCTGATGGATTGTGGTTCTGTGTGCAACGCAGGCTTTTCATCCCTGCACACCCCAGAGTCCTGCAGCAAGGAGCAGGGGCTGAGCTCTGTGGGCTGTGTGTTTTTTGGGACTATGGTTCCTGCTCAGCAGTTGCACATCTGGGGCACTGTTCTGGGCTGCACTGAGATGGTTCAGGCAACATTCTCTACTTGGATTTGCCCTCAAAATTATTCGTGGTGACTTATGATCTCCAGTCTCACGCTCTCACCCTATTTTCACTTTTTTTGGTCTTGCGTGATCTGTTGTTTTCAGGGATGGGCTTTCACTTTGAGCAGTGGGGCTTGCAGTGTGGGCTGTGGCTCACAGAGCGATTGAGCTAGCAGCACCCCTTGTCTGTTAATGCCAATATCTGGGTTTTTTAGTGACCAAGGAAAACCCTTTTCACTGCTATGAGACTCCTTTTCCTGCGTACCAGATACATGGGTACTATCACCTGAACATCCTCTGCACTGAGATTCTTTCGTGGGGGAGGAAAACAGGAGCGAGCGCCCTATCCCCTTGCTCTGTGGAGCACCGCTACCCTCTAGTGGTAAAAAAGCAAGCATTTTTAGGTAAAAGAAGATGATTTGACTACTGACTTACCTTCTCTCTTCCTCTTGGATAAGAATCTAGACATCGTCTTTAATTGACAGTCCTGTTCTGTTGAATGGTTCGTAAATTCATGCTTTTAGTTTAAGTAGCTGATGATGTAATTTTCACTGTTTTCAGTGTGTTTCGCCTTTCATTAAAACATTTAAGCGATACCTGTGACCTGATAGATGACCAAATTTTCACATCATATAAAGAAATGTCTGTAACGGAAAGTATCAAGTGGCGGTAGCTCAAGGCTATTCTCAATGTAGAATTAGTGATGGTGCCACTGTAATGGCTGTAATGTGGCAGATTGCAGGTGGTTTATAGCTAATCAAAGGAATCCTGTTGTCTCAGTTGAGTTCGCACCAGTTTGCTCATAGAGGTGCAGGACATCTGGATCGTGGGCCTTGGTAAGCCAATAAACCACTGGCTTTGCAATTGGAGGGTGGGGACAACAAGGTATGGTGTGACAAAACAATCTTGAGGGCACAGCAGGGATGTTGCAGAATTGCTCAGTTAACTGCTGAATGTCTTGAGCAGCAGGAATGTGGTTCTAGGTAGATGGTAAAAGACACATTCTGGACCCAAAGGCTGTTTCCTATGAACCACATAAGCCTTGCTCAAGAGTATGGCTGGTGAGTGGGAGGAGGTGAGACGTCATTATTTAGCATGAGCAAACACATTTATTTCTGTTTTAATCTTGTTTGAAAAGGCTGAGGTGAAATTTTCTTGATATATGAGACTTCAGTCAGAATAGGTAATGTTAGGAAAACCTCAGCAAATTAATGCTTCAGAGTTTGCTGTGAAGTGTTTCGCCGTTGCCAGGTCCTCGCATGGAGGGTGCTAGTTGATGCTGTTTGGAGGAAATTCCTTCCCAAAAGACAGCAGGAAATACCTGGAGCTCATCTCTCTCCTTTTACTCCAGCTGCAAAAATGTTTCAGATTCTCAGAACATACTCCCTTAGCCCTAGGTTTCCCAGTACATGAAGGAAACATAACCCCAGGACAGGTTAGAGGACACTTGTCTCTGAGCTGAGCCCGCTTCCCCACGGTCCTTGCTCGCTACCTCCACACTGAAGGCCGTGGACTCTGCTCATTTCACCCAGTGAAACAAAGTGGAGTTTTATTCAGCAAGAAATGAAATCACACTTTAGGTATGAGACTGAAATTCAAAACAGGTAATACATGCTAAACACAGTTTGATTCTTAACAAGATTTTTTGCCCTGGATTATTTCAGTGCCTAATTCCTATCACTTCTCTGATGTACCCTAGCTATGAAAGCAAGGGATCCAGAGCTTTTATGGAGATGTCCTTCTGATTTATTCACTAAGCTCTGAAATATTTCCATGGCCACCTGTCCCTCTGTTCCTGTGGATCAGGTTTTGGGAGCACATTAAAATGCCCATGACCTGAGTACATGAAATACTAGAATATGAGCTTGCCCCACTCTGCTTCACAGCAATCATTTACGAGACTCCCTTGCTGTTTCTTACCTCTTTATGTATAAAAGATTTTGAATAGCTTGAACCTGGGAATAGTTGTACAAAGCAGAGCAACGTGACTTTGAATTGGACTGAATTGGATTTGCCAGCAGTGGGAGCTAAATTTTCTGTCAAATCTCTGTGTCCTGGGGCCTCACAGACAGACAATAGCACAGGGGCAGTGATTTATCACGCACTGTGTTGATCAGAGAGCAGAACTTTATGCTTTCTATTGTTTCTCTTTCAAACCTTTTTATCTTTTCATCTGCATAGAAATGAGTGCAAAAAGGGAAACCAAAAAAAAATAACTGCAGTACAGTTTTCAAGGGAGGGTTTGTCCTGGTGCTGCATTGTATTAAAGCATTTTTGTTTCTCAGTTCTCAGGCCAAGTAGATTTCTTCCACTGTAACTGCAGTGTCATTCTGTGAAGCGTGCAGCATATCAGCTTGGAATAGACCTCCTGCCATACCATACAATCTCTTCCCAAAATGCAGTATCATCCATTTCCTTCCTGAAGAAGGCATACAAGTTAATTAATGCATATCTGTCCCAGAAGCATTCTGATTTAGGATCTTGCCATGATCTCTTAACTGCCAGGCCCCCCTTGTCCAGGTTGAGGACCCTTGATCTTCATGAGATCCCAACTCACTGCTCACCAAAGGGAAGTAGCCATCCCCTACAGGTCTTCGCTCAGGTTTTTATCGGCAACATCTCCAGTGCAAACACAGAGAGGGGTAACAATGCTGTGGTTTTTGCTTTCATTTCATTCCAGGTTTCTGATTGTCTTGGGGTGTTTGATCTTAGCTGTCCTGACAACTTTCAAGGAGTATGAAACTGCATCAGGAGACTGGCTCCTCTTGCTGGTAAGTAGACTGGCTGCTGTACCACACTGGTAATGGCCTTGAATTGAAATCTGCCCCATCAGCAGTGATGGAAACTTACTCCCAGCTCTGCATGCAATAGGATTTCTTCTGTTGGTCCTGGAGCAGTGAGCGCACACTTACCTATTGGTCCATTGTCAACACCGACTGAAGTAAGGAGAGAGGAAAAATGCTAGCCTGAAGCTTTTAAATAAGGACTTTTCAGCATTTGCCTAACAGCTCTCCCATCAAAGTATCAATAAATTTCCTATTGACAATGCCAGACCTGAGCACTTTTAATAGCTCGTTTTTTGGGGATCTTTCAACAATTTTGATTCATTTTGGAGTATTCTACCAATCCCAGCATTTCTCAGAATCACAAAATGGTAGGGGTTGGAAGGGACCTCTGTGGAGCATCTAGTCCAACCAGTTCTTTCAGTGGAGGTCATCAGAATTAGACTCATGCTTGTGCCCAAAAGCAGCATGTATGAAATTGCTGCAAGCAGTTGTCTCCGATGACTATCCGTGAGAGAAAACGTATTTGCAACAAATATATTGCTTGATCTGTGTTTCCAGCATGCTTGTTTTATAAATGCTGGAGTTCATTCTCAGGACTGTATTTCTGTAAGCCTCCCATTTGGCGGAAGAAGAAAAAAATAGGAAAAAAACCCTCACTAAATATAAACATGAAGTATTCATCAAGTTATGAAAATGACCTTGACAAAGAACTTCCTCTGCTGCCATAGCTGTCGTGAAATAGAGAATGCAACCTTTCAATTAACCTAGCCCTGTAGAAAAGCATCTCTAGGGAAACTTCACAGCAAGAGTAGTTCTGGGATCTCCACTTCCATTTCCCCTTGTACCCCCAGAGACACGTATAGATCCGAGCAAGAACTAAATGCCAAAAGGAACGAAAGGTGAATTCCCCTTGCATGTTCCTGTTCAAAAAGTACCTGTATGAAAACACTCTCATCCCCTAGGGAATATGAAACTTTCTTTTGGTTCCTGTTATCCTGCTTAGACCAGTATTTTCCCATTTGAAAAAGCCTGAGGTTATTTTTCCTTCTCCTGTGCTTGCTTTTATGTGGCTCTTGGCAGTTTTCAGAAATGCCTAGCAGCTGTGGGTATGAGCATCAGGAAAGATCCCACTTTCCTCCTTTCCAGCTGTTCACAGAGAGGAAAAGTAGCTGTGTGCCCAGTGTTGCCCTTGGCCCATCTCCACTGAACACCTCAGAGAAGCTCTTTCCTCCCCATTCCCTTCGCATGCTTAGAAGGGTTCTTAAGCAAGGTGGAAAATCCCATTCTTCCATGCATCAGAAATTTAAGGGGATAATATATGCCTTAAATTTTTCTTATACATGCCTTTATCATCACCTTAAATTTATGACCATATGAATATATTGTATCCTGTCCCTGCCTCTACGGGCTGCATGAATGAGCTGCTGATGCATAACCCCGGGGTGTGGACATACAGTGTACTGGGGACTTTGTAGTCACCAGTCACATCTATCTTCTCATTTCATGTGCAATAGGAGGTCTTTTTGTGAAGTAATTGCCTTTCCATCAAGGCAGGGTAAGCACTTCACATTTACTCAAGATTTCTGCAGAGTACTTAGTGGGCTATGTCCCATTTCGCCTTGCCACTTGCATCAACCTGTATTCTCCTCCCCACTTTTTTCCTCTCTCACACACACCTCAACACTTGCACTTCATCTGCTTCCTTCAGCTATCTCCATGTGACCAGAATTACTGCAAAACTTGTCACCAGTCTAATGATATAGTTTATGTCTTTGATACAGGAAACTTTTGCCATTTTCATCTTTGGAGCAGAATTTGCCTTAAGAATCTGGGCTGCTGGGTGTTGCTGTCGCTACAAGGGATGGAGGGGGAGACTCAAATTTGCCAGGAAGCCTTTGTGCGTGCTGGGTAAGCACATGCTCCCTAGTACTGTTTTCCCCATTATGTCCTTTTCCTTCTAAGCCAGTTTAGGGAGATGTTCAAGAACCAGTGAATGGTGGTGCAATGAACTCTTTGTGCTAAGACCTGTGTCCTGCTTGGCGTAGTTATCTAACATACTGGACTATAATGATTCATTCAAGAGACTTTCAGGGGGCTGGTTAATGAGAAAAAAAATGGATCCTTCCACTCTTGAAACACATTTTTCTTGTGCTGAGTCCCACTGCATTTTTCTTAAGCTCATCGCAAAATAGTGCCTTCAGTTTCAAACCACTTCCGATCCCAACACTGTGCCGTCTTCTCCAGCCTTCTTTCATATTCATATATTGTGTTTTACCTTTGAAATGTTGGTCTGCATTTGCAAAGACGTATCTTTGTAATTTCACCCATGTTGCATTTCAGACTTGGAAGGCACTGCCTACAAATGTCATAAAACTGCCCATTATTCATGCTTGAATCCCCTGCTAAAACTCCCCTTTATGTCCACAAACCAACTAGCCAACAGTCAGGAGCTCACTCTGCCCTGAGAACTTGTCATTCACATCCAGATTTGTTCGTTGTTTCTAGGACCCCCTCATTTATGCACATCCAGATTTGTTCGTTGTTTCTAGGACCCCCTCATTTATTTTGATGCTCTTCAGGCCAAGCATTAACTCTTTGTTCTTTATTTGTACAGCACACAGCACTCTGGGGACCTGCGGTGCTACAGTTATATGAATACATGCTACCCTCTTCCCTCTCCCTCGTTTTGTTCATCTTGTGAGTCTATATGATAGACAAAATTGGAACAAATTTTCTTTGTGCATCTGTGCCATTTTCCATTTAGCAGTGTTCCTTTGGGTGCTACTGTTGTATAAATACTTCTGATACTTCTAATAGCATTGTGAAAGCAGTAGAGCATGGTGTGAGCAAGTGGGATTGATACTGTCTCATGGCTTCTTTTTAAAAGTGTCATCTCATTTCTGAGAATGAATCTTCATTGATATTTGGGTAAAGAACAGAAAAGATCCTACTGGATTTATTAACGTATCTCTTGGTTCCCACTGGCACAGGTTTGTTTTGAGAATGACTGAAAGTAAATAAATCTGAAATACATTCAGTGTTACTTTTTTAGCTGGAAATACCATATGAAGACAATTTAAGGACTGAGTGCCTGGAGAACATTTGAGGCCCTTTGGTACCATTTTTTTCTTGTAAATATATAGGATCAAAAAGCAGGGGGAAAACAAGGAAAGTAAGAAGAAGAAATAAAACAAGAAGCAGCCATGTGATTTTCATTTCAAACCTCTTCAGTTAATCACCGAATTGGCCCTGTGAGTTCTTACAAAAAATAATGTACTGGCTTTGAGATCTTAATGGAAAAACTCAGACAAAAGATCAAAATACTAGATGCACTATCAAAAACTGCATTTCTTATCTGCTGACCTGTTCACTAGGGTATTCTTGTGTGACAGATTAATTGAAGGTTGTTTTTCTGTCAGCATTCGAACACTGTTTCTGTACATCCCTAAGCTAGCTCAGACAGTGTCTCAAGTCCAGTGCAACGATCTGTAAATAGATTATGAGGCTTTCTGGTGGGTTCTGCGCATGATGCCAACTGTGTGGCAGATGCAGATATCTGTTTAATTGACATGAGAAGGCATTTTCAGGCAGCTATAAAATTTGCCTGGGGAAATTTGGAGCACAAGCAGATGGGATTAAGAAGCAGGTGATGGGGCCACTTTTGTTGGCAGGCTTTGTTCTTTTCGCTTGCAGATATCTTTGTGCTGATTGCTTCAGTGCCAGTGGTTGCTGTTGGGAACCAGGGCAATGTTCTGGCCACTTCTCTCAGAAGCCTCCGCTTCCTTCAGATCCTACGGATGCTCCGAATGGACAGGCGGGGCGGTACATGGAAACTTTTGGGATCAGCCATTTGTGCACATAGCAAAGTAAGTGAGGAACTTGCAGGGCTTAGCTGGCTCTTGGGGAAGAGACTGAAGGGAAAGAGGTGGGTTGCACAGGCACAGCAATGCCTTGGGATTATGTCTAGTAGTTCAAGCAATAGTTTTCTCCTTTCAGCTTTATTCTGTCTTCCGTTCCCTGAACGATTTCTACCCCTTGTTTTACCCTTCCCTAGTGAATAGTGGTGCTGTGAAGTGACAAGAGAGAGTGTTCATTCCCACGCTTGTTACAACAGGAATTTTGCCTTTACACTGAATGAGAGTAGGGACATCCTTTTAATGGTGAAGTATGTTGCAATCTTTAACAGAAATGCTTCTGTATTTACAAAATATTTGTAGTGGCTTCTCAGACTTATCTGGTCAACAGATGGAGCAGGACTCTGGAGGGAAGGAAAGAATTTGGTTAACAGAAATATGGTTTCAGAGAGAGATATTGGTGTAATTTCTTTTTAGAAGCATGGGTCAGGCAATACAAAAATGCACAGAGAGTGAACCCAGACAGGCAAAGTTTCTAAAATCATCTTTGCTCAGTCTAACTTGATGCTATAGTCAGACACATCCTGTCTCACACCAGACAGACACGTTGTGTTCTTGCATTCTCACGAAACATTATTGCAAGTTAAAAACTATCTGCATAAAAATTCTCTAGATGAGGTTTCTCATCTGCACAGGGTGCAGAAGAATTGCGTATGCTTTGTGCTACATACTGCTCTTTCTTATCCATGAATGACATTTCTGACATTTTAGGGGCTTTTGAAAATTAAAATGCCAGCTGGCACAGCATAATTAGACTTTCCTTCTTTGTAGTGGCTGATAGGGATACCCACCCTGCTTCATTTCATACCAAATTCTCTTTCTTCCCCATACAAACTTGCTACAAGGCAGGTGGCACATAAACACTTATGTCAAAAATGTTTCTCAGGAAACTGGGATCATGGAAGAAATCTATGTGCCAAATAGATTGATTAGAAATTTTTTAAGGCTTCATTGTGTGGGATTTCATTTGAATGTTCCTCGTTCGATTGCCAGCCACCACCCTTTGGACCTCAGCTGGCGGCAGGATATAAAAAGGTGTTGCAAAAACTTTGCTTCATTGGAGACACCAAAGAGACAATTTTGATAACAAGGTTAGCCTTCTGTGGTTGCACACCAGAAATCAGCCAAGAAAGCTGACTTGTCTCAAGACTCAATTATTAAATTCTCAGCTACTACCTTTTTTTTTCTTTTTTTAAATGCAGTTCTGAGAAAACAAAAGGAATATTGATTTTTCACCCACCTGGAAGACCTTCACCAAAAAAGTTTCTGCTTTGCTTGAGACATTGCTAGGATTTGAACTTGGGTTGATGCATCTCCCACCTCTGTAGTATTAGCCACACACTCCACTGTAGTCCCTCTCTCTCACGTTTGTTTTCACACAGATGATTTTCAAGGTCTGTTCTTATTGCATTAATTTGTGGTGAGATCATACCTCAAAACCTGCTTTTATATGCCTAAAGAGAAGCAACTACATTCTGCAGCCTTGGCTTTATGGAGGCAGGGAGAGGGCAGAGCTGTTGATTTGCCTGCCAAGACTGACCAAGCATAGGGGCAGCAGGAATGGGAAGAGTCAATGACAGGGACAGAGCCCTGCAGCACTGTGTGTTATGTGTGCAACTAAGTCCTTAACCCAGCTCTATGCAGAACTGCAACTGCAGATTGCTCCAAGCTGTTCCTAAGGAAGATTCCACATAAGGGCTAATTCTTGTCAATCTCTGCATTATTTCCCAATAACTGTTGAGCTGTGACCAAGCCAGCAGTGACAGCTCTGCTGTTATCCTCAGTGTTTCTCTCTTCTCCTGACATTTACTCTGTCGCTGTGGATATTGAGACTGCTTTCATCCACTCCATTGTCCATCTGTTGCTTTTGCAGGAACTCATCACTGCTTGGTACATCGGGTTCCTGACACTCATCCTATCCTCGTTTCTTGTTTATCTGGTCGAAAAAGATGTTCCTGAAAAGGATGCTAACGGGGTGGAGATGAAGGAAGAGTTTGAAACCTATGCAGATGCACTGTGGTGGGGGCTGGTAAGTAACTCCAGAAATACCTTATCCCCATCTTAAGAACTTTGTTTCTAAGAAGAGCGAAAGTGTTGCTGTTTAGTATTATAGTATAAATGCTGCTAAATTTGAGTGAGGAGCATGTTACTGGTATAGCATTACCACTGTAGGGATGCCCCAACAATTAATAGAATACATACTCGTTGATTTTCAGTCAGAAAAAAGCCCTTAGATGCTTAAACCCTTTCAGAAAACAGTCTGTGCTCTTGGTTTCTGGGAAACCTCACTTATAGAGGAATGTCTCTTTAGGTACAACTGCACTGGCAGAACCTATGCCTATGGGAGACCTGGCTCTCATGACAGCAGTATCCTGCCTGTGAGAGCTACATCCCTCAGAAAACGACAAAACCAGAGCTGGCCAAACTGGGAGGTGCTACTGACTCTTTTGGGGGACAGAGACATTGCAGAAGCATCTAGATAGATTGGAGCATCAGGCAATGAGTAATGGCATGAAAATTAACAAGTCCAAAATGTCTCTGGAAAGGATAACTCAACAATTCTTTTTTGTCTTACATGCATTCCCTAAGAATCATTATGTGAACGCCATTGGTGGTAGGATACTGAGCAAGAGGGACCTATGATACATTTGTTCCTGTCTCTTCTCATGAAGACAGGACTATTGGTTTGCACCACTTTCATTTGATCACAAAATATTCCTGCGACCTGGTAGACAGAATTCACATTGCTTTACTACCAATAGTTAGGGGAGTCTATATCATGCTGTGACTAAAATTCAGCAGCATGTTTATTTATTTACTGCAGTTCACTCATAAATAGCAAGATCCCTCCGCTCCATTATTAATCAAAAGGTCCAAAGTGTTGCACAGAACACCTGGATATTTTCATATCCTTGCATATCCAGGACATCTAGTTAGAGAAAAAGTACATAGCTGGAAATTACCAATCGTGCAGGAAAGGAGTAAGTTTTCACAAAGTCGTCTTTGTTTCACAGGGACTGAGACTTCAGAGAGAGGTAGCCCTGACTGTTTCTTAAAGCTCTGCAAGCGGTAAACTAGCCAGTACCATTCCTAACTGTGCACTGATGGTGGGCAGGAGACTTGCTCTGTGTGCGGTGTCACAAGCAGTCCCTTTTCAGCAAATGCATCCTAGAGAGGCAGCTGCTTTAAGGCTAAACCCATTCTCCCTCGTGCAATGCCTCTGGACGATGACGCCATTAAAAAAATTGATTGGCCCATCATTGAGACTCTGTTTTAAGAAGCTGAACATGAGCACCCACAGAGCTAAGTGAATTATGCAGGTTTCATTGTGACATTTAAAGCAGAGCTGGTGGCTTTGTTTTTCTTATGGAAAGTCCTGGTCATTCTGCCCACAGATCACCCTCGCTACAATCGGGTATGGCGACAAGACCCCCAAAACATGGGAGGGACGGCTGATTGCAGCTACGTTCTCTCTCATTGGAGTTTCCTTCTTTGCTCTTCCTGCAGTAAGTACCTTCCCCTCCTCTGTTAGGCACAGCCCAGCACTGTGCTCTTGCAAAAAATGAAAGTGATTAAAACTGCTAATCAAATAAAAATCCCTTTTTTAGAAGTGATTTAGATGCTTGAGCTGGGCTATATCAATAAATGAAACTCTTTCTTCCAAACTTTGCAGAGAGCTGAATGGGAATATACTCCTCGAACCATGTGCAAGCATTTTCTGAGAAAGTGCTCGTTGGCATGGGACAAAATTAGTACAGCAAGTGAAGAGTCTGCAAAATCTGGGGCAGACCTGCTGGAGAGCAGCTCTGTGGAGAGGGACCTGTGTGTCCTGGTGGACGACAGGTTGACCATGAGCCAGCAGTGTGCCCTGGCTGCCAAGGAGGCCAATAGGATCCTGGGGTGCATCAAGAAGAGTGTGGCCAGCAGGTCGAGGGAAGTTGTCCTTGCCCTCTACACTGCCCTAGTGAGGCCTCATCTGGAGTACTCTGTCCAGTTCTGGGCTCCCCAGTTCAAGAAAGATGAGGAGCTACTGGAGGGAGTCCAGCGGA
>Ga0065711_1003884_pt1 | contig 27183 bp, 21 predicted proteins | sample Hoacrofraction12_FD_59098 | JGI IMG/M metagenome (GOLD analysis project Ga0065711, IMG submission 59098) | Hoatzin crop microbial communities from Cojedes, Venezuela - Epithelial fraction 12 v2 (version 2) | ecosystem: Host-associated > Birds > Digestive system > Esophagus > Crop | place... | reverse complement strand
ACAGGCTGCCCAGGGAGGTTGTGGAGTCTCCTTCTCTGGAGATATTCAAGACCCACCTGGACAAGGTCCTCTACAGCCTGCTGTAGGCGACCCTGCTTCGGCAGGGGGGTTGGACTAGATGACCCACAGAGGTCCCTTCCAACCCCTACCATTCTGTGATTCTGTGATTCTGTAAAGCAATGCCCAACTATCCACCATGTGCTTCCTTAGATTAGAGATGCTTCATTTTGACCAGAGATAAAAATGAAAGAAATAGCCTAGTTAGCTCAGCAATTTTGACCATATATATGGATAAAAGAAACCTAAATTACTTTAACCTCTTACACCTTTACTCCAGCCTTTCCACTACCTGAACATACAGATGTCAAATGTCCTTGGTTCCTTAACTCTGACGCTTCTCTGCAGTGAGCAGATCATCGGTACTTTGCCACGATCCAGCACCGCTTGACTATGCAGTTAAATAAAAGCAGCCCAAATAGCGGCTCGTGATGGCTCATCCCCCTTCGCTGTTCAACCACTGTCTGCTCTGTTTCAGCCTCCCCATGACAGTCTCTGGACGTGGCCCTGGGATATGCTGCTGCATTCACAAAGGCTGGTGTGGTGAAGACTGCCCCAGATCTGCCTGTGTGCCCCCCTGCAGCATTCCTCCCTCTAACATTCTATCAGCACATCATCGCGAGTGTCCTCAAGTGCTACGCGTGCTCTCCTCCCACAGTCCCAAGGCACTGAACACGGGTCCTCCATTTCACGTTACCAAAACACCACCTCGGTGCTCCCAGAGACCTGGAACTAAAAAGATGCACAAGAAATAACAACTGTATCTTAGGACCACCCAAGACCATATGGGGCTCCAAGAAGATTAGGGCTATGTGTTGTGGATGTGGTCAGTCAGCTCCTGAATGGCCTCTCAGGTCTGGGCATGGGGGGCAGCGAGCACTGTCTAAACCGGAGGCATTCAGCTGATACAGATGTTGCCGCTGGTCCACAGAGCTGAGCATCCCCAGGCCCCTGCCTCGCCTGGCTGAACGTTCGCATACGGGCCGACCCGCAAACCCGCGTGCCCAGCAGTGCTTATGTCGACGGGGCGGCTCTCCTGCGAGCACAGAGACGGCACCATCCGGGAAGGCACCTCGACTCGTGTGTCAACCCTTCTGAAATACTGCCCCATTACATCCAGGCTTGCTTTTCCAAGCACAAGTTTTTAAATGTTGAAGACTACTTTACTATGAGAAATCGTGCATGAAAGGCATCATGTGGTATCAAGAACTAATAATTATATATTCTAGAACTTTTATCAGCTTTAATTCAAGAAGATTCAGTAGATAATTGTGTGTGTTTAACAAGAATAATAACATCACATACAGATGACATTCTGAGAAACAAGACTGCTCTAAGTAACTTAAGAAGAACTGCTCTACAGGAAATACATAGTTAGAGCCTGCCATCTCCTAACTGTATTCTCAGAACAACCTCCTTCTTCAACAAACATGTTTAATTTTGATCTTTTGTTGTTGTTAGTTGTTTGCTATTCCCATAGCAATAAAAAGCAATTGTAACCAGTGCATGTCTGTGTTAAAAAAAACGAACTACTTCAGCAAGTTATTCTTTCATTTTTTGAAATGTCTGCATTAATGTCCATTAAGATACCAACTAGCTCAAACAGATTGGCATGGTCAAGAAATGTCCTTAAAATTAAATTTCTTATTGATCTCCAATTTAATTTTAAAAAGCTCTACATTAATGGATGATATCTGAAAAGACTACTTAATAACAATATTTCTGTATTTCGTTTGCATGACTGAGGAATGAAAGAGATAACAAAGACTCAGTGTTTTTCTCTCCAAAACTAAAAATAATCTCCACTAGACGATCTTCACATTTTGTCAAATTAGGAGATTCAACTATTCAAAACCAACAGTTCAGCTAAAGGATTGTCAAAACACAGCCTTTTGGATACAGATATTTTTAAGCTGTTACTTTCTCACACTTGATAGGAGGGGATTCCAAAACTTTAAGCAGTCCAGTTAATGCACTCTCTCTTTGAAAAGCTGAACTATGGCAAATAGGCTTCAGTACGGACACTGGGACACACGTGACTTTTTGAAGACTTGCAGAAAACTTATCATATTTACAGCACATCCAACTTCATGCTTTATTAGTATGACCTCAGTTTTCATAAAGTGTGAAAATGAACCTCCAACGTGAAATCTATTTGGCATTTAAGCAATTTCATTGTCCTGATGATCAGCGTGCAGCTGAAGTACTTCTAGCTTATTATTAATACCCATTTGAACTAATGTTTTTAACTATGCATAAATAACAGAATGTATGACTACTTTTTTTTCCCCATCATGCAGAGGCAGGTTGAAGTCATCTGCTGAAACTCAGATTCAAAATGCCTCCACAGAGGAGGATCCATGCACAGACCATGCCTGAAGGAGACATCTGTGTGGGTGAAAACTACTGCTGTGGGGTCTTGCCTTCCATCAGCACTTCCATCTTTATGAAAGAAGTTAAATAAAATGGCATGAGGAGAAGAAAAGTGGAGGCCAACAGCAGTGCTGATGGGAACAAAGAGCAAAGTCCTGGGGATGAGACTAGCAGCTGCAGAGGTTTGTGCTGGAGAGAAGGCAGAAAGGACGGGAGGACCTGGGCTCCTGCAGCACAGCTCAAAGCCACAGGAACTCCACTAACTTCAGAGGGCTGTGAGCCAGCTCCTCATGAGGAAGCAGGGAGGCCTGGCATGGCAGTGTCGTCCTGCTTAAAAGAAAGGACAACCTGTTATTACTACTTTTTGAGTAGGGCCTGTAGCAATGGGGCAAGTGGTAATGGCTTTAAACTAAAGGAGGGTAGATTCAGACTAGATATAAGGAAGAGTTTTTTACAATGAGGGTGGTGAAACACTGGAACAGGCTGCCCTGAGAGGTGGTAGATGCCCCATCCCTGGAAACATTCAACGCCAGGTTGGACAGGGCTCTGAGCAACCTGATCAAGTTGAAGATGCCCCTGCTCATTGCAGGGGGGTTGGACCAGATGACCTTTACAGGTCCCTTCCAACCCAAACTCTTCTGTGATTCTATGACAGTCCATTTTTACTGAAAAAGGGTCACATTCAGCAAGCGGAGCTGCGCTACAGCGTTCCATGAAGCACGCTGCACTGTCCTCTCCATGCTGCCAAAGAAAGTGTCCACAAAAGTGGGTTTGAAGCCCGAAGTCCTCCCATAAAACAGCTTTAATTGTGTGCATTCAGATAAGCAATTATACTTAAGGCTATTATGCCAATTACCCAAAAACAATATAAATAGTCATCTCGCTGACAGATAAACCACACGGTGCCAAACTTCTTATAACAACGGAACAGGCTATTAATCCCATTCAGTTTTGATGATATAATGCCATGGAATATATTTCTGTCCACATTACTGACAATTAATGCAGGCTCCACACTGAGAGGGAAAGCTTTGTGTTCAAGGGGAGTAAAATTTCCATGTAAATGTGGGACTAAGATTCCACATGGATGGCAAGCCTGAAAAGGAACGATTTACTACTCAACGTGCATTTTGCCAAAGAGAATATTTTTTTAATAATACTAATAGCAGAGAAATGTCCTGCCTGTTAGCTAATTGCATTTGTGCAATACAGGCACCCTAATTCATACTGAAATGGTTTGCCCACCTTCCCGCTTTTCAGTCCGGCAGATGGACTAGGCAAAAATGTGAAATTCATGCAGTCATTGCTACTTGTAGCCCACTTACTTCACTGGCCTTTGTCAAAACTTCTTTAGTCAAGATTAAAAGAGAGGGTACTATATCTATCATAACCATCTGGACTGAAATTTGCCAATCTGGACTGATTGGACAGAAGCCTAAGCTGTTCTAAAGAGCGAAACCCCGTCTGGGCTTAGTGGAAGGAATTCAAGCACAATGGTGATGAGGTGCTCCAGGAGCTGGGCACAGCAAGCCCTGCTCTCTGCTCCTCAGCTGCTCTGCTGTTTACACAACCAGAGATGGGCAAGGGAAAAATGCTAGTCAAGATGTTAGCATTTTATATACTTTTTTTTTTTTTTCGGACAACTGGCAGTATTTATACAAAGCATGAAGGAGTCAAGAACATAGCCCGCACGCTTTACTTTTAAAAATGAGAAATCGATCAGGTGATGTACTGTCAGAGCATCGCGCTTTCAGCTAAGAAAATTCCTTCTGATGAAAACGTACTGCTGGTTGCTGAGCACAGTTAGCGTATCGACTACATATTTAGGACTCTTCAAAGCCCCCAGTGTGCTCAAACTGCCTCTAGCACAGGGCAGAGGAGACAGTCTGGAGAGACGAGGGGCAAGAGAGCAGCCCGGGTGGGCCGATGGCAAAGTTTCTCTCTGATTTCAGCTGCTGATCAGCAGAAGCCTCCACAGATCCCCATAATGCTCATGAAAACAAGCAACAACCATTCAAAGGGTATTTGTTAACATCCGTTTCATCTGCATCTACTTCCCCACAGCTGTCCCCAGCTTTTTAACCTCCAGAGTGAATCATCATGGCAATCTCCACACGGAACACTCACGTCATCTCCGAATAGCAGCAACGGGTCTGCGCTACTCATCTCCACGCTGTGCGGATGCTCCTCCCTTGACTTTGCCCCTCTGCGACTCTGCAGCTGAACTGATTGTCCCGAGCACTGCAGCTGGCTGACAAATCCAATGTGGTATTTTCAGTCATGGGCTATGGATTTTACTCTCCAGTTTAGCTTTCCCCAGAAAGAGAAGGGATGAGTCAACTTTGGATTATATTTTAAATTTGCTACTTCTTCCAAGCTTTTCCTGAAGTTTTGTGTGGGAGATGGAGGGTCGGTATGTCGAAGGCTATAGTGACAACTGTCTGTTTTAAATAAAATATATAGAGAGAGGTATTTTTCTTTTTTAAGATAAAAAAAACATGTTTGGATTTTAGATAGGCAAAAATAGAATACATATAAATAAATAATGAGGTTCCTAGGGGTAAAATAGCTACCAAAATTTTTCCTTTGTAATTCTTTGCTGAAAAGAAAAAGTGTACCAAGGTCAGACACCTGACTGGAAAAGTGAAGGCAAGCGAAGGTGCTGAGGGAACACACTTCCCTCACAGATGCTCTGTTTTCAGTTGACCAGCACTAAGCTGTTGGCAGCACACCAAGAGGTAACACATCTGCAGTGCCCCTTTCCCATAACGTGGCTAGCTCCTGGGAACCCAGCTGAGCTGTAACGCTTCCCTTCCCATCCACACGCAGCTTGCAGGAAAGCCGCACCAACATGTCTGTACATGGCTTTATTACAAAGTTTTTTCAGCCATGTTCCTCTTCCATCTCATACCAATCTCAAACCCTGTTGCTGCAATTCAAAAGAAAGCGAGCGAGAGATGAAGAGAAGCAATTGAAGTGTCATTTAAAAGGCCACCCAGTCTCTCATGGGCACATGCATCCCCACAGGGCTGTGCGAATAAGCAGCATCTAGCTTCCCATCCTGGTAAATCTGCACCAAGGCATCTTCATTTTCAAGGCCCATGGGTAAGAAAGCAGTGGTGCAGGTAGGGACGGGTTCTCCAGACAAAGTTTTGTTTGCTGACTACAAGCAAACACTCCCCAGCTGGTTGTCTGTGCCCTGACCCTCTCCAGGGAGGTCAATGCTACATCAAACATGGGGTCCGGCATCCACGCACGCATCAGTGCAATGATGCCCTGGCGAAGGGTCCTTGTGATGAGATGAGCCAGAACGTCTGCTCCCCATCAGCTGTGAGCTGTACAGCCGTGCTCCCTGGCACAGCGGTGCTCGCGGGCACCCAGGCTCCCGGCAGATGGCATCACCGAAGAGCTTCATTCAGAAAAAAGCTCGTTACTGAAATGCAAGAACAGACTTCTCCGCTGAAATGGGTCTGATGCAACGCTGATGGCAAAGAGTCAGGGAAGGACCGTAAAACTGTCGGAACATTAACTTTTGGGTTTTTTTTAAAAAAAATGTCCCACCTGCAGCCAAGTTGTGAGGAAGGCAATAGGGCTTATCTCATTTCTTGGGGAGCAGAATTCCTTAAGGTACGATACTTCCAGCTTTGTCTCAATACCACCCTTCACTGCCAAACCAAATACTAAGCATAAAGGTCTTCTGCTGTGTAAGAGCCAGGCTTTGAGAACTGAGCAGCACGGTGGCGAAGCAGCACGGGAGTGGGTATTACCTTTTTGAAAATTTTATTTATAAAAATCCACTCTTCCAGTAAATAAATTCTAGCACAAAACATGATTTACACTATGCACACATATCTAACACACACACTTGTGAAAATTTGGGCTGTACATCTTATCAGATATTCAGGGTCAAATCTGTAGGTGGCTCCATTGACTTGAATAAACCGACAAAGTTTCTGAAGATCTTAAGCCTGATTTTGATATTTTTTACTTTAAACGGAGTTGACTGAGAGCAGACTGGCTCTGTTAAACTAATATGTTTTTATTTACTTAACGGAACTGATAATAACTTATTTTATGAACTCATATATTTAGTTTCCACTCATCTGGCTTGATTCTGTTATCAAAAACTTTTTTGAAGATATCATTGCACACAGTTTGGATTGCAGTAAATTAAATTTCTGTATGGAGTCTTTGTTTCTGTGAGTGTCAAAGCAACAGAAAGTTAAAGTTCTATATTTGAACAATACTGATTTTTTTTCCCTAAAAATACTTTGTAATAGGCTTTTTTTAACATCATCAAGGTACTGATGACAAATCAGAGGACAAAACATCTGGAGGTACAGATAAAACTGACAGTATTAGAAGAAACAGAAACAGCCGCAGAATATTTACATGAATGTATTTTATTTTGGCTCATTTATACTAGCTGAAATGCTTATGAACTTTGTATATACTTTCACATTATCTATAAATGAGATCAGCAGCCATTGTCTTCTCCAGAGGGATTACAAATCGCATATAAACACAAAGTTAAGAACTAATTCGGTGTGTTAAGTACACATAAAAGAAAACGTATTACAAAATAGTTTTACCGGTGTAACATCTGGAACTCCAAAGGAGGGATCGGGTTCCTTTCAGCTACAGAATCAGGGAAAGAAGCAAGATCAAAACGTGTCAAGGAAAGCGGGAAACAAACAGAGAGAGATGGGGATAACGGCACAGTGAAACGAGGTACCCCCGTAGAGTTGCGGTCCTGGGAGCCAAGAGTGACCACCCCTTTGGAAGGAGAAGCCAGCAGCAATGATTTGCAGGTCTCGCTCCCATAAAGGGCTTACAAGGTTAGAAGATGGTATCTTTCACAGGGTTTTTTTTCCCCAAGTAAAGGGGATTGCATAGTTGGAAGGGGTTAGGTATTTGCGGGGAAAGCAGGCAAGGAGTTATTAAGAGCAGGGCAAAAATAAGGTTAGGTTTGGATGATACAATGTGGCGATAAAGCTCGGGGAGACGTCTCCTACCCAGAGTGTTTTAAAGCCCTTGATCAGTGTTGCAATACTAACCAGTTAATTAGACTTGGGACACATGCAGCAATTTACCAGGAAATGAAGTTTCAAGGTGCCTTAAAGGAAAACGACACACACACACACACACATGCCAGGTTTTCACAGCACTGTTTCCAGAATGCTTTGATGTCCAGCTACCTTCAATAAAATCAAAGAAAGCAAAGGTTCCTGAAGTGCTGTGGGAAAAGGGCAGAGCAGGAAATGCACTTTCTGTACAAGGGCTGGGTCTCTCGGCTGTGACACCCAACCTCGTTCCCCTGAGTGGGGACTCTGTTGGGACCTGCCATCCCCTGGCTGAAGACCCCACAGCCAGGCAGCACCAGCCTGGGCAGGGAGCCGACTTCAGCCTCCTTCAGCTGCCGAGCCTGCCGCACGCAGCCCCGGCGTACTTGCTCCTCTCCTCTCCTCAAGCCGGGTGAACATGCAACTGCCGCTCTTACGGCATCCTTGCACAGCAACAATGCGGTCGTGCACTACGGATCCCAGACTGTCTTGGAGGAAACAGAGCAGTCTGCGGGCACAGGGACGCGCATTATCCCAAAAGTGGGACAGCTCAGGGCCTGGGTGATGCTGAAGTCCCCACGCAACAGCGGCGGCTGTTCAGCAGCGGGCTGAGGAGCTGAGGACCACAGCTCCCCAGGCACCGCTCTACATCCGGCTCCACTGCAGAGCGTTCGCTTTTTTCCTCTCTTAATGAATATTTAAGTAAGCTGTGCAAAGTGGGAACATCATTGGCAAAGCAAAAAGGGTATTCTGGGATCAGCTGCTCCCATTCACATTTGTAGGAACTGTTCCTGGAAATGGGTTCAAGTCCCCCCAGGCAGAGAAGGGAATTGAGCTTCTCATGTCTCAGGTTAGTGGTATAATTATCTGCAACTGAGTAAAAAGGCAATGGGTTCACCCTTCCTCTTTGGTTTTCTAACCTGGGCTTTTATCTCATTTGCATTTATTGCAGAGCTTGAAGATGAAATGTGACACGAGAAAGAGAAAACATTGGAACAAGATGCATGGGCTTTTTTCTTTCTTTTTGGGCAAGAAAGAATTGCTTTGGGTTGATTTAAACCATTTTTTTTCCCAATTGCTTGTTCTCGGTCAGAGAACTAAAGAATGAATAAGTGCGCTATTAATTGCAGTTTGGGATTTTATATCAAGCTCTTCTTGCATTTCTTCTTTAAAATAAGCAATGCATGCACATACACAAAGCTTTCAATATATTAACAAATAAATGTCACATAAAAGGCACAAGTTAAAAAATCCTCAATATCTTCTTTTTAATGTCACTGTTTTTAAAGGAGAAACCATAAATCCATATAGCTGTATATCCACGTATCACACTTCAAATCATATTCAAGGATATTATATTTCTTTTGGGCAACAAATAAAAGAGTCGTAGATGACCTTAAGTTGTTTTTGAAACTCGTTTAAGTTAAAGCATAAAGGGAAAAGGAATCCCTAAGAAAGAAATTACTGCTTCTCCTTGCGCACCTTCCTCTCTTGCAAAGTAGTATTTGGCAAATGTCATTAAAGAGAGTTAACATGGCCTTATCTGTCTCTGCGAGACCTGGCAAACTTCACCAGCAGAAAGCTGAAAGCACTGCTTCTAATTTGTCTTTGTATTACAGTCACGTTGCTGGTCTTGGCTAGTTACACCAGACTATTAAAATAAAGTAGCAGATAGGAAAGAGGAGAAAAAGAAGGAGGAGGAGAGAGCAGAGTCCAGGGTCAGATGCAGCAGCCACCTGACAGGCAGAAAGGGAGGAGAGTGGCTGCATGGCCCCGCAAGCGCCTGTGAAAGTCAAATCACCCTTCCCCCTCCAGGAAAGCTTTCCCTGAGAAAAAGGGGACTAAAACTAATGGTAGACAAAAAAACAGGCAACTGACAATATTTTTACCATTCGATTGTCCAGACGTGGAAATGGTTTGGTGATGGCTAAATGGGTTACAAATGAGCAGCTCTCTGGTGTATCCAATGCAGATTAATAGTCTCCATCTTGCTAGCACTGACATGAAGGTGAAACAGGGGCAATCTTGGGAGAGCAACTTCAGGGAAAAGGTTTCTACAGACAGAGCCTCGGACAGCTGGGAAGGAACGAGGTACCTTGCACGTACAGCAAGTCTGCCCACACACAGATTAGTCACTTCAAAGTCTGAAATCTCCAATTCTCACTACCTCTCCCACAATCAATGCGGGAATGACAGATGTTCATCAAGGTCTAAAACAGATCTCTCGCCCTAACTCCTTCACTCTGGGGGCTGACAACAACAGCATGCAAAAACATTGGCGGGAAAAAGCTTTCGCCTTGATTAATAATAGCCATATCTCAGCTTCTTCTTACTGGTCCTCCAAAACACCTGAATGCCCCAAACTTCCCATCCTGTTAATTATCTCTTGCAGAGGACAATTAATTTATACTTCAGAGGTCAGGCTACTGCCACTATTCATATAAAACAACGGTTCCCACGCGGCCGATGGCTGGGATAACACAGGATGGACAATACGCACCAGAGTGCTTCATACTGTGTGGATTCTGACTTCCTTACCTATTTCAGTGTTATTTCCCAACATATATGGCTGCAATATTTTCAAAACTGCTATACAGGCATGGCTGGGAATTGCTTACTTTTAAAAACAGTGGTCATTTTGCAGAGTGGCTATAATCTGAGAACTCAAAAATCATGGGACACAAACATCACAACTTCTTTGTAAAGCAAGCATTTAATGCGTTCTGCACAGGGGTAAATTGTGGAGTAGACATGCCCACATCAGACAGTAAATCACTGGCAAAAACTCTTCATCCTCCTGTAACTAGCAGTTAAAGGCAAGGTACTGATGCTGTACTGCACCGCATTTCCACCAGTTCAAACATTTCCCCCTAACTCCTTCCATACATGCCCTGCTCAACATCCTAAACAAAAACGCTCTGGTGACAGAGGAGCTCAGTCAGGAGACTCAGCAAAATATCTCGAAAGAGACTTTTTTTTGTTATCATACGGTGCTAGCATTGAACTCTGTGTTGTCATGGAAATCCTCTCTTTCCCCAAGATGTTTAAACAGCCATCCCTCTGCCTTTCCTCAGTTTTCATGAATGACAGCTTAACTACCACAGCCACCACTTATCCACAGGTGGTTTTGGCAGTTTAGGGGGTATTTCTCATATTTTTTCACTTAAGTCTGGAATAGAGGTCAAGACATTCCTTTCTAATCGCTGACCTTCCTTCCCCTCCATTTCTTGTCTATGCCAGCTGCTAGAAAAAAGAAAAAAGCAGTGCTATCCATTTACTGACATCCACAGATGACAAGGTATCAGTCTGAAATCTCCCACCTTTTAAAACCACGTGAAAGTTTGCATTTAAAACTCTTCCAGGTGGTACTTCATACTCTTCTACTTCTGGTGAAGGGGAGGGGAGGAGAGGAGAATCATCCTTGCGTAAATGAGTAATATCAGCTTTTTCCTTCATCAAGACTAGTATTAACGACGTTGTTGTATTTGCAGAAAATATAAAACCCACTGAAATCACTTAGAAAAACATCATGTTAGTAAGGGGGAGCAAACATCCCTAACACAAAAGTGATGTTCTCTTCAGGGTGTACGCTAAGGCAGACAGCAATGCAGATGACACTGCAAGTCATCTCTTCTTTGGGCACACCTCCATCAGTATTGCCCAAGACAAAATATCTTGAAATTCTACCTGGAATGGACTACTTACTTCATTTTAAGGGAAATTATATTTTTTTCTGTGGTCTTAAGGTTTTAAAAAGATCTTCTCAGGAGGATTCTCTGTTGACACAAGTCTGCCTCATGTTCCCTTTATTTTACAAGAGGAAATCATCTACACAGAAACTATTGTCACCATACTTGCCATCTCCCTCTTTTGCAGTAGCAAAGAAGAAACTGGACAAGTGAACTAGTCAGCACAGCACACTCAGATTAAATCCTTCCCACTTTCCTGTGCTGTCTGTGCATTACCACCATCTAGAAAACCACGGGTGTCCCTAAGGCACCACAAAACGCTTCCAGTAAGCTTCCCCAGGGAGGACGCTTCTTCAGGGAGAAAGGCTTTGCAACAGGGCATACAGCCACGTGTGTAGCAAAACAAAACCATAGAGCTCAGCAGGGAAAGACGTAGAGCTGGCAGAAATACTTCCATACAGCTGAAATGAGAGCTGCTCCCACACATACCAGAGCTACATTTCTCATTTCACAAGTCTCTTCCCTCTGTTTCTGGGTCATTTTAAGAAATGAGAGAGACAACACAACTTTGCACAGAGGCTGAGTCTCAGCAGCACTGGCTATGGGAAAACGCCGGTGCCTTGCTGTCGCTTGCCTTCAGTCCTGGCAGAAGCCGTGCTGCCCAATGCATCCTCCCCAATCCCCCGCCTTACATCAGGAGGTTTGAAGGAAACTCACTTGTTGCTCTCTCTATACAGCACCCGAAAAATTAGCTTTAAGATCGTTGTGCACTGTCAAGCGACCTTCCTGAAAGCTAGGCTTCATCCCAGGCACAAAGCACCATATCACCATCAGGCTCACAGTTTCATTTCACTGCTCTCAGAGGACTAAAACACAGCATTCATGTCCCATGCTGGTGAAGGCTTTGCCACCTTAAGTTCATGAAAGATGTGCAACTATTTAATTGCTTCATCATGCGGGTTCTTCGCTGTCACCTGAATTTGAGCTATCAACTTCTTTTCTGTCCAGTATCACTGACTGCTCCTCTCAGCGTGCTTGTGCCCACGCAGTCCAGGCAAACTCGGGGAGAGAAGGGCAGCCACTGTCTTAATGCAAACTCCGGGAATACAAACACTTCAAACATAAAATTGTTCTTTTTACCACATTTTACTGTCAACTCAACTCACAAAAATGCACCACACAACAACTAAAGCACCACTTGAGCCTGCAGCAATCTCCTCAATTTGTTTTGGCTCAGGGAGTTACTCCTTCAGGTTGAAATATACGTCAGCGGGCTTGATAATGCCACAGAAATTTCAATCTCTGCTGTGCCAAAAAAAGAAAATACATTAGCTGACATGAGAGTGATGCAGATTGTCTAATGACACAGAAGAGGTCCCATTCTCACCAACTTCTCAACACCCTCCTCTCCCATCCTCTAATCTTTGGCAGATGCTGACAACAACGCCTGGGGGCTGCTTGATGTGCGAATCCTGAATCTTTGGGCATGAGCAAGGAGGGGCCTTAGGTCTGATCTAACAGCTGGACTGTGCAGCTTCTTGGCACGCAAGGCTCCCGGTGGGATCAGTGGACCACGCATGACAACTTTCTGATGAGACTGCAGCCTCTGGAAACCCTGGGCCTGCTAGCTGGGGATGGGTTTGTTGCTTCGGTTCTCCTCCTACACACACGAATTGAAGACTTTCTGTAGCACTCTGGCTAGGTCACAGACTTGGACAGCAAGGTAAAAGTAAGCGTAATGAACCACCTTCTGCTGCTAAATCAGATACCTATCCTCTCTGTGGCTAATTTTTGCCTTTGGTAGGATTGGGGTAACAATGACTCCTCCATCTGCAGGGAATGTCACAAAAGTACTTCCAGATCAAAAGATGGCAAATGCCACTGAAATGCACTTTATTAGTCTCTTGAACAGAATATGTCATTGGTAACCCCGTAACTGGGCAAAGAAATGGAAAAGAAATGTCTCAATAAAACAAAATAGTCTGGAGCAATATCAAACGCAGAGACGCCTACCATCACCACTGTAAATGTTGTTTTCATTCAAGGTTTAACACAGCATAAGCAAGGTAACAAAAATTAAATTTGTAAGGAATGGAATGGCATTCTCAATTGTTTATGAATTATAATGCTCACCAAAAAAAAAGAACAGAAAAAACAAGTGTGTTGGAAAACAACTGTTGACTACAATATACAACAAAACAAATTTTACTTCTGGGTTCTCAGAATGGAGTGTTTCAATTTTCACACTCTAAAACAAACCATATGAGAGCTTTAGATGCTCCAGATGGGAGGCCTTTCGTTAAAGCTTTTGAATCAGCACTATAGTTGTGTTCAATGGATGAATTTTGCTTCATGTGTTATTGCAATCAGTAATGCTAAAACAGTCTGTCAAGCTCTCGAGTAGAGAGAAGACAGAAGAGAGAACTAAGGGGAAAGAACACACACAAACACCCTTTTAAAACCCATAATATGTCACGTCATTTTTTTTTTGGAGGTCATGAATTGAGAAATAAAGAAAAGGCAGACACTCAGGAATGGCTTGGCTGGTAAATCACAACTCACCATTCCACACACTCCCATATTTATCACAGAATCACAGAATGTTCGGGGTTGGAAGGGACCTCTGTGGGTCATCTAGTCCAACCCCCCTGCCAAAGCAGAGTCGCCTGCAGCAGGCTGCAAAGGACCTTGTCCAGGTGAGTCTTGAATATTTCTAGAGAAGGAGACTCCACAATCTCCCTGGGCAGCCTGTTCCAGTGCTCTGTATTTATGGATGAAAGCTTGTGGGAATCAAATAAATTGTATTTCCTATATATTAGAAAGTGCAGGCTGGACTCAGGATTTTAAGTAAAACAAATTTAAGTAAAACAAATGTTTAAGTAAAACAAATGACATAGGTTCCCCTTAATTTCTAAACACAGAGTCCAAATTTATACTCTTCATGAAAAGATGATAGCATAATTAACTCCAGTCACCATGGTTTTACAGGCAATGGCTCTGGTCAAGCAAACTTGCTGCTGTTTTCTGACAGAACCATGAGTTTCATGGGTTGAAGCCATCTACAGTCCCAGGACAGACCTCCATACAGCACCCAGATGCACACAGCTAGCAACCCTGACTTTTTAAAAGCACTTACACAAAATCAATGCAGCCAATGCTACATTGAGTAAGAACCAGCTGACAGTGAGTTCACACACATGAATGAAACCCCTCTAATCGTAAATGGGATTCATCATCCGACAGTAGCTTTTTTAATGGGGTCTACAGGGATCTGGTTTCTGACACAAAACTGCTCTGTATCTTCATCAATGATCTAAAAGAAAACACCAATCAATTTTTGTTAACAGTTGGAGAAGGGTGAAAATTGGAGGGGGGGGGATAAACATAACTGTGGATGCATCAATTATTTAAGTCATCTTGTGTCGCCTAATAAGGAGGGCTCTTCTGCACTGCATTCAACCCAGGCAGTCAGCTGAAAAACCTCAGGTGTACCGGCAAAGTCTAAAGAAAAAGGAATGAGGACCTACGGCAGAGGTGAAGCTGTCATGGGAGCACCGTGCCCCATCCCAATGGCCACCTGTCCATCAGGGGAAAATACTGACAGATTGGAGCAGGATTGGATTCAAGGAAATGCTACAAAAATTATCTGAGATTGAGGAAATGAAACAATACTGAAAGACTTTCTTATTTACCCAAGAGAGCTCAGAGGTGACTCATTAGCAACATCCATGTAGTTACAGAGGAAAGAGGTTCCCAGTGACAAAGCGTGCTTTAACCTAGAGGGAAAAGACATAGAAGTATCTAACAACAAGTCTAAATTCAGACTCAAAAGCAGAATTCAACACTAAAAAGCCATATTTAACACACCAAGACCTTTTCCTCGGTAAAAGAGTTTCCTGTTTGCTTTGCTCTTTTGAACAGAAATGAGGGGCTGCACCAATGCAGGGGGCATGTACCTGTTAGATGAGAAAGCACCTGACTTTAAAATTAAAAAAACCAAAAAGAAACCCTTCCATTTTATAGGCATACAAACTTCTTCAAGGCTTTACTAAAGAGGCAGTGCTAACTGAACCATCATGCTGAAAGACTGTTTTCCTAAGAAAAAGCCGGCGCCGTACAACACGGCCTTGAAGGGGTACAGCAGGGATAAGCCAGGCGTGGGGGAGGACTCGCCAGCTGCTCCCCCAGCCCTCCGTCGCTGCTGGGAGATCTCACCAGGCACAACGCAAATCTTACAGGTGGATAAAGTGCTTATTCTTTTTCTGGGTAGCAGCACCACAACTAAGGATATGGGACAGGCGGGACCGAGGTGTAATAGTTTTACTAGTGCCTCTAGGAAAAAAGCACACATGCTTCTGGGCACCCAGCCCCCTTTTCCAAGCGCAAGGTAAGCCGTGGAGCAGAGCGGAGCGGTAACCAGAGGAACGATGATTAAAAAGGAGGTCTGGGGAGGAAATGGAGATGGATGCTGGGGAAGGGTCCTCGCTGGCCTTGGGGTGGCCTCCCCGTGCCCCACACCTGCCCCTGCAATCCTGGCGCCGGCTCCCTCTGCCTCTCACCCGTGCAGAAGACAGCACGGTGGCTGCAAGGCTCTCTGCAACGTTAGCGCTGCGCAGCTGCTGTAATAAGCAACTGCACTTAATTCATTAACTCTCCAAGATTAGCAGAAGACGCGCATGGCAGCCAAGACCAACAGAGACAAATAAATTTGGGGTTTTCAGGCCAAGTCACAGACTTATGACAAGCCAAAAATTTTTTTTAAATGAGGAAAACATTCACTAAGTACTTTTCATTTTTCAGACTTTCGCAAAACCCTTCGTACAGTTTGCTTCAGACAAGGCTGCTCCTAGAGCAAGTCCCAACACAAAACTCCAGGAAGATTTCTTATTTTGGTGATGTTATTTTTGAGTACATAAAACAGTGGCTTCGCAGAAAAAGGTCAGCTTCAAACTCACCTAGGAAAAAAAGCAGCAAACGTCTGAAACAGATCATGCCAAAGAGCCGCCCGCCAGACCTAGCGAAAAACTGTCAGGGTGGATGTGGGTGGAAAGGAGATTCTTCAGGAAAACAGCTCAGGGAGAGCGAGGCCATTTCTGCTGTCTCTGGTACGCACAGCCCCAGTCTGACGGACTGGCCCCACCTGCACAGGGCACCGCACGCAGCCGAAAATGCCAGGCAGCACTTGCGAGCCAACAGCTTCTTCACACCCATTGAGAGTGTTCAGTTACACTGTGAGTCCGAAGAAACGCAGTGCTGTGTTAATGACTTCATGCTCGCTTAACTTGACTGCCAGGCATCAGGCAGGTCGGCAGCCTTCCGCGTTTCCATGTGTGCACTTCGCACTAATGCGCCGCTGCCCGAGGAAACAGTAAGTTAGAGTTTTCGTGAAGATATGTATGTCCTGGCCTTAAGATATGTATGTACACAAACCTGTGTGGAGGTATCACGCGCACAGATTGTAGGACTTACACTTGAAGCAATGGGAGGTGGCCAGCAGGTGCCCTCCCCTCGGGGTCCCCCTTCCCCTCCAGCCCTATTCACCAAGTTGCTCCACAAGCTCATCCCAGCTCCTCGCCCCGCCAGCCACCAAGTAAACCCGTCCCCATTTCAGTGGGCAGTGGGGTCGCAGCGAGCCCTCCGGCGTCCCCCACGTGCCCCAGGGAGCTCATTCACCAGCCCTGGAGCCAGCAGCCAGTGGAACCCGATGTGGGCTCTGTGGGGGGACCCCGCATCTCAGAGCTCTGGGTCCAGGCACACGCTTCAGGCACACCACCTGCGCGTGTCACACCCCTGATGCTGAAACAAAAAACCGCGCACCTTTCACAGCAGTAACAAGCAAATGCCAAGAACTCAGCATTCTAATTGTTCATTAAGAAACTCCCCCAAAGTCTGTGCTTTGCAAGCCATACCATTTATGTATTATCTACCTAGAAAAATGTTATTACTGTTACATACCCAATATACGCTAACATCAGCTCTGCATCAGCTTTGTATGAATGCATTCCCATACCTGAGCTTAGACATTAAGATGCCAATACTTTCTTCAAACAAAAAGGCCAAGGTACGGTGCCTGACAGCAAGTTCATATTTTAAATACTCAAAAAGTCCCCAGGGAACTATAAAACTCAAGAACTACTGTGCATTATTTCACAAAAATGTAAGAAAAAGTAGAATTTCTTATAAAAGGTGACACATAGTCAAGTGTAATTCACACAGTACAAGAATATAAAAGCATGAATAATAACCTAGTATTAAGTATATAGAGAAGTTATCATTAGGGGAAATCGCATATTTTCTTTTTATTATAAATTTGGAAAATTCTAAAAAGAATTTGAAAAGTGACAGGACTTTATTCACAGAAGTTTCTCCCAAGTGGAGCTTCTTTTATAAATCCTTGAGAATAAAAGTTTATCTACGCCTTCTACTGCTCCATAAAATTTTGGAAGAAAGGTGATCTCTGGCAGTGCTCCATGAGGTGGGCTAGGATGGTGCCAGCCTTCTGTGGGTGGCTGCAACCTCCGTGCCTCGGTTGCCCCAGCCCTCCTCGCCACCTGCAGCTGCTCTTTCCTCTCCTATCTCCTCCTGCCAGCATAAATATTTGGACACTGGGCAGAGGGAACTAACCCAGTTGAAAATGAACCCAACATGAAATATGATTAATTTCCTTCTGGTTTCACTCCATCGTGCAGCTGGGCAATCCCCAGCAGCAGCAGGAGGGGGAAAGGAAAGTGAGAAAAAGAAGGAAGGGAAACACACGGGGGGGTGATCCAGACCCCTTGCCCAGCAGTAGTCTGGCAGGACGGGCATAAAAATGTTTAAGCCTCTGAGGCAGAACAAGCTTCAGGTCCTATGTCTCTAAATCCTTAGACGGAAAAAATGTGGATGAGAAGTTTATATTTTACATCACTGCTCCAAGCCCAGTGAAGGCAAACTTTGAGAGGTGGCAGGAGGGGAGGAGGAAAGCTGGCGGTGAGTGGGACCGGGCCAGCCATCCCTGCGGGTCCCACCAGCGCCCGCCGGCGCAAAAGGCACAGTGGCACATCACCATGGCACGGGGAGAGTCAGCGGCACGTCTCAGCACTCAGAGGGACCCCAGAAGTTCAGCTGCGGTTCTTCATCCCAAATGCTCAGCCCACACCTGCCCCACCTTGCTTGGGCGATGCTGAATTCATTGCAAGACAGCCCATCCTGTAACGAGGACCATCAAAATCAAATGTTACCACTGCACAGAAGCATGCCAGCACACTGCACGTCAGGCTTTTTTTCTTCTCTTTCGTTTGCCTTTCAGTCGCTTTCCACCACGCACCCTTTCCAACCATCTCTCTTGCGTGACAACATGATGTTTTGGTTTGTCAGCTTTTAGATGTCAAAGTATACTGACACTTTGGCAAACAAGACACTCCTGCAAGCTGACAAGCATGACTTCCCTGCAGAAGTTACAACTCTGCATCCTCTGCCACCTATGCCTGACGTACCACTGAAAGCAAACTTTATAGCAAGCCTTGAAAACGGAATCCTTCCATTTACGCTACTTCTTCAGGTAACTGGAGACCATTTGCAAGCTTATAGAAATACATACGCTAAAATCCACATCCAACCCTTTCTTTCACAGAATCACAGAATGGTAGGGGTTGGAAGGGACCTCTGTCGGTCATCTAGTCCAACCCTCCTGCCGAAGGAGGGTCACCTACAGCAGGCTGCAGAGGACCTTGTCCAGGTGGGTCTTGAATATCTCCAGAGAAGTAGACTCCACAACCTCCCTGGGCAGCCTGTTCCAGTGCTCCATCACCCTCAAGAGTGAAGAAATTCTTCCTCATGTTCAGACGGAAAATCTTTCTTTGATTGCTCAAGACTATTATTCCTTGCTTCTTAAAACCTCTGCGTAAAAATTCTGTAATGTTTGTACATTACATACATACACAATTCTTACATTATCCATAAAGAAAGGGTGGTGATAAAGCACTGATATATTTGGGATAGAATGAGCAAGAGGTGGATTTTCATAACTGATTTCAATATAGCAGAGAATACAGCTCCCTGACTTTGTGTTTGCCACTGAGATACGCAACCTGCTGTCAGGTGTGTAGACTGATGTGGATTACAGTACTGGAGGCTCATTATAAACATACTAATTAATACCATGAAGGTGGCAAATGCAGCACTTCAGACAATGTGAGTACTAGGTCGCAAAAGTCAGGGCTCTGCTACTTCAGAGTCTATAATTAATAACATTGCTTTTGATGGCCAAACTAGTGAAGTAGAAAAAAGATTAAATTTTTTCACGGGATCACTGAACGCTTGCCAGAAAGATCGCACTAAAATCTAGGCAGTTAAGTTTCTAATTCACAGCCATGAAGTCTGACCCTAGTTCATAAACCAATACAACACAAAATAGCAGCATTATATCAAATATGCTATTTCATATTCAAAAAGCCCCTTCACTAACAGAAGTGTTTCCCCCAAACTCACTAACTCCTCTTCCCCTTTTCCACAGTAATTTAGAGTCACTCTAATAAGAGAAAGTTGTGATTCAAACCCAGAAAAATCTGCATCTTAAGAACTGGCCACAAACCAGGGCGTATCTACATTAATTCAGAAACATTGTCTAATGTTTCTAGCTCTAGCATTCAACAAAGTCTTTGGGGTATTTGTTTCTCCTACAGGAACATGGCAGAAAGGAAGAAATGAAAGAGCTGGACTCTGGAGGGTCAGACTTTGTATGAGGTACTAAACAGTCTCTCAGTTTGGAAACCCCCAAGTTGCGCTAAAATCAGTTTTTGTGAATATTTTTAAGCTGCTCTGTTTACATAAAATAATTGAAAAAAGCTTCACATCAACATCAAAACACAAAATTGTTTGATATCAGATCTAAAAATCAAGAAAATCATTCTTCTTTAACCTGCTTCCAGTCCAGTCTACAGCATAATCCCAATAAAGAACGGTGAGATTGCATGCAGAGGCCCCCCGTGCAAATAAGGAGCCAAAGCCTAATCTGAACCCAAGGTGAAATTCAGATAATTGACAGTATGTTCTGCTTTCAGCTACAATTAGCTGTTCCACCTTTACAATGACGACTGTGGAGAATTTGGCCTATACTTTCTAAGAGAAATTTGTACTGTTAACAAAATGCATGTATTTTTAGATTTCATTCAATCTCCTTGAGCAGCCTGATAGTTTTGAGATAAAAATACTACTGAGGAACCCCCCTGCCCATATCAGTGAAAAGCCCTCGGGGAACGACAGAGCGTTAACCTGCCCAGTAACTGCATTAACCTTTTCCCGAAGGATTTTCTCTGAAACTGTGAAAACCTGCCAACGCGCCAGAATATTAGAATGCGTCTTCCACCATATCTCCCCTTGCCCTTCTGTTGTAAAAGGGCAGCAATTACCGTAACACAGTTTAAGGCAGGGACAATAGTACTGATGATTCAATCGGGGGATTTCCTCATAGGCTCTCCCAGTAAAAAGGACTTGCAAACATTGCTATCCCGAGTTTTTTCAAAGTCAGGAATAACAAACATTAATTATCTCCCATGGACTACCTTCATGGCTGCCTCTGTAAACTGACATTCAGGAACCTTGAGGATTAATTACAAGTAATGAAGCTCACTTCTGCATCGCACAGTTAAACACAACTCCCTGCAAATGAGTTTGACCTTTCATGCACCGCGTGCTCTGGAATTTCTTACCCAGAAGGGGATTACCTGCAGCCAGCAGGAGAACCAACATCGTGTATGGGCCATGCTAAGAATCTGGCTCAACATTCAGGCTTTGAAAACAAAATGGATGCATTTGACAGGAAGCCATGTTTTAGTAGATGCCATCGTGTGAGCCACTGACAATTAAACAGGCTTCCTTGTGCAGCCTTGTGAATAGGTGTGCAAGGTGTATCTGCACCAACACACAGCTCAGTACAGAGAGGCCTGGGCTGTGAAGCTTGAAGCTGCCCCAAAACTGGAGCATTACAAGGTCAAGATTACTGCAAGCATGAGCTAAAGAGTTGATATATTATTGACAAACTGTTCAGTCCCTCTAGCACACTGAGAAACATTCCCATGCTCTCAAGTGATGCCATTAAATAAGTGATAGGATGAAATTTGATCATGCATTCCATGTTGAGATTTTTTGGAAAAGAAGCAAGATAATACAATTATATAGCAATGTTTTGCAAAACGAACATGAAAATCTGTATCTAATGTAATTGTTATTCTGTTAATCAATCATGTCAAAACACACTTTCTGCACTTTTGCTAGAATCTCAGATGCAGGAGCCAGGAGCTCCGGAGTTACAGACACACAGAAGACAAAATTAAGTGATCATCAAAAGATCTCATTGGCTTCAAACGTGTTATTTTGTGTCATTGTTTGAAAAAAAATAATTAGTAGTGGTATGAAAGAAAACTAGAAAAAAATCATTCTCCAGTGTCTCTCCTCAGACATGCGAACTCAGTAAGTCATGTCTTAAAAATCACATTTGACACCAGAATTTAACAACCCTGATGGATGTGATCCTCACAAGCGAGGAGTGCCACATCCTTGCCCTGGATAAAGGGGGATATCTCCTCTTTTAATGTGCTCCCTTCTAAGGCTGGGAACTGCCTGGTTGCTGATGAGTGTTTGCAGGTCAGTTTGCATTTTCGTAGACTTTAGTTGCTGCCTTCAGTCATCGCTCCCAGGAGAGAAGAAACAGTTCTGAAATGCTAGAAAATTGCCAGTCTCCACTCTTGCAGAGGGAAGCCACTAAATCTAACATCACTTCTCATCACCTACCATTTATAGGTCAGATGTGTCCAACTGCAACTTAAGATTAAAAATGGCTTGCTACTAATCTTAGCACAAACATTAGTGCTGCTCTAATACACTGCGCTTGCAGTAGGGCGGGAGATGAAATAATCAGCTATCGGGCTGGCCTCTGACCTTGGCTTTTAAGTACCTGGGGGTCGGGGCAACATTAAAAATGTGTTTAATGGTCTCTGCCCATCCGGGTCAGGTTTAGTAATAATTGTAACAACAAATATGAGTACTCTCACTTCAAGATCCTTCAAAAGATGCTGACAACAACTTTGACTAATGTTATTCTCAGTCAAATAAACACCATTTAGACAGCATCTCTTAAAACTACAGCATCTCCTGCTTTGTCTTGCAGCTGCTAGAATGATTTGGGACGCAATGCGCATAGCAGCTTTAACAATTTTTAATGAATAATAACACCAGCCAATTTTCCATATGACTTTAACTTCATCAATATAATGTACAGATCCCACTGGAACATTTCCAGCAAGGCCGAGGATAACATGTTTGGACCTATAAATGCAACATCCAACTGTTTCCAGTGATTGCCCAAAGGATCTGTTCCCTGGGTGCATTTTTTTTTAAAAACAAACACATAACAAGATGAAATCAGCTTTTTCCTTCTGTGCATCTAAATGAATCTAGATGTCTGCAAATTATTAAGATTTCCTGGAAAATCAGTGACTATAACAAGAACCTTCTGTGCCCCTCAATGAACAAAAAAACATCACTGAGTTGTGAATCAAATTCACAGAGCAGAAATATTTGTCGACTTCATTTGGAGAAAAACGTCCGAGGTGTAAGAAAAGCCTGAAGATAATGCATTACATCATATAGAACCTCTCAGCCCCATTCTCTTCTAATTACCTTCGTCACTACAGAGACAATGAGGGTTTTGTTTCGTTCTTTCAACTTCTTGGAGTCCGTACTGTTAACCACAGTACTGCAAATAACAGCGAAGGGATAACTAGCCTTATAATGGATTAGCTCATCTCACTTTATGATTTCTCTGCTCCAAGCACCGAATCCTAACCATCCTGCTAAGCCACATGCTGATCACAAACACGAAAAGCCATGTTAGTGGTAAAGCAAAAATGTCTGACGTGCTACTACCACCACCCCAAACAGCCACGGGAGAGCTACCGGCCGGTCCCTGCTGCTGCTGCAGGGAGTCAGCTGCAGGTCGGCTGCCGCTCCTGCCTCTTCTTAAAATGCAGAGCTAGTTTAAGGACAGATGTGATTAGAAAAACCCGCACAGATGGTTTTTGCCACAGACTCTTCTCTAAGTTACATTTACATTCACTTAAGCTTGGAGTAAACCAGCAACATTATTGTTCAAATTAATGAATTTATGCTTTGGTTTGCTGTAATAGTTGTTCTGTTGCAGATTGACTTACCTTCTTCTGTATGGTCTATTCGACAACAGAAGGTAAATTTTCACCATCCAGAGTATTCTCTGTTATGTAAAATTATTCACCAAACAGGAATGTTTATCACTATGAAGGAGCTACGGTTAAAATAAAACATACACAGGTTTCCTGGGAGAAAGATGGCCTAAGTTTGAAGTGCAAGCAGAGACGTAATCCTAATAAGGCCATGCTTGGTTCAAACCATTGGCTCTAACCTTCACATGAACAGAACAGGCTAATCCCGTGCCCGATGCCAATGCAGGCCTGGTAATATAAATAATTTAGATATTCAGGTAACCTAGAGCATGGAAAACATGACTAGCTCCTGCGTGAAGTCATTCAGCTAAAAAAAATAAAAGGTTAATTTTCTAGAGAGAAGCAGCTCTGAAGGTATCAGGCTCAGCCACGTGCCATTTGTTTTCCACTTCCCAGAGCTGGCAGTGACAAAGATGGCAGTGCAGTCTCAAGCGACTTCTCCTGGCCCCCAGCCCTGGCTGGCTGGGAACGCCGCCTTGCACCCGGCAGCACCGCCCGTGAGCTGGGGGTGTCCCAGCCCAGAAAGCCTCACGGACCACCTTCCCATCCTCTGTTAAATCATGCTGACAGTTTATCAGAGGGGCCAAGGGAGTGTTAATCACTCCAAGTATCACCAGCCACAACACTCTACACTCACAGTCCTGCGGCTGCCCCTTCCCCTCACCGCCACCCCCCCCCAGCCTTACATTTGGACTATATCCATCCCTGAACACGTAACCTTTACGTAGCTAGGTTATCTAGAGATTTTTCCTTGAATATTTCTTGAATATTTTATATTCCTTGAGCACCGTTCACAGTAATTGAATAATCCAATAATTCTCAGCAGCAACATACAGCTTAGTCTCTTTCTAATTTGAGCATGATGATACCTCATAAATGAATTGGGGCAAGCCAAAAAGTAAAGGCGTTTCAGGCGGTAATGAAATCTAAAATGCTTGCCTGCATCAATTTATTAATGTCACCGCAGAGCAAAAAAGCAATACAGCATCAAAATGAAGCACGCTGTATCCGCGGCTCGCCTATCGCCTATCACTTACACGCACACGCACACAGCGTTAATTAAAGACTGCAAGGCTGTAGTACAGGTTTCTCTTTATCGAGCCTTTCTGCTTTATTTCATGTATAACCCAGACTAAGATGCTGTGATAAAAGCTCAATAGAAAAATGTCCGAGCAGCCTGCCAAGAACCACACAGACTTGGCCTGTGGACAAAACACAAATCCACAACTGTGGAAAGGAAAACAAAAATGAGGACAGAAAACCAACTTCTCTTTCATTTTGGGATATGGAAAATAGAAGCATGTTTTTCAGCAGCTGATTGCTTACATGAAGTATTTAAAACTCGTTCTCTGCAGTGCAGCCAGTTGTTGTTCAGAACCAGAACCACGCCGGAGGTCACGGGGCTCCTGACTGCCAGCATCGCTTGAGCAGAGTGAGGGATTACAAGCACCTCCAAAGTCGCTCCAGTGCAACCGTTAACCTTTGGGAAGCAAAGCCTTTCCTAGGAGAAAGCCTCAGAGACAGTGTCACAGGCTCACGCTACACCTGTTTGAGCTCCTATTACTAAAAAGCGGGAAGTTATTTTGACACTGAGCCAGAATTTTGAGAAAAATGAATATAAAATACCTCTCTGCCCAGCAACCTACCGTATCTCTGTACCTGAGAGTCAGCTATTTGATAACAATTTTTTTCTGATAACGTACTGTGCAGACAGTTTTGTCCTGATTCTAACACCATGTCCCTACTCTAGTTTGCACAGCTCTGAATAATTTTATGGCGCTTTACAGCACTCCACTGTTACAGTACAGTGTTTTCCAGGAATTCATATACATTTACTTAAAGCTAGATTTATACAAGACGATTTCACATTGATCGGCTGACGGTACCATGCACGAGCAACAGAAAGTCTCAGTTTTGACAGTAGCGTGATTTGAGAAATGCTATTTCAACTGAGAAAGAAAAGTTGGAAGACAGGCAGAAAGAATGAGATCATGAGTCCTTCCCTTAAAAATATTGAACTGCAGGAGTGGAATTAGGCTGACATATTTAGATCCTAGATATTTGTATGCATTTGTGTTTCCAGGCAGACATATTACCCAGCCTCTCCTGAGAGACTGGAATACATAGGAAAATAAATTCAAACCCAGCTAAACAGAGCTTTACTGACTTCTCTTGTTGACCACCCCTCCACACCCACCCCCACCCCCCAAAAAAAGAAAAAATGCCATTCTGTGCCAAAGTGCTTCATTTGAATAAAAAACTAATTCAACTTATTTTCCTTTTTTTTTTCTTTTTACCTTTTGTATTATTTAGTCTATATTGACATAAACAGTTTTGAAAACTCTGAGTCCATTGATCAGTACCTCTGTTTTATCTTGAGCTGCAGCTTTTGGTGAATAATGGACCAAACCAATTGACTCAGTTTTGTGTCTAAATTGCTGGATGGTCAATGCAAACCAGACACATTTGAAACTCCCCCCAGAGCAGCAAAGCTAGCTGGCCTCTTTCCTGGGTTCAGCCCTCCTGCTTCCTGAAATGCCCTTTTTCACCAGCCTCCTTCTCCCTGGTACGTTGCTGCTGTGGCTTCCCAGAAAACACACCAGCCTCGGGAACTCTTAATTCTATCTGTTCACAGATGTAATCCAACATCTTCTGTATCCTAACTGAAGGTACAAAACCCATCTCATAACAGGACGGAAAAATAATTATACCACACCTTACTGCATAAAGGGTTCATGCACTTTGTATCACAATAACCCAAATGGCATTTATCCTATTATAGAGGTTCATCAAAATACACCAACTAAACAGGGAATGAATAGCAGAAAAGCTGACAAGTTGAAATTAAATGACAGTAATTAACTAACTTTCCTACTCCTTATCATTGTAAGGCCTCACACTGCCTACTGCAAACTGAGAGCCAGAAACCTCAGCGAAGAACCACAAGAAAATTTGACCTTTTGTAGTTCCCTATTAAAAAAAAAAAAAACAACACAGAAAAGTAGTTCTGTCATGTGAGGACAGCCAGGATGAAGCACACAGCTATTCAGATAATTAGTACGTACTTTACTAGCAGATCTTCTTTTGTTCCTGAAGTGGAATTACAAAGGTGGCAGGCCACCTCCCAAGTCTCCAAAACCCTTGGAAAATCAGGAGGGTAGAAACCATTCAAGAAAGACCCACAAGGCAGAATAATAATGCTGTTAAACTTTGAAAATCACTGCTAGCGCAAAAGTTATCATTGGGCCCTTAGAAAATACAGAATCGGAGAATCACTGAGGTTGGAAAAGAGCTTTAAGATCATTGGGTCCAACCTTAAACCTAACGCTGACAAGTCCACCACTAAACCAGGTCCCCAAGTGCCACATCTACACGTCTTTTAAATAACTCCAGGGATGGTGACTCCACCGCCTCCCTGGGCAGCCTGTTCCAATGCCCGACAACCCTTCTGGTGAAGAAATTTTTCCTGATATCCAATTTAAACCTCCCCTGACACAACTTGAGGCTACTGCCTCTCATCCTATCACTAGTTACCTGGGAGAAGAGACCAACACTCACCTCACTACAACCTTCTTTCAGGCAGGTGTAGAGAACAATAAGGTTTCCCCTCAGCCTCCTCTTCTCCAGACTAAACAGCCCCAGTTCCCTCAGCTGCTCCTCATAACACTTGTTGTCCAGACCCCTCACCAGCCTCGTTGCCCTTCTCTGGACACCCTCCAGCCCCTCAATGTCCTTCTTGTAGTGAGGGGCCCAAAACTGAACACA
>Ga0065711_1032516_pt1 | contig 27185 bp, 9 predicted proteins | sample Hoacrofraction12_FD_59098 | JGI IMG/M metagenome (GOLD analysis project Ga0065711, IMG submission 59098) | Hoatzin crop microbial communities from Cojedes, Venezuela - Epithelial fraction 12 v2 (version 2) | ecosystem: Host-associated > Birds > Digestive system > Esophagus > Crop | place... | reverse complement strand
CTTATCTCTGTAGTTTGCATACCTGTTCTCCCAAGGCCCAGGCGCCTAAAGGGATTATTCAGGAGTCCCTTGTCTTGCAACCATCCCAATTATTCACAAAGAACCAAGACTTGTTTCTGACCACCTGAGGTGATAACATCCCCTACATGTTACATTTGTTACATTTACAGTTATCACTACAATGCCCATTTTAATGCAGGTACAGGTGATCCATTGGATGCTGAAATAATTGTCCTTATGTGGACTGCATTAACTCTGACCTGCAGTAAATCAGTTTACTTGCAGCTAGTTGTGTTGGCATAGAGCTGATGAAAGTCCACTGAAAGGAAAAAAATCGCTTTTCTAACCAACTTAGACAAGCAAATCATCCTATGATGAATTTATTCTATTGGAAACACTTTTGCTAGCTTTGGTTGATTAAAATTTGCAAGAATTTTTTTGTTGCTGTAGGCTTTTTTCAAATGAGGCCTTCCTTGTTATGTAGCTGTATTCATGGGTATCTTCTTTAACTTACTGGTATTCCTAAATTGATACATGAACTAGTTTCAAATTTAGATGGCAGTTGTGGATCAGAACTTCATCCGAATTTTTGGTTGCAGTAAGAGAGTGCTCCAAGAAATCTGAAAGTGGGATAAAAGCCTTCCATAACTACAGTCTGCACACACAGGACACACGCAAGCCTCTGCTAGCAGCAAGATCTTGGCCATCTTTTATTTGTCCAGACATACTACTTGCCTGGAAAAGTGATCAGTCTTGTAAACATTGAGATACTTGAAGAGAAGGTGGCGTTTGTTGCATAGCAGTGGGGGATGTTGGGGAAGAGGGTTGATAAATTGCAATTTGTTTTGGTGCAATTTATTTGGGTGTTGATTTGCCTATCCCCATGAGATGATTATTAAACCTGTGTACTATAATAGTTGTTGTTTAGAGTAAAAACTAACAAATGATCCTAAGATTCATAGGAGAAAAAAAAGAAACCAAAGTCTAGAAAACAAAGCCTAAAAACACCCAAACAAACAACAACGTCCACCTCTTCAAAACAACCAAAACCTTGAAATAGGGTTTTGGTCATCTTTTGAAAACAAAACAGAACTATTTATCTTAATTTTTCTCTAATCATACTCTCGGACAGAGGGTTCACTGTGAAGGGAAATTGCCTGGAGAGGCTTGCGCTGTGCTGTTTGCTACTAAGTGACACTACACAGAGACTGTAAACCATAGAAAAGCACAGTTAATGCGAAATTGACATCTTTGAAAAGTCAGCGTGATTGTTTAATTTATGTGAACACCCAGACTTTTTTTTTTAGGTGACTAGACAATTTCAAGGTATTTACCTGTATAAACTCGGAGTTTGTTTATTATGGACTTTTAAGTGTGAGTGATTTGGAAGCCTGGATTGAATTTAATGCTATTCTTTTTTTGGCAATGCAAATTCCGATTCCCAAAGAGAAAAGGAAACTTATAACTTCCTGAGTTGCTTCCTTTCCAGTGTGTTGGCAGATGGTACTTTAGAACTAGCAATTAATGGACTGGGGATAAGAAATTAACTTGTGTGTATCTTGTGGGATGGACCTGGTTACTGGAAGCATTCCATGTGGTCAAGCAGTACTTTCAGACAAGCTTATTTTCTATTAAATGAAGTTTAACTTCGAGGTAAGGTTCTCTTTAATTTTCTTTGTTTCATATAATGATAGAAAAACTCCTACAGTAATTAAAAACTTTTGTCTGTCCAGAGGAGGGCCACAGCAACGATCCAAGGGCTGGAACCCCTCTGCTGTGAGGAAAGGCCAAGAGAGCTGGGGCTGTTCAGCAAGGAGCAGAGAAGGCTCTGGGGACACCTTATCACAGCCTTTCCAGTACCTGAAGGGGCCTGCAAGAGAGCTGGAGAGGGGCTTTTGGCAAGGGCATGGGATGCTAGGACAAGGGGTGATGGCTTCAAGCTGAAAGAGGGGAGATTTAGATTAGGTGTAAGGAAGAAATTCTTCACTCTGAGGGTGTTGAGGCCCTGGCCCAGGCTGCCCAGAGGAGCTGTGGCTGCCCACTCCCTGGCAGAGTTCAAGGCCAGGCTGGATGGGGCTTTGAGCACCCTGGGCTGGTGGAAGGGGTCCCTGCCCATGGCAGGGGGGTTGGAACGAGGTGAGCTATAAGGTCCCTTCCAACCCAAACCATTTGATGATCTGTTGCTTGTATATATTAATGTAAGATTTTCTTTAGAGGTGGCATGAAATGCATATGGCTGTGACTGTGTTTGTGAAGAGCAAAATCAAGCTGAAAAGTAAATGTGATATATGAATATTGAAGCTTCAAGTAAACATTGCAGTTGAACAGCCAGGAGACTAACCTGACCATTACAGCTATTGACCATTTTTAAACAGTTTCCAGGGAGACTGGGGAATATGATCATATAATAAATGAGTTGTTTAAGCCTTAAGAAGAAGGGCCCTGCCTTTCATTGGTATGAGAACAAATAACTGAGAAGATGACTTAACTTTGTTTCATCTTAGTACATCTAAAAGAGGTGGCGAAAGGAGCAAGGAAAAATCATTGCTAGTATAACTTCACAGATACATTACCATTTCTATACTGTAGTGCTTTGAGAAGAGAATGTCACAAAGTGGTAAGACTGGCTTTGGGCAAAATGTTGATAAATCTTGCTCCAGAGTATTAATCTGTTGGAGTTACTTTGACCTTGTACACGTTACTGTTCTAAATGCGTCTCTGACTTTGACTGCTCACTGGAAATGGTGCTTGTAATACTAAAAGGTCACTAATGGAATTTTGTCCTGCTATTCTCCATGTTTGAAAAATGTCTTTAGTGAACTTTCAAAGCAGCCTATAATTAAAGCAGCATGTTGGTTTATAGCAGATATGTCTAAGGACAAGTTTAAATGAAGTAAAAACACTAACGGGTTAACTAGTTATTTAGGATATGCATTCCATCATAGGTGCAAATCTTAAGGCTAGATGGTTAGCAACACTGTTTTATTCTTGTTACTATACGATTAGAGCTAAATATTCATAAAGCATTCTTACAATCAAGCCTGTCAGCAAGAATCTTGTAACAATTGTATTTTTAAGAATTAGTGCTGCATTGTCTTCTTTTGCAATATTTTTCTTATTTCGCTGATACTGCTGTCAGATCACTGTTATCAATTGTGTGTCAAATAACATGGCTAAAGATCTTAAATAGATTTAATTTTAGAAATTTTTAAAAAATCATTACCTCTTTGTGTAGTTAGACTAGTTATGTCTGGCTGTACAACTGAATGAACTGCATTGGTAACTACTTACTAATTGAACAAAACAGGTGATTATGGGGATAGTCTTGGTTTATTAACTGTGAAAGGAGATTTCCCCCTGGAAACATTTTCTATTCATTCATGCTGGCCTGATTCAGAAATGAATCTCTCAAAGTCCACAATGATTTCCTTCCTTTCCGTCAGCAGTATGTCAGTGCTGCTGGCTGTTGTGTATGTAAGTGAATGGTAAGAGAATAAACTTGTACTCAAATTCAGTGACCTCTTCACACGGGATCTTGGCTGACTGATGGAACCGTATCCCAGTAGTAGCAGAAAGTAACCGTAGTCACTAGTAGAATCACTGCCAGCGAAGAATATGAATAGTAAGGAATGCTTGAAGCCCTTTTCTTTAGCATACCTGGAAGGAAAACAAAAGCTAAAATGTCTGAAAACTCTGTCAGTCAGCTTTAAATGTTATGTGATCATCTTTGTGGAAATCTCATTCGTTAGAAGACTTTTTGAGAGTTAAAGGCATGTGTTTACTTGGGATTTACTAGCACAGAAATGGCCAGGGAAGTTGATTTTTGTCTGTCTGAATCAGTTTTTTTTTCTCTACATCAAGGAGTTCAGATGTTAAGACATGAGAAACCTGATGCTAAAGAAAACTTGTGTTTATGTGGCTTTGGTGGGGTGGCTCACTTGTCAACATTGAATGAATTTGGAAAAAAGCTGCTAGTATTGTTGCTCTTTCGAGTAGATTGGCTAGCAGTTCTCTGAGAAGAAAATCTTAACTTTTCTTAATTTAGTTAAAAGCCATATCAGTTTGTAAAATAGCACAGCCAAACAACATTTTTGCACCAAATGGTAAGCAAAGTAAAACCTATTTATTTAAAAAAAAAAAAAAAAGAAAAAAGCAGGGGGTGTGTACTGAATTGTTCTGTTTACTTTTTCTTTTGTGAGTGGAGAACATTCTAAAGTATTGTTACAGGAAAATGTACCTCTGTGTTCTAATCCCTATTATGCAACATTAGTTCTTAAAGGAGGGGGGAAAAAAAGACAAAAAAAATTTTACTTTGAGATTAGCTCATCACTTCATTTCATTTCTATGAAACTGAAGAAAATGAAGTCACATTAATTTTCGTATGTCTTACCACTATTTTAACGGTGGTGATAGTTGAATAAGTTTTTCAAAGCAATACTGATACCATGATGCATGAAATGCTTATGGACTTATTCCAAAGATAAATATTGTGTGTCAGCATATAATTTCTGCTGCAACCATAACAGTCATATAGGATAAGCACATCAGAATTCGATCTTGTGCTGCAAGAATGCTTGAGTGTTACTTCCTTCCTCTGAGTTTTTGTTCAGTTTGGATTGTTTTGTGATGGTGGTGCATGGAGGGTGGTTTAAATTACTCGCCTTTTTCTATGGTGCCCTAATGATAGTCTTTGTAAACCACAACATCACCAATGGTGAGCTTGTTTTAAGGCCACATCCTCAGTCACTGGATGAAGAGGATATCCATGTACTGCAAATGTTGAATATTCAAAAATCATCACCCCAAAATGGGAAGATTTTTAATCTACTTTGCTTCTATTCTGTGGACTAAAACTCTCAAAATAGGCTTTGTGGACTTTGTAAGTACAAGAACCTGCTGATGGGTACGATTTTAGTTCTGGGAACCTATGGACTAAAAATGAAAATGGTCAAAAGGCTGTTGAATGACTGCTTTCTGAATTGCTGTATCAGCACTGGAAGAAGTTGCTCAAGTGAGAATACAGTAAATTGGTTTACTGTTAAAATGACTTATCCTGAGACATCTTTATCTCTTTCATATGTGATCCAAACAAGAATTACAACTTCTTATTGACAGCATTATTTAGGGGGAATAGATAATCAGGTGAACAGTTTTGTAGCTCTCTTCAGGGTGAATGGAAAATCATATTTGATCTTGTTACTTTCATTGAAATAGCAGTGCATAACTAACTTTTCTTTGAAATTTCCCGTTCATCTCTACTAAGTTTCCAGTGTTAAGATTATTGAGGCCCAGCCAAACCTGTCTCTTGAATGCAAGAAACTCATAAGCAATTTAAACTTAGTTTCATGCACTTCAAGGAAAGCGTTGGGTAAATGCGTCAGGGAAGAAGGGATTGTTGAAGGCCTGTGCTGGTTCTGACAAAGAGTGGGTGGGGAAGCAGAGGCTCTCAGGGGGAAGATGATCTAGGCAAATCAATGGCAGCATCCAAGTATCTTTCCCCAAACAGTGTCCTAAACCCTGAACAGGGTGTTACTTTCAGGTTTTGTTAATAGTGTCACTTAAACATTGAAGTTGCACTTTAAAGCAACTGCTGTAGCACGCTTTCACAAGAAATGAGCACTCCAGTGGTTGTGATACAGCACATAAGCAAGTGGGAAACTGAAATTGGACTGAGATTCCTGCCAAAGTTGGATAGATTCCTGGTTTTAATGCCTGGGTTGCTTGGTGATTTTCAGTATTTAATTTCAGTGTTTTGGTGCCTTTTTTGCCCATTTTGAATGGAGTATATGTTTTATACCAAGATAATAGGGTATAATTAGAACTTGGAGGTGTGAAGAAATCTATTTGATCTTTTAATGCAAAATATGGAATGGATTGGGAAATAGTGGTGTAGGGTTAGGTCGTAATAGGTGAGAAAAGTGTTACACAAGAAAACATTTCACTCCTGTCTTGCCTGGTTGTTACAGTAAGGTACATCTTGGAGGGAAATGATTGGAGTTGTATAGGCAAATAAAATACAATAACATAAAAAGAATTTTCCCTATAATGGAACATTTCTGTAAGAGTAAGAGGAATGTGGAAGGCTTGATAAAGTAGGTCGATTAATCTCATGTTTATGCATAAGAATTCTAGTGTAGGTTTAAATTGTGTAATGCTGGGTGAATGCTGTTCATCATTCAGGTACATAATATAAGATTTAGCTCAATACTTAATTCTGAATATGTTTAGATAAATATATTGTAAAAATCGGTGATTTGTGGCATTTCTTTTAACTGTGGTAGTAGCCCCACTGCCCCTCAAAAACTGGTGGGGTAGTGCCACTAGTATCAGCAATTATACTAAAGTTCGATTTCAGATTTTTCTGTTTGGTATTTCCTCTGTATCCTTCTGCTCCTAGTCCATGGACAGGATTACTTCAGGTTTTTGAAGTATTGCATTATTAATCAGACTGTAAATATATAATTCAATATGAGCAATCCAATGAGCATTCCATTGCAGCTGGAGTTGATTAATGATGCTGAGCCTGCAGTAACTATAAGAAAGTTATGTTTTAAATGTTTGATGGGTGTTGGGGGCTTAAATTTACAGCTGAAGTAGCCATTCAGTCAGTGATGACAGTGGAGTGAGGAAGAGTGGGACGAGGGCTTTGACCTTGAATGCACTCATTGCACTGAACAACGTATTAGGGAATTGTGTATTCTCTTCAGTCCCTTTTCAAGTGGAAACTTTCTCAATGGTATGTGGGGCTTAAAAGCAGTGATGGTTTTTAGGGATCTATGTGTGCATGTGCTTGTAGTACACATGCACATGCAAATATGCTGTATTTATGTAACAGTAGTGTGTTTGTACGCACACACCTGAAAATGTAAGTAGTATATCAAATCCAAGTAGTACTTCTAGAATTGAAACTTGGTATAATGTTAAATATGTTCTTTACTGTGTCAGTCACTTTCATAGCTTTTTACTAACACAAGCGTTTTTAAAAATATTGCGGAGTTCTTTAATAATTTGATTGTGAACATGCTATGTGTTTCTATGCTCGTGATGTATTTGTTCCTTTTCAGGTGGCAATAGATACCAAAATAGTTAACAGAAGTTTATTAAGTATTGACATAATCTCTCGCCCATACACATTGTGCTTTGTTGTTTGCTACAGAAATAGTGTGCTTGAAAACATCCAGTGCTTTGCACTGTGTGCAGAAGATAACCTTGATGAGATCAGATAGGGATGGATATGGATTTCTAGTTAGAAAAACACTCCTCCTTGTGTTTTTATAGTATGAAGTTAGGGGGATCATGTTATAACATACTCTAGTTTTAAATAAAGATTTGTAACACTGTTGAATTTTCACAACAGTAATGGCAGCTTCGATTTAGGGATTCTGTTGGACTGATTGTTCCTTTAAGCCAGGAATTGTTCTCAAAACCCATTTAAACACCTAAAAGACAATAAGCAGAAAATATAATGCATGACATCAGGATGTTGTGAGGAGTCTTCTATTTCTCGTAAGAGAAGTGCTGTTTCCAGACAAGACCCATTTGCTAGGTGGCAAGTTGAGCCTAAATCTCATCACAAACAGAATTCCATGATTCTGTAGCTGCTTAGAGCTGGAGAGGTTTTACACAGTGATAGAAAGAATGAATCTCCCTGCACAGTTGTCCCTTATGTTGTTATTTATCCAAGTGTTGTCTTATTTTCTGTTTTTTTCTTTCATGGATTTATTTTTGGAAGTGACGGAAACTTACTGTGGAAATCAGCAGTAAAAATAAAAGTTTTGGCACAGGAGTAAGAGCTGGGAACACCCTAGAAATTATGTAAAAATGAAAACTAAATCAGTTTGGCTGTGTGATGTTGTCTGCAGAAGTTAACACTGAGCTCTCCCCTAAAGCTGGGAAGTGAGAAACTTGAGTTGTTATAAAATGGACTGAAAAAGAGATGTTCAGCTGTTGCTGGTAGGTCTTTCAAATAATTTGCTATAAAGTAATTTTGTTGTGATTTTTTTCCCTTTAAGGATGTGGTCTGAGAAGGAGTTATTTTCAGACTGTATGTTTAGAATCGTTTGTGAATCTGAAATTTCCAACTGGGAAATCTTGTTGCCCTAGTTATTGTAGCCTTCCTTATCATAAGACCTTTTTTAATGGAAAATCTTTTTGCAGGTAGAAACCCTACAGGGAGAATAAGTCAGCATCTGTCCTTGATTTTCAGTTCAGCTGCTTGAATTGCAGGACCATTTCAAACACTTCGGACTATCTGTGTTTAAGACATTCTTCTGATTCCCACCTACGTTGCCATTAAGTAAAAAATCTTTAGTCTTGGAGAGAGCTGCTTGGTGAATGTCTCCTAGGTAGCCAAAATAATAACTGTCAAAGATTCATGCCAGCTGAAACAAGTGGAAGCCCTAGCTGGAATCTCATGTCTTTAGGTAGAAAATTGTATCTGTAGTTGTAAATTGGATCTCAGGTTAACTTTCTATTTGCTGCTGGCTGTAATCAACAGAAGCAGTGACAATGATTATTTTTTCCACCTGTACTTGGAAAACAAGCTCGTCTCCTTTTTGTGCTATGACTTTTTATTGCCCTATGGTCTTTTTGTGTACATTGCAAAGTGTGGTGGCTTAAATCTTTTAGGAGGCTGTACGTAGTGCAGAATATTGGAATGAAATAGGAGTGATGTGTAATGGTCCAAGATGGTGTTGATTCCTTTGTGGTCCCATTTGATCTATGAATTTCCCTGCTAAACTGCATTGTCCATCGATGCTGTTGACTATCAGCTGAGGTGGAGGAGGTCCTGGTAGGACATTTTGTTCTGACTTAAACTGAGTTTTCTGGAGGGATGGTTTCTGTGGAGAATGCACTCAGTGATCCTTTTCTGGAGAGTGCATTTTAAATGGCAGCGGTAGCTGGAGTTTAATGCATTTTGTTGTTGTTACAACTTTATACCTATGTCACAAATACTAGCCTATCTAACATCCTATCTTTTCAGTTACGTATGTGCAAGCATGTGTGTTCATATGCGCATATATATGTCTCTGTATGTAGGTGTAGAATGAGTGTGTTCTTCCATAGATAGCACATATCTACTAGCATGCTCACTCTGTGTGAGGAACGCATTTTAAGACACTTGTGAGAGCCGATAGTTACGAGACACAAGAATCATCCAGTGGTTTAGGTACATCTTGAAATAGGCTTTACTAAGAAAAATAATGGAATATCTGAATTCAGGCTCAGCCGTTTGAAGTCTGCCAAGCTGACTTTGAGCTTTTTAGTAAGATCAGTGCCAGAGTCCCTGTCTGAGCGCATTTGATGTAGGAGGAGGGTTGACCTTAGGTGAGCACACAGTTGGCTGTGTGCTAGGCTCAGTATAATCTAATTGACATGTAATGTTTGCGCACACTGTTGTATCCTGATAAAAGTTCAGCAGTGTTTTATGATCTCTTCCTTTCTGTCTCTGTTGTAGGAGTAGCAGCTGATTTTGGGTTGGATCCTGGTTTCTTCAGAGACTTAGGTTTTTCTCAAGCTTAAACATGCTCAGAAATTTTCATGAGGATTACACCAACCTGTAATTTCCTCCCTTCCTTATCCAGCAGTTGTGAACTTTTTATGTTGGGCATGTGGACTACTCTTAAAACTGGAGTGAAAGCAATGCTATGGTGCTTGCTTGAGACTTTCACTCTAACATACATTAGTTTTCTCATGTGTCTCAGCATCTGCATTCTCCTGTTTTGTGGCTGTGTCCGATGTTGATTTGACAGGTGCATGCACACTGTCCTTGCTTAGCTTTTCTCTTTTCATTAGTGTCGGTGATTCTGGTAGTAACAGAGCCTTCTGTGGACTGTTGCTATAGGTCTTTTTCGCGTCCTCAGCTGCTGTTTTTTTCTCCTTATCTCTCTACATGTTTTACTCAAAGTTCTTTTCATTAGCCTTTCTCTGTTTGTTTCTTATGTTGGAAAAATGTTCCTATTAAAAAAAAAATAAAAATTAGTTATCAAAAAGCACAGAAAAGCCTGATGTGTCTGCTAGAAACCTGATGTTTAAAGAAATCCTTACGACTAGCATTCAGCCTTTGAGACCACATGAAATGGTTAAGTATTGAGGCACTTTGCTTTTGCTTCACTTCTTCCTCTATTTGGTTGCTAGTATCAGTAAATGGAAGGACCATGCACTAAGCTCATTCAGGCTTCCTGCAATATCATCTGCAAATCCATTGGTATTCTAGGTAATATGAACTGCTTGATAACTGCAGTCATAGTAAATCTCAAGTAGGTGATGGAGGCTGGAAGAGCAGGAAAAGCTTTCTTTAGTAGCTCTTGAAATAAGTTCAAAGGCGATGGCATGATCTGTTCTTTTTCAATTCGACAGGTTTTGTGAATGCATTATTTCAGTTGTAGACTGTGTGTAAACTGTTGCATGTACTTCCTGAGCAATTGCCAGGAGATGGTGATTTTATCACAGTTCTATGTGACAATTTTTCTGGTGAGCGATGTATGCTGGATTAGTAATGCTGTCTTTCCTGATATGCAGGTTTTTTGTTGATTTTTACTATTTTTCTGTAAACATTTTATCTCTGTGACATGAAAATTGATAAAGAATTATGATTTATACAGAGATTGTGTTAATCTCATTGATTGCAATTTGTGATTGCTTGTGAGCAAAAAATGTCTGGATCATACTATAGTAGATGGAATCAAGCCAAGAGTATTTAAGATCTAGAAACTTAACTGAATTAATTATAGTTTAGATTCAAATTGTGATTGGCTTTGTTTTGAATTCTCTGAGAAATACGATTAGGCAGAAAGAAAAGTGTGCAGAAGTGTTCACCATAGTGAACAACATAATGCTAATGGAAAAAAAGCTGTTAAGCTGCTTGACTTGATATGGATTGTTATATTTCCTCTTATTTCTTTCATGTACTTGCATTTTTTGAAACCTGATTTAGTCTGATTGCTCTGGGGGAATAAGAGAGTAATAGTTCAAGTTTTGAAAAACACTTCACAGGAATTCTAATTAATATTAAGCACAGTGTCTTGGCTTTGAACATCCCACACTTTGTTTCAAGAATCGGATCAGCAATCTGTGGGGTAGTTCTGATGGATATAGCTATGTAAAGCAGATGTTGAAGAAATACCATTAGTGAATTGTTCTGATGGACTTGCTTGACTATTTGATCCTGGACAATTTGCCTCTTCATCGAACTTCCAACAAGTGGTATGGAAAGATGCAGGGAGGAATTGCATATAATAGTTTACAGTTCACTTGATGTCTCTTCAAGATTGTTTTTGCAAGTGTCTCTTTGGCCATTCCTTTGGTCATGTATCTTTTTTGCTAAAAGGTCCATGCTGCGAGTCCTGTCTGAGGCCTCTTCACTAGCATGTCATGCACAAAAATGTTTCATTGGATGGAGTTAATAGGATCACCATTCTTATCCAGTTGTTTTTTGCAGGGAGAAATTCATGTCATATTTCAGTACGGGTAACACACTGCAGAAGTGACACCAAAAATGTATCTCTGAGTCTGAAAAGTATTTGTGGGAAGCACTTAGCAGGTTTTTTCCATTTTGACTCCAGGCCCATAACCATATGTTCTGTGGTTCATATTAGGAATCCAACAGGGAATTATTTTACTTGCAACAAATTCTCTTAAAGCACTACCGCCAGTGTGGTTGTTAAGTTGATGTTAACTTTTTTGCAGGTTTAACCTCTGGGGTTTTTTTTGTCTTACCCTAGTTTGGGCTTGGTGTCAGCTCGGTAATTTTACTCATGTTTCCTTTGTTCTGTGCTTCATTCTGTTTCAAGTAGAGATGTCCATGATGGCAGCACATTTCTGTTTACACACGTTTAAATCTATAATGTCGGATAGTTGTTGGAAACACAACAAAAATACTTGATGTTAGTCACAGTAAGCGGTGTCTAAATATTAAAGCAAAAAATGACTCTATAAAATGTTATATGTACAGGCCAGAGAATCAAATACCTGAAGTATTAGAAATATTAATAATTCAATCCTTTTATGGTTGAGTGCACCATATGGTGTCTTCTATGCTTTCGAATACTGTCTGATTCTTAATTAAGATTTTATTTAATCCTGTATTAGCATGTAATATCTTCTTGAATGACCATATCATATTTACCGAAGAGTAAGCACTAAGATTTTGTCTTTAGTACACATGCTAACCTGTTCTTTAGTTTCTCTTACATGACTTTTCAGAGTAGATTGTCAGCAGAACATGTTTTTTTACTTTTAGACCAATGTATTATTGCAACTGTAAGAAGTATCTGTCCTGTACAAAAGGCACATAGTGGCAGAGTTTAAGAAGACAGGAAGCATCAGTATCTGATGCTGTTTTATATTTATACTGATGTAATATCACTGTCTTGGGACAAAAAACACTATGGAAATAAATGTTTTTTATGACAGTGATTTTGCTAACACTTGTATTCCTGACAAGTTCAGTAGATATTGAAGGTTTAAATAGAAAAGGGTGCTCAAGCACTTGGATTTATATTGAACCATGCAGTTTTAAAGTGCGCTTCATCTTTCTGTATATGGCTGTTTTAACATAGAGTGAATTTTAGCACACTTTATGTACTTGAACAGAGAAATTTGAGTTTGCTTGCCTGAAGAGTAGTTATAACTTTCTGACTGGGACCTGCTTTGCCATGCTTTGCTTAATTTAAATGACAGTCAGTCTCTAAGCTGTCAACCTAAATTTTTGCTAAATGACTGAGCTCTTTACCAAGCATCCTGCTTTCCAAATAAGCCTTCAAGAAATAGTGGTTTTCCAAGTCAGGAAGCCCTTTGCCTTCACTCAATTTGTGAAGATTCTGGATGAGCAGATGAAGTTCATTGTGGAAATGGTGGTTTGTTTGTCAGCATGACTACCAGTTCTGTATAGTCCTCCTTCAAGTTCTTCTGGATTTACTTAAAGAGGTGGAATGCTAACTTGCTTGATTACAGTTGCATTCATTCAAATAACATTTTATGAATGTTTACTTGTATTCCCTGCCTTCCTATTTTAGTGAACTGTTTTAAATGATTGTATTAATTGATTGTTGAGATACAGATCAAAACCTAGTGGATCTTATTTTATTCAGTAGTTCAGCTTCTATAATGATTAAAGAAAGTATTTTATAAAGCTTGTAAGAAACTTGAGATGACCATTAGTTACCTTCATGGTCCCTAAGGTAGGTAATTTAGTGGAGTATGTATGAAGTAATTGTTGGCTGCTGTTCTCATTAAAGAAAATGATCAAAAAGTTCTAGGGCAGCATCAGGTGGTGTTCAGGAGGGTGAAAGGAAGGCAAATGAAGAATCCTTGTATGATTTACCATGACAATTTTATCTGTAACTTAGCAATACTGTTTGTGTACCTGAAGGATAAGATTCCGTGATTTTCTTTTGAATGGGCAGAGTGTATTACCATACAAAACTCATAATATATTCTAAACTCTGCCTGCAGATGTCACTTTAAAAAAAAAATAATCAGGAAATGCAGTGTAATATTTAGATGACAGTAGGTGAACCCAAGAGGTCATATCTTAGCTGTGTCATTTAATGACTAAATTAACAACTGAGGTGTTTATTACATCCTACTTTGAGGTGGTGCCAAGAATGGCAGACATAGTTCAGAACTTTGAGTGGTGACTTTGAATTAATTCAAGGAAAAAAGCATTGATGTAAGTGTGCTCAAAGGTTGTAAACCTAAAACTTAAAAAATTGTCCTTGAAAACAACATAGCGTGTCAGCAATTGAAAATCTTGTGAACATACAGAACTGTGCGAGCCTGGATTTAACAGCCCACATGGTAGTTCAGCCTATTACTGTTGTTAGTGTAGTTTAGAATCTGTGGGTGAAATACTTAAATACTCAAATCTGCTGCTTTGGAAAATCAGTTTCGTATCAGCTTAACTCTTACACAGATAATAAAGTATTTTTAATTTTTGTTTATTCTTCTTACGCTATAATTTACCTATGTCCTCTTAAATTACGAGAAATCAGAAAATATATTTGAAGCTGTATAAGTATATATCCCACTGCAAGCAAGTTGCAGCTCTTGTCATGTGTCTAGATTAACATTCTAAGCAGTTCTCTTTCGTTTAAAAAAACAAAAAAAGCAAACCCCTCAAAAAAAACCCAAACAAAACCCCACCAAACAAAAATGTCTTCTGTGTCTCAGATACTGTTTTAATTATACTCCTATAATCTGTGAACATCTTCATTACCATCTTCCCAAAGACTCTCTTAAAAGGGCTCATCTCTACAATGGAAACACTTCATTTGGAGAGAAACTTTCATTTCTGATTTCTGCAGAAACTCCTCTTGCCTGTTTTCAGTTTTCTCCTGCAGTGTTCTTGCAAAATAAGAACAAAAGCATGGAAGGCCTCTTCAAAGAGTTTAGTCATTGACTGCCGTGTTGGAGGCTCCTGCTGCTGAGGCTAATGGCTGCTATGTTAGAACTAGTTCCAGTCAAGCTCTTTGCTTCTGTTATCTAAAAGTTATTTCAGCTCTGTATGGAACAATTACATTCCTCCTGTAGTCCCTTGTAATGCATACTTCCTTCTGAAGATAAATTCAAGCAAGTTAGTTTGCAAAAAGACCTTTTGACTTAAAAAGCAAACTGTAGTTGAATTGCTAATAAGCTGACTGTCCTATAAACAAACCTTAATTAGATTCAAATATTTTGGTCTCTTACATAATTCTGCTTGAGGGTACTTCCTTGTTGGGTTCTTAGCAAAATAGATGCTGTTCCTGTAAAACTGCAATGTGTGAACTGAGAATGACATGAATAATGCTTACTAATGATTAAAGCCTACTTTCGTAGTAGCCTTTCAAAGCTTGCCATAGTTCATCTTCATTTTACTGTTTTTTCAAGTGATTTGTTTTTAAGATTCAGTATCGCATGCTACAGATAAATGTTATGATTTTTTTTTCCCCGAGATCCCTGAAGGTTTTAACTGTACAGTTCCATATGTGTGGTGTGCGTATACAGGCATCGTGATTGAGTAAGGCTTTTCTTAGGGCAGGGGGGCATGTAAGGGGACTTGCATTTTAATTGTCTGTGCACATTTACAAACAGAGAATGTTCAGTTTGTGCCGAACAGTGTTAATTTCCTTGCATTATAATTGATGGAAGAAAGGATTATGATTTTTTTGCTTGCTTGTTCAAGCTTCAAGAGCCCTGACTAGCCGCCCCAGACAGCAGGCAGTGCCTGAGGTTGTCAGGCTACTCTTGGATCCCCTAAACTGGTATCTTTTACTCTTTGCCCATTTAGAATGTCAACTTTTCATCTGTTGATTTACTTGCTCTTGCCTTCATCTTTGAGCTAATTAGAAGGAAATTGAGATTTTTTTTTTTTCCTTTCTGAGCACCAGCAGAGTGCATACTACTTCTAATCTTACTGACAAGACACAACTTCCAGTCCAGAGTTTACAAGTGTGATATTTGCACGTTGGTGACAGGTGTCCCTGAAGCACATGTCTACACTGTCCTCAGTGGAATGGCAAGGCAGCTGACCAGTGATGACATCTTCAGTGTCTTGTCTGACAAGAAGTTGAAGATGAAGGCCTTGCTGTGACATACGGACATAGGTTTCAGGTGTACAACCCGCAGATGATCATTCAACTCCTATGCAGTGTTCAGGTGGAGAATCAGCCTAGTGTTCTAAAAGCATTTTAATAGCACCCCTTAAGCACCTTTGAGAGCATCGTGATATCAATAAGTTACAAGTCGACAGCAATAGAGCGCTAAAGAGAAGGCAGTCTTCCTTGGAAAGAAGCAGTGTGACCTTTTATGAGATAAGCACATAAGGTGCGAACAGCAGCAGAGACCAACTAGTTTAAGTGCTATTGTGAGTTTGCAGTAAAATGTGTGTTGTTATCCTTTGTGTCTGTGCAATCATCTGCCTACTTGCCTACCTTGTGGTTCCGTCATCCTTGATTTTGAAGGATGACGCTTTCATTAACGTTCATAGTGTTGGAAATAGCATATGCAGCTATCAGTACAACTGGGTTTGTATTTTTGAGTGCCTTTTGCTGGAGGAGGTCTTACTTGTTTAGTGGACTGGTGCCTGGTATTTGGTATGTCGCAACAGAATTAGATGTTCAACCATTGTGTACGACGAAGTGTGATGTTGTGTGTTGCTGGTACCCTGTGCCTGCAGGTAGGTGGTTGAAGTACTGAATAGAGAACTTTTGTCCCACTGGATTTTCTTACAAAGTTAATCTAGTGTAAAAATGTATAGCTTTGCCTATATGAGCATGTGCACATGCAGGCTTTTAGACTGTGACAGTCTCATGACCTAGATTTGTATTTGATCAAGCCTGAAAGAACAAGTTAAAGATCTCCAGGGAGACAGACCTCTGCTAAATAGTAGCAGAGCTTTGCTTTTTATCACAGCACTGTCAGTGGCAACTTTCCTTTAACTGGGTGGGCGTAGTCCAGATTTGACAGCGTCAGTGTTAGCTGTTCCACATTTGCGTGGTTTAGAAGTGCAGATATTTTTGAATTGTGTTTCACTTCAAACACTCTATGGGCAACAGTGTGAAATAGAAGGCAAAGAAGTGTTTATGTCCTCATAGCATTAAGCAGAGGTAATATTAAGCTAAGATCCTGCATTCTCTGTTTGCTTAGCAGTATAGTTCAAAATACACAGATAATGTCATGGCTCCGTCAGCTGTTGGACACCACAGACATTAGGGTAAGAATTAAGCCAGGTGGGTATGTGAATGATTAGGGGGGTCAGTGTTCACTAACTGGTCTCCACTCTAAATCTGATTTCTCCCATGCATCTGGTAAGCCATTCCTCTGCTGGTTTATTCTATGCTTTTGGCTTGATGTTAGTGGATTCCCATTGGAATTACATGATGCAGACTTCTGTCTTTGTCAGTATTCAGAGACAACAGCCTTTTACCCTGGGTTACATGTCTCTTGAGAGCCCTTGTAAGATGGTGCTCAAGGTAACTCTGCTTTGCCTTGCCTTAGTCTGTACAGCAGCTGATGAGGTAGCTGTAACATTAGAGCTGCATTCCCAGTCTAGCAGAGCTGCACGCTCAGGTACAATTTAGATTATTGGGGAGTCTTTTGTGGAGTTTCTATAACTGTTGCTTTATTATGCTAGTTAATCTGAGCAAGGTATTGTGGGACAGAGACGCTTTCTGTGTGTTGCCGGAGACTCACATCCATAGTATTGATTTGACCCGTAAACTTTTAAAGTAGCTCAGAGTTGGATCCCTCAGTGATTCAGCACTTGATGAGCCTCACAAAATGCATATAAGCTTTTAAACTAGGGCAGGTCTGAACCTGATTGGTACACATGTCATCTGTCTTAATGCTTTTAACGTAGACAAAGTCACTAAGAGCAGACAACTCACTATTATGTAGTGTTATAGAAGGCTTTTTAAGGAGCTGAGTGTGAAAGCCATTTGTTGGAGTGGCAGAGAAGTTTAGCAACAACCAAAAGATCCTCAGATTCCTTGGTGATGCTGTTTGGTTTCCTGTACGTTCTTCTGATGGTCAGAAAGACTGAGAAGTTTCCCGCTAGAGCAGAAGCTTATGGCTGGAGTCACTAGAACTCTTCTTTGCAGTGCCTGCTGAGGTACTGTTTGACAAAAAACAACTCCTGAATGAAACTGGGTCAGGTACCTCTCCAAAGCATGGAACAAATAGAGCAGGCTGACCTTCGCTTCTGGAGTGATTGGAATAAAACTTTGTCCAAGCAAATTATGATACATTAAAACTACCTTTGCTCTTGAAGTATTTTCCCCAGGAAAATGTCATGTATAGATTTTCCGTAAATTTTCTTGAGAATGACTGGACAGGCTGCTGCTTAAGTTGTTGAACATTTCCGTGAACTCGCTTTGTGCACAGGCTAGGAAGAAAGTGTGCATACTGTACAAAGAAAGGAAGACATTATGAAGAAAAGGGACTATGGATACCTGTTTCCCTTTTTGCTGTTAACAGAAAATGCTTTGGCCATGGACTAACACAAACTAGTAAAGATACATCAGCAGTCCATATCTATTACTGTGATGAAAGTGATTTGGGAAACTTTTCATGGGTCATCATGAGTTTTAAAAAAAGTCCACCAACTTCATCATTGTTGAAAGCCAACTATTTAGAATATTGTAATGCTTCTTCATACTGCAAGTAACTGTAGTTGACATTTCTGGGAAATCTGGGTTTTTTTATTGTTGTGTTTTGGTTCTGTGTTGCTCAGTTGGTAGGCAGACTGAGCCAGCACCTACAGTAAGAGTTGTAAAACATCAGATCTGGTCGTCCAGATTTGTTAGCAATGTGTGGATGTAATATAGTGGCTAGAATTAAATAATGCATTTTCTGCAAACTACCTTTTAGTAATTTTCATACAAACTGTTGCAGTAAGTGCAAAGGATCTTAGCATTTGTCAGGATATGCCAATCCTTGATGTGCTGCTTTTTCCACATTCAGGAAGAATTTTAGGAAGAGGGAGGTACTGCTGGTGCTAGTCATCTATTGGGAGAGGAGATATGGAGGACCTAAGGGGAACCTGGAAGAAATATGTTTCTTGTCCCACTGGTTTGGTTTCCTATAGTTTATAGTTGCGGCAGGGGTGGTTGCAGTAGGGCCCTGAGTAAAGGGCGCCTGTAACCATGCAGCATTTATACTTACATGTGGGTACCCCTTAATCCTGGTATGCTGCTGGTCTGGCATTACTGAACTGTGGGGTTAATTTTCACCAATTTAGTTAAAGTTCCAGATGCTATTGGCTGGTTTTATTATTTACTGATTTTACACTACAGTCTAGTTACTCCAACAGCTGTAGTGTATTGATACTGCCTCAGTTCAAATGCTAGGTAGGTTGGCTGTGCCATGTGGAGCAGAATGCTCTGCTTCTGCTGAGCAGAGCACAGGGCCAGGAGTCACTCTTCAGCATTTGTCTGAAAAGTAGAATTGCTGCTGACTGTCGTTACATTGATGTCCATCAACAGGAGACAGCCCAGACAGGGAAGAAGGAAGTTAGAGAGTAAATCCATGCAAAAGCTATTTACTTCTTACTGTGGTAGCACAGACAGTGTGCAGAAATTACTAGGACTGACCAATGAAGAGGTGCAATAGCATATGAGGAAATGAGTATGTTACTCAGCTCTGGGAGTCCTGCTAGGTGTTCCATAGTTCTTTTTTGCTCCTCTCAAATGACATCAGGAGGAAAAGCAATTTTAAATTAGTTTTGAGGGGAAATGAAGAGTGGGTGTGCTTTTGACATCTACTTTCTATCTGTTACTTTGGGGACATTTCTCAAATGTATTTCAGTTTTCATTTGATTTATTAGTTTATGACTTGCTGTCCATTGCTACTTTTGTTTTCTGGCTTATTTTTTGTCAGACTAATCAATAGAAAAGCATTTTGCAGATTTATTTAGTGTCAGGGAGAATAGAATGATCGGATCTATAAATATTTATGACAATTTCAGCAAATAACTTTTTTTTTTTTACTTAATGCTCAAACTGTTTCACTGAAAATACCTACCTTACAAGAGATGAAGAGATGTTTAGTTTTGTAATTGTTGGTTCCTAGAATTTCAGAAATTTTCTTTTAATGAAGAGGAATTGTTAAAGTAGATTAACTGTTCATGGAATAGGTATCTGCTTCTAAGCCATACCTATTGTAATTTAGCAGTAATAGCACCCTAGCTTTAGCTGTTGTGAGAACGTATCTATGCAGGGAGCTTTTGGGGAGGATACAGTAACTTCAGTTGAAAACTGAAGTAAGGCTGTGCAACTGGAAGTGCAGGTACCTGCTGCAAGCTCCGTCCTCCTGAGGTACAGTGACCAGAGGCTGTTGGTGACCCAGCTGGAACAGTGGCCATGCTTTACCACATGTTGCTTCTACTCCTCTGCTGAAGAGTACTACTGCCTTGGATGTTCTGACCCATCCTGTATTTAATCACTCTATAACCCAGTTCTGTCAAAAAGGAAGGGAAAGATTCTCCAAAAATGCAATGGCCAGTGCAAAAAAAAGAAAAGTGTCAGAATTGGTTGAGAAAGTGGTTATGTGAACAGAACTTTGGCAGCTGTGAGAGAGGGACTGTTAACTTCTGGAGCTGAAGGGGAGCTGGTTCCTGCTGTGGTGACGCTGTTGCCGAACTGCAGGCAGAATGGCAGGCATTCCTCCAGCTTGAATTTACTGCAAAGAAGCTTAATATTGCCCAAACTTATGGTTTACTTTTCAGCACTTGATAACATCTTGGGGTTTATATGTTTGAAATATTTTTGCATGTTTGCTTCATTTGCAGGGTATCTCTGTAGGCACACAGAGCCCTGCTCATTTTGATTCAACCGCTGGTTATAATCTTGTTTTGTTGCGATTTCCTGGAACCTGGGCACTGTGACAGTTCAACCTGAGGCCTTGACATACCCACTCCAGTATGTATCTGCAGGCACTGGGTTCTCTCGCTGATGACCTGTGGGTTTTTTTTAAGAGCTCAGAGCTGCTGCTACCTCTCCCAAACCTGTCAGATCCATGATTTATTACTTCAGTCTCCAGCCTTGTACACACAGATCAGTCATAGTCTGATTTAGAAATTAACCCAGTTCATTACCCGCAGAGCATTAGACTTAGTACCAGACAAACCGTTCCTTCCAAAATCCTCTCATTTTCCAGGGGCGCTTTGACTTTCTGTCAGCCATTCCAGAGGCTGAGTGATATTGGTTGGCAGAACAAGTCCATTACTTGCACAGAGAAGTATTTAACTGTGGTGTGAATCAATGTATAGAAGATAAAGGGAACATGGAAGATAGTTTTCCATTGCTTTTCTCTGTGATCTCAGCCCTGTTTCTTGACCAAGTTCTTAGTTCTTTTGAGAAGAAACAGTTGTCCTATTTTGGCTGTTACCCAGGAGATGGAAACTGCCTATCCCAGTTATTACTGAAAGCCAAACGGAGTTTTAGAGCCTGAGGGTAATCTGGAGGAGGCATCTGAAAACCTTTCTCTGAAGGCTGAGAAAACAATGTTGCAGGAAGCTGATTGCTCATGGACTCTTTGTAAACTCTTTTTCGAATAAAGCATCCTTTGGTGTCTCTGAAACCAAAAGCCCTGAGTTGAAGGAGACCGGACCACCAATGAATTGTGATCCTTCCTTCTTTAAGGAGCTGAATTTGACCCTGAAAAAAAGGAGGGGGGTGTTGGGAGGACACGGTAACAGGTTCCCAACTTGTAAAATTGTGTTAAAGATGACAGGTATCAGGTTGTCATGTCTGTTTAGATAGAGCAGGGAAAAGTTCTTTGGCAGAGTGGAAGACCTGGGTTCAAAACTTGGGTGGGTGGAGGAAACCACCCAAAATGTGGAAGCAGTAAAAAGAAAAATAAAAATGGAGCAGCTATCCTGTGGATGTTGTGGAGTCCATTTCAATGGAGCTTTGTCAGGGTGCGTTAAATGAGCTTCTGGCAGGGACAGCAGAGGGATACATCATTTTGCAGTGCAAGGGACTAGGCTAGGCTGCCTCTTGAGGTTCCTTCTGACACATGTTGTTAGGGTTTGTCTGGTACATGATCACAAAGTGAAAATACTAACATGCTGAGAAACTACTTAATGTAGTTTTAAAGAACTTTTTTGCCTGGAATTTAACAAGTGGTACCTCTGCTAGTTTTTAAATTTACCAAGTGTGTGACACAGTGCTATACTGGCTAAGCTGCCTTCAAGTTCGGACTTAGTCTGTTCTGGATCTCACGGGTGAAATCAAGTTCATCTGAAAGCTCTAGTTTTCTAAATTTGTGTTAACCTAGGAAAAGCAGCAGTACAAACTGTAAAATCACAAGAATTTTACCAGAATATTTAAATCTCTTTTTTATTTTTTCCAGTTTAAGTTTCATGGTCAGTCTTCGCCATTGTTTTTCTTTGTCCCATTTTTCTCCATTCATAAAGGGGGATTAGACACTGGAATTCCTTGATGTAAGTTAGCGCCCTGTTTTTAAAATCCATTTTTGAGTCTTACATATAAAAGGGTTTAACTAAAAGATAAAGTAGATTTTTCTGTTTGCAAGTAACTGTATCTATTTTCGTGCCATAACCTTGTGACCCTTCAACTTAAAAGAAAATTTTCCTTTCTGAAATATTAAGATTCAGCTATAGACAGGAAGTATAATATTACATCACCATAACTTACACAAGACTCTCTACTGTCAGTGCTGGTAATACAGGATTTGTATGGCATAAAATTTTCAAGTCAGGTGTGAATTTGTAACTATTCAGTCACTTGTCTAGTATTCTGTACCAGAAAGCAGTAAATCATTTCAGTATACACAAAGATTTTTCAGGTGGATCCTATTTTCTACCTTAAAAGAAGTTGAGTTCGATCTTTCAGAAGGTGCTACAATGTTCCTGGGCAACTGCATTATGTTCACTTTGCTTTAATGTCAAAGACTGCAGATTCAGTCATCCATATTACTCCTTTATATGTTAGCAGAGCAGAGGAGACATCTCTTAATGCCTCTACTCAAGTTATTTTTTAAAAAAGATGATTGTTGAATGTGCTTAGATTCCCCCCCCCCCATAACTGTTTCCCTTTAATCAAAGTCAGTCATACCAAAAACTAAGATTGCAGTTGGTTCATGGGAAAGTTGACAGGAAAAGGTCAGTATCCATTTTGCCTTTTAATAAAGGTAACCAGACGAAGTCAGAAGACTGATGTGTGTAGCTTGCAAGTCTTACTTTCAGGTGCGATAGAAAGCAAAGGGGAGAGGAAAGCTTTCCCTGGAACTTAACTGTTCACTGGTGTCACTTTATATCACTTCCTCTTTTTAAGAGTAGAAAATAGGGGGGAGAGTTCAAAGGGTTGCGTTGTAGTGGCCCTGCTCTAATGCACTGACCAGACAGAGAAGGGGGCAGGAATTGTGGCTCAACTTACCACACTGGAAGCTGACAGCCAGGTTTCAGGCTTCACCTGTGAGTTAAAACTGCCTTTTGTGTAACTTGGTCAGATTGTCTTCCAAGTTGATCTCTCTTCCACCTGTTTAGTGTGCTACCTTTTTTTTTTAACAGTGCACATAAGCAGGCGTGAACATAGTTACTCTTCCTGGGAGCATTCTGAATGCTGAAACTGTTGGAATCTGTGGTTTCTTGGGATATTTTTGTAATGCTCTAAGGTTTGCTTATGTATGAATGATAAAGTACTATTCTGAATCCAGTTATGGTGAATCTCAGTGGAAATACTGCAGAGATATAATTTTTTGTCTTGCATTTATTTTGTGCTGCTGCTGTACTGAATGATTACCTCTGGAAAGTAAAGACCTTTTTGGTGGGTTTTCAGAACTAGTATTTGGTCGTAGGGAGAGATCTTCATTTCTTTCAGACCTCTGTCTGGAATGATTGGTGCAAAATACAGATGGTTTTGTTATCAGACACTGGTAGATTAGGAAAACATTGAGGTGTGTACGTTAATGTTTCTTATATAAGATAGTCTTACAATATCTAGCATTTCATACTGGTGGTGAGTAGGCTTGGAAGTACTAAAAAAAATCTGAAGTAGGATGACTTGCTTTGGAGAGGCAGATGGATGGGCTGCCACAAAAATATAGGGGAGGATGACATCTCGGAGCCAAAGCTGCTCCGAAGTGTTATCAGTAGAGAAATAATTTGTCTGCTGTCTGTCCCCGGAAAAAGGGATGTGGTCACTGGGCTCAGCACATTGGTGCATTGATGAAATATAAATGGTGGCTCCTTCCTATTCCTTAAAGTGATTTTGCCAAACAGTACTGACTATCTGGGCTGTAAAAAGATGCACAACTGGGATTTAAATACTGGAATTTGTCCTGCTCATATTATCATCAGCGGCAGCAGTCCATAGAATCTCACATCCTCATATTGAAAATACACGTACATGAATTTATGCAGAAAGGATTTGGGGAGTCTAGTAGATTATTTATGCAGAAAGGACTTCAGTTCTGGAGAGTTCTTGGAGATCACTGTGGAAAGTCTAAGGATGGAAGAGTGGTCTGGAGTGTTGTGACAGCAAGGGAAGATACTTGAGACAAAACACAGACTATCTATAAAATGAAACAAAACAAAAAGCATCTGTAGCTTCCTGCTTCTCTAGACAAATGCTGTCAAATTCAGTCAAGTTTCTGAAAAAGGAACTGAAATGAAAAATAGTTCGTTCTTGAAGCTCTGTGTAGCTGCATAACGGGATGAAAACATCTAGCAGATCTATGTGGAGACTTAAAACAAACAAACAAACAAAAAAAACAAACAACCAAACAAACAACCCACAAAGCATTGCACACTTTGAAATCTCCAGAAAGGAGAAGTTATGTACTAAGAACATCTTGCTTTTGTTTAAGTAGTTATTCAAAGCTGTTAGTTACCAGCTAATCTAAATGGCCTAATAAAAAGGTCTGATGAGAGAAAAATCAGTTTCTGTCAGTAGTAAACATTTTGGCAGTATACCAAATAAGTGTTTTGTTTTCCTATGCACCATTTTGACATACCTCAGCCAAAGTATTAACCTTTAAGTATGTGTGTATGAGTTTTTGGAAAACATATTTCTAATATATCAAGAAAAATATGTGTTTTGGATAGTTTCTAGCTTGATGATGCTAATGAGACTTTATATAGAACTGCATTTGAATACGTATCATTCTACTGAACTAATTTCATTTTTTTAAATGAGAAGTTGAATGTGTTAAAGCATTAAATGAAAATTCTGGGCAATAATGCCATTACTGCTTTTTCAGATACTTCAGTAGGAACTTGCAAGTGACTCGACACCATGGTAGCTCTTTCCTTGAAGATCTGTGTCCGCCAGTGCAATGTAGTGAAAACGATGCAGTTTGAACCATCCACTGCAGTGTATGATGCCTGTAGAGTTATTCGTGAACGAGTCCCAGAGGCTCAAACAGGACAAGGTGAGTCTCTATATTTGCCCTTAGTCAATTCATTGGCTGAAGTGAAAATAAATACAGACGCACAGATTTTTTTTTTATTTTTTTTTTTTCACGCTGTCCTGTTCATTCATGTATCTTTCAGGTGGGAGGGTTTGTTTTTTTTATTTAAATCATAAGACTCTGGAGTGAAAGGCACAAAGTGCAAACAAATTCCTAAGGGACAGAAGGTAGCTGCATTCTTTTTCTTCCTTCCATCCTGACAGAGGTTTTTCTACAAAGGATGCTTTTTTGTGGAACTCTGACTTGTTAAATAAGTTGCTTGTTTGCCTGAAAGATGGTTTTTCTCCATTTGGAGAGCAATTTTTGTGGTACCATCTTTTTAAAGCAGTGTTTGTGCAGTGCTTTTTAGGAGAATCTGGGCAGACTTATTTTGCACCTCAGCAAAGGAAGGGACAACAAGAATTACAAAAGAATGGTTGGACATCTCCCGAATGTCTGCAGGGAAATGCTTGAAACTGGTTAATAAGAAAAAGCATCACCATGCTGTGCATATCATATTCACTATGGTGCTACATGTTAATCAGATGTAACTCTCTGTTCCTATTGAGCAAATTGGATGAATGCAGACAGTGAAATATGACTTCACTTGGACAAAAGCTCTGGTTTAAATGTAGTCAAAGTTGTCAAAAAGTTCAATTTCTTCAGAATCCTTTGGTGCTGTACTGCACATAATGCCACTGTAATGGAGTTCTTAAAGCAGATTGTTGGAGTTTTATGCACAGCACTCAACCTTTAGAGCTGCTTCGAGAATCTTTTCTGAACTGTTAGAAAAAATTAAGTAATGGATGCTATCACTATAACTTAAAAACGCTTCTCCTTTGCAGGACCCCTTAGGAAGTCTAGTTATAGAGCTTGAGTTTTCAGGTACAAGCTGTGCATTTTTACCATACTGATCTCTCAAGGCAGTGATTTTTGAACAGCTGATGAATTCGGAGAAGTTGAGTAATAAATATCCCTGAATGTCATGAACCTCATAGAAAAGCCTAGGAACTCTCCTCAGATTATACAGTAGGGCTTTTCCTTTGTATGTGATTGCAGTGCAGTTACAAACTTCAGATAACTTTGTGAAGTTGAGTTATGAACAGAAATAAATTTACTAACATGTCCTTTCCCATTCTTTGTGGCGGTTAAAATGTGTGTGTTTGCTTGTTAGTTCAGAAGGCTCACAGTGGTGCAGTACAGACTGATCAAACTAGTCCCTGCACGACAGAAAATGTAATTGTTCTGCATTATGACTGTCAGCCGTGCACGTTTCACTTCTCCAGCAAGCTTGCATGCTGGCACAAAGGTGGCCGTGGTGTTAACATGCAAGTTGCACAGCTACTACTGTTTCATTAATAGGGCGCATCCCCCAGAAATGAGTATCAGAGCAGTGTGTGCTTCGCTGGTAATTCTGTGCTCAGTGCAAGGCTCTTTGTCTGCTTCTAAAGGTCACAATCTATTTATGGGCACAAACTCTAAAATTTTACATAACTGACTCTGTACTGAAATTGTCATAAACATCACTGTACGTACGGATCACTTGGCTTTTCAGTGGAATATTTAATCAAGGTTGGCAGGATAAGTTTTTCTTGTTCACTTAGTTTTAGAAGGATTCTTCCTTCGAAATTGTGTAGCTGTGAGTCAACAGTTACACTTCTATTCATTAAGTGCAAGCTCTTTTTTTAGTACTTGCATGAGTAACAATGTATTTAATGTAAATCCGCTTAAATGTAAATTATTGCTATGCATGCTATTTAAAGATGAAACATTGTCCAAAAATTGTAGCTCTTTTTACCTGACTTTCTGATCAGAGTGTCAGAACACAAAGCTGAAAGTAAACAGGGTACCATCCATACACTGAGCTGTTGTAACAGGCTGTGCGCACGTAGCTGGCCAGCTTGCTGTTAGTTTAAACTCTGATTAGAGCAGGTTTAGCTGATGAACAGTCATTTACACTGTGATAGTGAAGTGTACGCTGTATCAATTCTTCATGCAAATGTTTGTCAAGAAGAGATGCTTTGGGTGGGCCTTCAGTTGACAGTCGTGGTCCTTCTTCTACCACATGGTCCTTCTACACCTGTGTCGGGGTGATCCTCAGTATCAATACAGGCTGGGGGATGAAAGGATCGAGAGCAGCCCTGCTGAGAGGGACTTGGGAGTACTGATAGATGAAAGGCTGGACATGAGCCGGCAATATGCGCTGGCAGCCCAGAGGGCCAACCGTGTCCTGGGCTGCATCAGGAGAAGCGTGGCCAGCAGGTCGAGAGAGGTGATTCTGCCCCTCTGCTCTG
>Ga0065711_1032515_pt1 | contig 27189 bp, 9 predicted proteins | sample Hoacrofraction12_FD_59098 | JGI IMG/M metagenome (GOLD analysis project Ga0065711, IMG submission 59098) | Hoatzin crop microbial communities from Cojedes, Venezuela - Epithelial fraction 12 v2 (version 2) | ecosystem: Host-associated > Birds > Digestive system > Esophagus > Crop | place... | reverse complement strand
GTTTTTTTTTTTTTTTTTTTAGTAAGTGGAATCTAAGAGGATAATTACTGAATGGGTATTTGATATGCTGTACTACAGAGTTTCTTGGCTTATGCAGCTGCTCAGGGAAGCAGGATGGTCCCTTTCCCTTACACAGTTTGATATAATCATGGGGCTGCCATAGTATCAGCTCGTCCTTTTTGCAGGGCTCTGTGGATAATCTACACCAAAAAGCACATGCAAAAGAAAAACGGATTAATTTTGAAATGTGTGCTTCACCAAGGTGCTGCTGTAAGACATCTAGTTGCATAATGCAAGCCCTCCCTAACCCAGCCATCAAATTATCATATAATTAAAGCTTTTCTTAGCTAATTATTAGGTCATTAAATGTGTTCTGCCTCTTAAAAACCTAAGAAAAGGGCTATGGGAAGTGTTGTAGGAGATGACTCAGCAAACCTCAGGAGAAGTCCTTCAGAGGTTGCACCATACATATCCACTCTCATGCAAACACTACAGGGCTACACTTTATTAAACGGCATTGGAGAATATTCTTCATTGGTTAGATTTCACCGGGGTAATTACCACCACTGCCCAGATCTTGCAGCAATACTTATATCAAGTTGAATCAAATGCAGGTTGTTATCAATTCTGTTTTATGTGTCCTTTTGCATTGATTTCACAGGCTTTCTGCTACTCCTGTTAGATGCTTTTAATTTCTGTGGTTTTTTTCAGTTCAGTCTAGAGCTTCTGAAATGCATCCTCATAGGATGAAATGAGAGAGGGAGGGATACTGCTAAGTGCCGTCAGCTGTTCTGGGTGGGTTGTGTGCCCTAATCTTAAAGGACCACAAAATGAAAGTCTTTAGAAATGGGGAACTCAGCTGCAGTCTATTCCCTGATGGCAAACTGCTATGTTCCTGTTAGTGATTGTCACCTTTTGACCACCATGTCTAAAAATTAGAGACAAATGGAAGAGTAGGGGGTTTAACAGGCTCATATTGGAGAAACACTTTACAAGAATGATGAGCTTGTGTGATTTGTAGATAATAAGCACCAGGTGCCACACCATATGTGTAAGCTGTGTTACTCACCAGCCTGAGTTTCAGGAAAATTGTTGTGCCTGGCCTCTTGTTTTCCTGAATCAGTTTGTACTGAGCTTCAGATGGATGACAAAACTTCCAAACCATTTCAGATTCACCCCTTACCACTGCCCAGGAGAAGATAATATGTATACAGGTAATAATGCATTCAAAGCAAAATACCTGGTGCTTGTGGAGCTGTTTAAATCTCCGGATGTATATTTTGTTTGGTTTAAAGGCATTATATGAATGGTATAATCTAGTATATGAATAGCAAATTACGTTTATGGAAATATTCATATTTGATATATTTTAGAACATCTTACTTGGCATCTAAATGCAAAACAACTTCATTTTTACTGAGATGACATGGTCATGAATAGGAGATATTGAGCAATAGAATAGATAATGACCCATATGTAGCAGTTGCCGTTAGATATACGGCCATGTTTACAGAGATTACGGGAAGGCTTCATGTGCTTCAGTGCAATTTACTAAATACAATGTGGGATGAAATTGTTGTTGTTGGAGCACAGGACAGCTTTAGAAATGAGTAGCTTAGGGGGGGAAAGAGCCTTATGTATTCACCCAGAACAAAAGGCACTAGTATATTTAGATGATTGTTCTCTTGAAATAATTTACAAAATTGCAATACCTTTGACAGTGAATTCCAGTTAATTGCTTTACCACAAGAGAGCACTTGTTTTTCCAGGAACAACTCCCTTATGAACCTTCTCTAATGAAGTCTTGCAGATTTCTGTCCAATTTTTTCACGTGTTCTCTCATGTCAGCAACTTTCTTTACCCTCATCATGTCTTCTCCATGGCAATACCTCAAAGTCCTTCCATGTTCCAGCCCTGTCTTCTACTGAAGTTGTTTAATCTAGTATTTCATATTTTTTCCCCAATAGCTCGTAATCTCTTGCACAGTTAGATGGGCAAAAGACAACACATATTACTGCTAGTCCAGGGGTAAGCATGCCCTGAGCTTCAGCAGCCAGCAGTAATGCTGTGAGAATGTACAGGGACGAAGTCCTCTAAGTGTCTCCTTAGTGGGGACAGTATCTGGCTCTGACCTCTAACCAGCCTCTGCCTTTCATAAAATCTTTAGCAATAAACTCCCTGACAATACTGCCTAATTGTTGAGGATAACTGGCCAGTAGATTCAAAGGGACAGACAGAGTCACAAGCACAAAAGACTCATTACTTTAGCAAAGCAGGCTAAAAATAATTTGGCCTTTAGATATCTGCAATCTGTTACAAATGCAAGGTATGTTACTATACAATTCTCTTTCCTCTACTCCCAGAAACACATGTGTGTGTATATATATTTTTTTTTTAATATTGTGAAGTATTCAAGGGTCTCTATGTAATGCTATCCAAAGCATCAGTTCATGCTGAATTTAAAATAAGATTACTGCAATTTAACTGCGAAAAGCCTGCAATTAATTTATGAAATATCTCCTGAAATGGAAGAACACATCTTTCAGTGGAAGCTGTGAACACTTAATGGAGATAGCTAATAGGATTGGCCCAGCATAGTTGCAACTAATAGTGTGCAGTGGGATTTTCAAAAGCTCTAAAGGAAAAAATGCTTTAATAGAACTCCCATACTTAATCTTCTCACTGTTGCTAAGCTTCCATGATATGAACTTCTAAGTCTTGTTAGGAAATATTCTCCTTGCTAGATTTGCGTTTTCAGGTTAAAAAATTGGAAATTCAGTTTTGTAAAGCATTCTTGCTTTTAATGATAGCTTCCGTTCATTGTTCTGTTCCGTAATTTGTCATAAGCCTAGTTTAGGTAGGCATACGTATATCTGAATAATAAACTAGAGTAGTTCTTCATTACATGGAAAATTAAGGTTCTTATGAAGCCCTAATGTTAGTAAGAAGTATAATTTGGATGAACAGAAACAGGAAAAACATTGTGTTCTAGCATTCTTACAAGAGGGAGAGTAATCCCATCTGAAATCTGTCCACAGTAGCAGTTTGTACAGTATGCATGCTTACTAGGTGAGTAGCAGGGTCCAAATTTTATGTAAGTGTTCTATTTCATGACAATTTAGTTAGTTTCCATGGAGATAATTATGTTGTCACAAACTAAAGGTAAAGATTTCAAGTGGAAGATAAATAGGAGGAGCACATGGGCTTCCAAGCAATAAAGATGTTCTTTTGCTCTGTAGTAACAAAAGGCAACTGTAATCACAGAAGTGAGTGAGCTGTCTTTGCTATAAGCATTGTTAGCATTCAGTATATCAACACCCTGTATTTCATACTATGCCTCTCAATACCTTTTTCTTTATGATCATGCGTTCAGTGGATAATAGTTTTCACCAGTTACACTAGAATGGGGCCAGCTCTTTAGCTGGGATAAATCAGCTCAGCTGGACTGCAGTCAATAAAACTGTGCTAAATTAAAGCTGAATTAAGCTGTGCTGAACTAAACCATTTGAGAATTTGACTTCACTTTGTTCACCTACCCTGACAAGTAATCAGGTCAATAATCTAAACAACAGAAGATAGATACCTGATGAATTCCCCCCCACTATAAGTAGATGCTCCCTTCAACCCTCCAAGATTCTCAAGACAAATGTTTGGTCAAGCTTCTGGCTTACCAGTTGCCCAACCAGTTCCTTGCTGAGGGTGCTGGGAACGCCTGTGTTTTAATCACCATTCTGGTCACTTAGTAAGACAGCACTTTGTTTTTCTTTTTCTTACTCCTTTTTTGAGTTTTCTCCCTTTTTTGCCCCCCCTTCACCCATAATTCTTTAAGATAACGACAAATGCTCATTAAGGAGATGGGCCTCTCATGTTTCCTGTGACTATTTGCATTGTTGGTCTGTGAAACTCTTGGTTGAAATTGCTCTCAATTTTTTAAACTGTTGGACTATGGCAGTACTGGAAAAGAGTCTGGATAAAGCCTGAGTGCAGGCATCTACGTATACTAAAAGATAAACTGCAGGTGAGTTGAAGAATGTTTTTCATCTGTAGAGACAGATCTGTATGTTACGGATATGTGCTGTTTACTTGTTGGCCTTGTAAATCACATCTAACATCAAAATAACAAGGAATATCCCCTTTTAGTGGGTAATACGCTCAGCTTATTAAATTTAGAAGCTACTCAACACCACTACAAGCAAAATATTTAATACGTGTTGTTGATCATGGTTCTAAATGTTGACAGTAGAATTCGGTTGCCTGAACACAGGTACCCAGTGTCAGCCTGCCACAGGGCTGCCAGAGCTGATGCTGGGTTTAGGAAGACCTGCACATGCTGGGTGTGTAGGAAAGATAGCATAGAACACTGTAATGTAAAGACACTCTTCTCAGTGGCTGATTATTTGTACATAGATGATCTGTATTGTACCCACATAGTTTGTAATTTCTATATAAAGCTTACATATGCATTAAATACATTAGTTACACATAAATATTAAAGGCATGATTGTGTCTTTGTTAGAAGAGATACATGAATTGCATGTGACGCATACTTTATAGACTTAGGTTATAAATATATGTTGAAACTCTGCCTTTTATTTATTAATTCAATAGCACTGCCTCCGTTGTGTTCTTTGTTCAGCACTGACAAAAGCTTTTGTAACTTAAAACATCTGAGAGATTTCTACTTTTCTCTCTGTAGTTTCATGTTGGGTGAGAAAGATGCCCTGGATGGTGCTGCTCTGTGAGCTCGGGCTCTCCGCAGGAGCCCCAGCCATGGGGGCTACCACGTTCCCCAGCTATGCTAGAGCCCGGCCTCAGTGAGCTGTGTCCATGCCTTTCGCCTTCAGATCAGAAGTCCTCCCCCATTCATGTCATTCTCTCATTCTGCCACCTGCTTTTAATCTGTGAGTGAGGCTTATTGCTCTTGTTGATCTCTGGTCTGCTTATTTTGTCCTATTATCTTCTAAAGTATATGGTAATTAGAATGAGAGAATAGTAACACAACAATAAGCAGAAAATTCCTTCACATTGCCTTTTTTTTCCACTCATAGTTGTTTTCCTTATACCCTCTTTTCACTGTGGATGTCTCCTTTTTTGTTTTCTTTATTCAATATTATGTCTTGATTTTAGCCTTTGGGCTGGGATCTTGCTGCTTCCATCCTACAGCAATTTTTTTAATTTTTTTTTTTTTCCAAAGGAATACACATTTAAGAAAATTTTCAGTTTTCTTTCCAAACTAGACTCAGTGACTCAGAACTGGGGACTGAGCTGTCTGAATTATATTTGTCAACTAGTACAGCAGTGGAATGTCATATCAATTAAAGCAATTCAGATTTTCTGTCCAGAAGTTAGTTATGCTGTAAAACTGGGAATGTTCAAGAGTGTAAGAACTGTGTGAATTTTTGAACAGTATGTTTCTAAAAATATTTTTTTCTTACTGTGGTAAGATTTTAATATATGCATTTCCAAATTTACCAGCTAATCTGTGTGGGGGCTTATTGAAACCTGGTCTTCCCCAAACCATAGGTACCAAACATTAAGGCCTACCCTGTGCAAACCCACGAAATGTGTCTTATCCTTCTGAATTTCCAGTGGGATTTTCTGTGCTTGCCATATGAGAATAGAACAAAGGTCTCAGCTGGATTTCTTTGTCTTTGAATTTGAACCTAAAGTCAGACATATCCCATAGAGACACTTGCTTACTTTAGGGTTACATGCATCGCTCAATCTATTAATGAACAAGGATGGCAGCTCTGAAGGGGCAGGTTCAAGTCATTATTTATATGATAAAGCACAAGAATATGAATAGCAGATGCACTCATTTTCTGCTTGCAGAACATGTGATGATATCACAGAGTAGCACAACCCAAGCGCAGACAGCAATGCCTTGTTGAAGAAGAAAGAAAGATCCTGTAAGTTGTACTGAGGTCCATCAGCAGAACTGAGGGGAAACCTGTGGTACATCAACTCTTGCCCAGGCTTTGTATTTCAGATGGTTAGTTTTACTACATTACTTCTGCAAGGAGTACATAAAACAGATACTGCATACAAAATCTGTATATCATAAAATCAAAGTGTTTCTCAGATTGTAAGAATCTGAGAATTTTATTCACATGTTACAGAAGAGAAGAGCCCAGGAGATGCTAAGCATCAGTATCATGAAGAAGGTGGACAGATATACAACCCCCCACCCCAAGCAGAGGCTGTTGTAGGAGCCTGTTTTTGTTCTTTAAAAGGCCAGAAAGACAAATCTGGTCAGTCATTTCTGTGCCTTAGTGACTCTTTGGCATTTAAATATGTGGTCTCTGTTCCCAGATTTGATGCTAATACTATAGCATCAGTTAAAATTCTCTGATGGTGGTCGCTGTTGTGTCTGCTACAGTTAGATAGGGATATCTACCAGACCTTCAGGTTATTTAGTCCTATTGGACAACACTGTGAGATGTAATAATTGATTTATTCAATGATCTCTGCCTTGCTTACCATCTACCAAAGGACTCGTAGGTCCTAACACTTGTATTGAGAGAATTTCAAAAGGCTCATAGGGGATGGCAATAACTCAGATTGTATCAAAAGACAGTTTCTGTGCCTAGGAGTCTGGGATAGTTAGCAAAGTGCTTCAGTGTCCTCACAAGTTAAATTAACCACAGCATGTTGTATAGCTGCTGTTAGTTTGGTTCCAAATCAAATGCCCTTCCTTTGGTAAAGCTTCAGAATGGAGCATTTTGTGAGAGTGTACCTTGAAGCTTCCTCGTAAAGACAATGATTTAAAAAATAAATTTTTTCAATAGGGTTTAACCTTTCATGGCAACAATGTGTTAATAGCAGTTCTTCCCTTCAGCAACTTATTATGGAAAGTTAAGCCTAGAATCTGTTCTCTGCCTTTGCCATAGCTCATTTATTTATAAATAAAAATTCAATGGACTATGGTAAGTTTGCAATGGGAGTGTGGAGGAGAGGAGCAGCATTAATGCCAATACTTGAATCATTAGGATTGTATTTTTCCTTGGCCATTATTTTTCTTAAAACAAAAAACAAGAGAAAAATAGTGACAAACTGAGAATAAATATGAAGCAATGTCAAGGCTTGTCACTCTTACCAGCTCTAGCAGGGTTAGGCTTTCAGCTCCTGGTGTTGTTTTCTCCCAGCACCCTGCCTTCTCAATCCACACTGTTTTCGTTGGAGACAAAAGGATATATTTTTTTCTTTTTTAATTTTGGATGCTGAGGAATTGTGCCAGGTTGAGCTGGCAAAGCGATAAGTGCCACAGCAGGGAGGAAGAATCATAAATGATGAAGACACCATCTCTTAAACTCCCTGGCTCACAGGTGTTTTGTTATTAATGAAGCTGAAAAAGATGCTCCAAATTATGTCTCCTCCTTGACATGAGAGGTTTGGCAGCCCTTTGTGACTGAAAGCTCCTGCTCTTGCAGGTGTGCGGGATAAACTTGCAAGTCAGAATGAGGAAACAAGAGAGCGAAAGAAAAATATTCACATATACCCAAGGGATCCTAGGGATGGAAGAGGGAGGAAGAAAAAAACCCACTCAGTCAGTGCATTGTGAAATGTATTCTGTCAATATACGGGAAAAGAGATAACTACAAAATTCATCTCCATGCATCTTTATTCCTCCAGCCCACATACACCTGGCAGCACAGAGAACTGTAATCAGGTCTGTAGCCCTACACTGACATCCTTTTTAAATTCCTAAGCAGAGCAACCTAAAGGCTAAAAAGGATTTAGGAAGTTTTGCAAGCTCCTTTCCAAAAAGCAACAGTGATGACATCAAAGGTTTGGAACAAAAGAAAAAGTTTTTGGGTTTTTTTTTTCATTTTTTTTCATCTTTTGTCCCCTATGTGTTAAGACCTGACTTATGGAAAATAATTGTATTATGCTGGTTTTTATTGCCTTTTTATGGAAGAATGAAGTTAATTTTTGTCTTTTATTGGCACCATCTGTTTCTTTTCTGGTGAGTATCTAAGATAGCATCATCTGGTAGTATCATACATCTAAGTGGGCTTGTCCTGAGGTATTCAGGTTGTACTTATCAGATGCTCAAGAATTCTGTTTTTCTTTATTTGTCCTTCTTTTGCATTGTCTGACAAAACAAAAGACACACACTCCCACCCCCCCCAAAAAAAAACACAACCCTGTAAGATACATTTTTTGTTGAGAGGTATAGCAAATAGTTACCCATTAGAGATAATGAAAAATTTAGATACTGTGTTTGCGAAAAGTTTCACTAGAATCTTCTCGCATTCACCTTTCTAAAACACTGGAAATATCAGTGAGCTATGCCCTCCCCTCTTTAACCCATGGACCGTGGTGCACAGCTGCATGGTTAGGGCGGCCGCACAGGTCAGCGGTGCAAGAGGACGCACTATGGTTTTGAGGCTAATTAGAATTTTGTCATTGACTTCATTTCCAGACAATACCTTACTCTTAGACACTTGAGTATGTGGGTTGACTTGATATCTGGCAACACCAATTGATTTCTGTTAGTTGTAAAGGGAGCCTAGAGAATAAAGTTAAGCAAGATGTATCCCACTTACTGTTATGTACAAATGCAATTCCAGGTATTGATATAAGAAAGGAATATAGCCTCATTTTAATATTTGTTGCAGTCAAATAAAAAAATAAAAGTCCACCCTTTCCTAAAGGCTTTTATAGAAATTATTTGAGGACGTTTTGGGAATCTAGTCTGATGTCACTGTTGAGCCTACAGAGATCCTCAATGATGATTAAACATCTGAAATTAAAAGCAGAAGAAAAATAAAGCTAATAGAGGCTTAACCTCAGAATCCATTTTGCAGTGTAAACAGGATTCACAGTATTTGTGAGTCAGTGTCATGTGTCAACAATTCATAGTAATCAGAGACCTAATACACAATTTAGGTTGAACATAGCTACACCTGAGCAGAAACAAACACTGAGGCATCTATCCTGGTGCAGAACAGCTGAATTTACTTGGCCCTAATGTAATGATTGATTTGTTTTTGGCTGGTTAGAGGTGGAAAACAGTATTGTTTTAATAAATTCCTACTAAAACAGTTCGTAGGTTTCTGTGAAATCTGCCAGCGGTGACAGTTTGTGCAGTACACGCATTTACTAGGTTTTCAGTAAACAGGGTCCAAATATTGTGCAAATGCTCTATTTCGTGAGAACTCAATTAGTTTCTATGGAGACAATTATGTTGTCACAAGCCGAGTGTGTTATGACTTCAAGTGTGAGATAAATAAGAAGAGCACAGGAACTTCTAATCAGCAAAAATGATCTATTTTTGCTTTGTAATAACAAAAAAGCAACAGCAATCCACATGAACGAAATTAAAGTAAATTCTTTCTTTAATGTTGTCAGAGAGTAATGTATTAATATTCTGAATTCATCCTGTGATTATGTACACCTGTCTTCTCATATTACTTCTCATGGTTCTTACACTAAAAATTAGCATCACTTTTTAAACTGCCTATCCTGTGGCAGTGGAAAACAAAACTAGTAAAGCACATATCAGGACTGATATTTCTTCAAGGACCATGTGGCAGATCAGATAACAGATGCGTGCACTTTTTCCATCTAATGCTGTGCTTGTATGATGCAGCTGGGTTAGAACTATTTACTGGCATTTTAAATCTCTCTTACTTATGCATTAGAAAATGAAACATAGCCTGTAAGCTGGATGACATACTTAGCTTTTACAAATGCTTGCTGTTCATCCAGTGTAGAGTCTCAAACTAAGAGAGCAAAAAGTGAAGATTTGGTACTTATCGTTGCTGTAGCTCCAAACATCTTTCCCTTAGACTGAGCAATACTTTGTTCTAGAGGCAAGGTAAGGGGATTGTGTCCTCAGGGCTTGACAGCCTACGCCTTTGTTTCGTATAGCCCAGAGCCATAAGAATCTTTTCTCGTGTCATTATTAGACAGCTGTGAACATGCTAAGGTCTGTTTTGTCAGAGTCGTGAAAGGGTCACTCACCCCAAGGAGGAGATTCCCCCTCCTCTATAGGTACAGTGTATGGAGCCTGGGGATGCTATTCCAGCAAAATACCCTGAGCATGAATAAGGTATGAGTCTGGTAATTAGACAGAACTGTTTTTGTTTTGAGTAATTGTAATGAAACACAGAAGAGGGAAATCTACCTAGAGGACAAATTTTATAGATTTACTATAGATCAGCATATACCTACGTATGAGTGTGCATGTTAATATATATTTACATAGTTCACATCCTGCTATGCAGTGTAGATATGAAACTATAGTAAATTTAGAATATTTTCTCTGTTGGTACACATATATACAGACATGTGTTATGTATTTATACCGAGGCTCCCTCTTTCTCTTTTATTTTGTAATTCGGTAGCTCTGTCTTGGCAACACAAATGCCTGGTTTTCTTTGTTCAGCATTGACAAGAGCTTTTCCAACTTAAAAAATCTGACACAGTCCCAGTTTTTTTCTTTCTTTCTTTTCTTTCTCTTTTTTTTCCAGGGTTTCATGTTACATGAATGAGAAGGATATATACTGGTTGAGCCTTCTGTGTTCAGCTGTTAAACTGACAGCTTTTTCTTCTGCCGTGAGAAGGCTTTCAGTGATTTGGATGTGGTGCCTTTTTCCTGTCACTGCCAAGAACAATGCTTCTGTTCAGGCTGACATCAGAGGTATAGAATTGCTCTGTGTTTGACCTCTGATAGCTCCGCATAATAGATCTGTGCATCACAAATACTCCACAAATAGTCTATTTGGCTGCATAGCTCAAGTCAAAACAGCAGTATATATTACAAGGATGTGTAAGTCAGAGACGAGAGAGTTTAGGGGGGAAAAAGTCATTGCTAGACTTGCCATTCTGTATCAATGTTTACAAAGGAGTTATCTTCCTTATGCAAATGTGATATACCCCATCCCTGCTCCTGCCTCAGATCTACTTCATACTCTGAACAATAGCATTCAAGAGAGAGATTCTTGGGAAGTTTCATTCAATTTACCTTCAGACACAAGAAGGATTTGGAAGGCAATTTAGGTTACACTTTCCATTACTGTTGGCTGAAATTGGAATATGACCTTTTTTGTACGGTTTTCTAATACTCAGTATGCAGTGTAAATAAGGCAAGATGGCAATAGCCAGTAGGTTGCAAAATGAGAATTATTTGGAAGTGGGGGGCAAGCTAGTTCCATTTTCATGCTAGTATTGTTTGGGGGAAAAAAAAATCTCTTTATTAAGAGTGTCATGTTTCTTCCAGCTCTTTTGAAAATCCCTCTTAAAGTCAGTTATTCTTTAATTAGAATTTTATGGGTGCTGTTTTGTCCTTCTTTTAATCACTTTAGAACTGAGAAGTCTTTCTAATACACTTAAATATCAGACTGTCTATAAATACTTTGATTATGAATAATCTTTTATATATACCTGACAGACTAACATTGGCTGAAATCTATGGTTTTGACACATCTTTTTTTCCTGCTCTGAAACAGAGGTAACTCAGAAAAAGAATGAAATCAGACACATCTCTCTCTACTTATGGAGAATAAGATGCAGGGGAATTGTTTAAGCTACTAATGTCACTAGAAAGTCCATAGCAAGAGCAGCTGATGTGTATCCCTGTGCAGCACCCTAAACACAAGTCAATATACTGATGAACTACATGATTGGTTTTTGGTTTTCCCTCCAAGTAGTACATGAGTTTTTAACTGAAATTGCTATGGAAAAATCTGTTTTGATGTAATAAGTAAATGCTCAATGTGCAATGAGTTTATATAGTCTGTGTTGAGACTGGTGCCACTGTCTTCAGTGGTACTGATGGCTGAGCTGGGTAGGTGTGACTACAACTATGTGTAAAGCTGGCAGCAGATTATTATATGAAGGCTGTCTCACTCTATCCCAAATATAATTCAAGGAAAGGAGAAGGTAAGATCTCGTTTAAGCGAAATCCCAGAATGTTTATATCAAAGCATCCTTCAAAATGGATCTTTTATTACTTCCATTTGAGTAATAGTTGCATATTCATATTCATTACTTGCTGTTTTTTTTAACCAACTCTTGTTTATTAGCATTAGCCCTGACTATTGGCCATGACTTAAATTGCTCTATACTGCAACTTTGTATAATTATGCTAATTTGTGTACTTTGCAAGGTTTTACTTAGTCTTGTGATATTTCCTGTCTCTATACACACACAGTAGGTGTGTTCATATGATTATACATTTCTAAATATAGTCACTAGTAGCAATGGAATATTAATAGGAATTAAAATTGCACCTTCTTTCTGGAAGACCTTCAAATACCTTTACAACATTAAAAAAGTGGTACCTTTATTAGCAGTGTTCCATAAAAAGCTGAATACAATTGAGAAGCAAAGTATATCTAGGGCTAAGTAAAACATCACTGTGGTCCACTGTTGTTGCAGTAAATCCATTTATCCAGGTTTACATCAGAGACAGATTTGGCCCTGTAACTCCACTGAAAATTCAGCAGCTTCTAATTTTTTTTGTAAAAAGGTATATCAAGTTTTTATGAGTAATTGGAAGGAACTCCTAATGCAAATGTTCTTAGCAGGAGAAAAACATATTTAAATATCCATTCAAAGAAAATTACAAATTGAAATTACACGAGCTATGTCTTAGTCCTATCCCTTGGTACAATATAGGAAAGATTAACCCAAAGATGTAACTGGGAGGTGCCTAACCTGTCTAGTAATATGAGAACTTAATTTGCCCTATTATTGGCCCTGTCATTTACAGAACCTAGTCCAATTACTGATAAAAGCTGCTGTACTATAATGAAATAAAGAGCTCTAAATTTTTTGTATGAGATGGACAGTTCTTTCTGCTAAAATGAAAAAGGTAAAAGAAAGTTCATACCTACGTTTGAAACATTTGGTAGCTAAAGCATAACATTTTTTCCTGTTTCATAGTGCAATTTTATTTGACATATAGCATTAGTAACAATTTGCTAGTTGTTTACTGAATATTTTAAATACTTTAGAAACTGACAAGCAGTTTGGAGCATTTTATGGTAATGGTAAGAAATGGTCAGAGATGCTACTTAAACAGGATTCATGGAATACGTATATGAGATATGTGCCTAACCGATTTGCAGAATATGGAGCATCAAGTGTCAGACGCTAAGTTTCAAAACTTATGCTTATATTTTCAACAAACAATTTACAAATAGCTGTTTCCATCTTAAATAGCTTGCGTATTTTATGTTAGTCATCCACCCATGGAGAGAAGACACATAGACAAGCTAGCTATTTACCCTGGATTTATCAATACCTAATGCTGGAGTTCTTAAGTAATAGGTAGATGGTATAATGTAGTGCTGTTCCAATGAGGTTTGGAATTTGGAGCTATTCCAAATTACCAAAGCTGGGAACAGAAGTAGTTCAGAGAAGAAGGTGAGAGAAATGTCTTCCTCATTGCCTAAGCATAGATCCACCTAGTATAATTTTATTTTTCCATCCTGTGAGCAGCTGTCAACAGGCCTAATCCTCCACTGGGTACATACTTCATCTGGCTGACAAAAAGGCTTGTAATTCCTGCAAATCTCTAAAAGCCTTTACTACTGCAGAACTTTGGAAAATACAGTACCGTGGCTGCCTCTCTTGTTTTCTCATCTTCTGTTAAAATAGGCATCTCCTCAGGAGACATGTCATGGAGTCCTGCTTTTAATGTAGCTTCTGGCACAGATCAAGACAGGATGGAGACAGGATATTGGACTGTATTCACATTAGAACTATTAAAAAGTGGTCTGTATTCTTCAGATCTGTGCAAGATCACTGTACGTGTCCATCAAACATGGCATTTTAGAAACTATCGTAAAACAGGAAATTACTTGGAAATCGCAGTCTACATAGCTAGAGTTTGGCAATCTGCAGACATTTAACTTTATTCACATAGCTTGATCACAATTTAGATGACAGCTTTTTAAGCAATGGTGCTTGGTTTAACTGTGAATTGTTGTGATATTCAGTGTGTGGGAAGTCAATGTAAATCAGCTACCCTCTCCACACGTTGAACTCAGGTCACATCAGAACATACTAAGAACTCCTGACCTGTCTCTGTTTTCCTTTAAGACATACTGCTGGGTCTTGCTGATTACCAATGAAAGCATCTTAAGCCTACAATATGACAACTAGAACTTCATGTGAGCCTTGCATCCAAAGACTGCAAAATATTGATTAGCAAAGACAATTGCTAAGGAACAACAGTCATGTAGAAAGGCATTTATATGATCTCAAGAAAATTTATGATTACACTTCCCCCAACATTGCCCAACTCAACACAGAGCACTAAGAATACTGCAAAGCCACACGCACATGAAGTTCAAGAAGGCAGGTATTTGAAAAAGAACAGATTTTCCTCACCACAGCTCTGTTTTATTCTTTGCAAACTAATAAAAGAGAAAATCAGGCAAGCTGTGTAAAAATAATGCTCCCTATTGTAACCATGGCTCTTGCAGTATAGGAGGAAGAAAAAGTAGGTAACTTAGAAATACTGAATAGCTTTGTCAAGCAGGTTAGTCAAGGGCTACTGCGGGAAGAAGGAAGGTAATGCTCTTTCTTTCCACGAACGGCTCACGCCAAGAGCTATGCAGAGACAAAACTGTGGTGCAGATTTTTGGGATAAGAGCAGTGGTTATTTGTAAGTATGGAACTGGTTCAGCTCTCAAAATGCAGGTTAAATCCACAATAGGACCAACAACAGCTGTATCTTTATGTAAAGATGAGAGAAAAAAGGCATTATTTCTACCTTTGTTAGCATAAAAATGATTGCTTTCTTCTGTCCTTTTTCTAGAAAAAGCTGAACACTTTGATGTCTGAACTTGCTTTTTCATTTTTTAACTGAAGACAGAATTTCAGTTTGGTTTCTTCAGAAACGGACACTATAAAAGAACTCCTGTCATGTTGGTGTCTACCATTTCTTCTCATCACCTTACTAGTGGAGCAAACTGGAATGAATTACTCCTCTTAGGTGGATATATTTAAGTGAAGTCCAAGGCTTACTGGTTTTCTTTCACCAAATTTGCTTTAAGTTAGTCTGCCCTATCCATTATTTACAAACTTGTGAATATTATATACCTACTTAGATACTGCGTTTATGGGCTATTTTGTAAGCAAGCTGCTTTATCAGAAGTTGACTGTATGATGTGGTAGTTGCTTTTGCTTTTTGCTCAATACAATAAATTCCTTCTCTCCAAAGCTTTTGCAAAATAGAAACCCAAGTTGATTTTTTATTTTGAGATAGACTTTTTCTTCAAATTAATTTTACTGTAGGGAAAATAAATTTCTTTTAAAAGCTGGTATTTACGAACATGCCTGACCTAGATCTCTTCTGCCAGCCTGGCTGGGCAGAAGCTCCAGTTACATTCTTAAGATTTTCCTACGCAGTCTGCTCTTTTTGTTTGATTTCTTTATGTTTAGATGTTCTGCTAGTGACAGATGTATGTAACTTCTGACTGATAACTGACCAGAACCCTCTCTAAAGGCAATGCAGTGTTTGTGTGTATGAAAGAGAAATTTGCCAACTCACTGCTGTCAAAATAATGTGGGGGGCTGGTACTCAAACTGAAATGACTTTGTGGAAAAATCAACAAAAGAAATACTCAGAAGTTTAAGTAGGTTAAGGCCTGATTTTCAAAAGAGCTGAACTGTCACTTAAAGTTGCCGTATTTGTCAGAAAGTGAACTCCTGATACTGAGTACTGGAAAACCTAGCCCCGAGCTTTTGAGTACTTAGAGTTCAGTGCAAATAATAAGGTAAAATCTGTCTAGAAAAATGAAGGACTTGCTCAATTAAATAATTTTTTTATTCTTTTAATCAAGACAATACAAGAACATTGTAAAGTTTGCAAAAAGCAAGCTACTGAGCTAGCAACTCCAAGCTCTTCTATTATTCTTGGTTTACATTACATTAATTACTGAGATATCCTACTATCTTACACATATGATCATGCAATTATACCATATAATAAAAGCTAGAAAATTATATGCAAAGTCTATGTAAAGAAAAACTTTATACTTGTGCCAAATTTGATTTTATGTTTTTTTTTTGGTTTTTTTTTTAGTTTTTATACCTAGAAATATGTACTTCAAATAATGTGAAAAGAATGCCAATTTTACTTGATTCTTTTCTTAGGACCATGCATTATTAATGTCTTATGGAATTTCCACTGTATTTTCTCAGCACAAGAGCTAATGCAGTCTTATCTTCATGATAGTATATGCTGGCAATGGATGTCTGTTTTACCTGTGAATCTTCTAGCAAAACAGATTTGCTCAATCACTGTATCTGATAAACAGACAAATAAATCAACGGCTGTCACTTTGATGATACTTGTTCGCATGTATTTATTAAAAGTTAAACTGATTTAATTTTTAATAATTTTCTGATGATCTATAAGAAAGCAAATATCATTTTCAGTCTCTTACAGATATCTGTTAAAAAGCACCCTCATCTTCAAAAGGGATCTGGAGCGTTACTAGTCCTGCCGCCTTGAGAACTATTAATTATTACATGGTAGTAAAATATATACTAAGATTTAGAGTCCCAAAGGCACTTAGGCCCATAAATCCCATTGATCTCAATTGGAATTAAATTTCTCCATGAGTTCAGAGAACTAGGTTTTATTGGATATTTTTAATATAATTTAATTTGTCAAATTATCTTTGATTAGAAGACAATGAACAAGTAACAGCAACAGGCACTGAATCTCCTTCAGACGGAGTTAATTCTGTAGCCAGGCTTAGTGCTGTTGAAGAATAGTGGGAGAGGCGTGGTTTTGCTCTTAATCTTTTATTTGGAGATGGTGAGCGCCTCAGAAGTTTCACCATTATTACAACTATTTTTGGAATATGCTGCTGTGTTTTCCACAAGAACACCTGTCCTCTGGCCTTCACCAGGAGTGTTCCAAGCAGTCCCCGGAGAACAATATAACCAAAAGGTACCACTGTGGATCTCTTCCTCTTTAGGTAGGAAAACAGGCGTCATGTTTGGCTGGGGCTGACCTTCTGCAGTTTATGTATTTAAACAACAGAGATGCTGGTAATTAGAATCAGTTTAGACTATTTGAGTGATACTTAATTTGACTATCTTTCTATTCCTTGGCAATGTATTAGTTGTTTCAGATTGCAAAAGTGTCAGTTCATGCAGAGATTAGAGTTGGAGAAATCTGGCAAATCGTTGGCTTGTTAAGATTAATATAGAAGAGATGTAGCTCCTTGAATATAATTTATTTTTATTAACATGCTAGAATGTGAAACAGATTATAGCATGCAGTAAGAACACCTAGCCACTACTCCATGAAAAAATCTGTTTGTTGAAAGCAAATCTACACAGCTGGTTAGTCTGACACTTGTAATCTCTATTTAGTACTAACCAGCTACACAGCACAAAATGTCCTGGTTATAGGCCTTGAGTGTGCTGTCCACGCGATGTGAACTTCATCTCTTGCGAATATTATGCATGTGTCTGCAGCCTGACCACCCTAGCTACATTCTTTGTCACCTTTTGAACAAGCCTTTCACAGAACAGAAAAGAAGGGGTGGTAGAGTGATATCTGAGGACAAATAGTGAGAGAGAAAAGTTTTTGTAAGGAAGGGGAGAGACCGCTGCGCACCAACAAGGCAAAGTGTCTTGTAGAATAAAACACTTGCCGTAGGAAAAAAATATGGTGACAAAATGTAAAGCTCTTCATGCGTACTACCAAATGCAAATGCTTTAAATTATTTTACTTATTTAGTTGTGAATTTTGAAATTATTCTCTAACATGGCAGATGAAAGCCAAAAACCATGTGAAATCTTCTTGACCTCAATTTCCCTGCTGCTTTCTCTACTTCTTCGGAAAAGATCAGTGGTCCTGGGATATAACTGTTAGGTTAAAGAAAGCCCTGCCTAGCAGCATCTGTTTTACACCAAACATTTCTAATCCCTGGTGGAGAAAGCAATAAAGTTCTGTGCTTCAGGTCACGTACCTGAGTACTGGCAGTTCTTTTCAATATCTTAGATTAAATGAACTGTGAAATATTTGTTTTATTAGAAGAGCTTTAGTTTACTTGTGAGTTGTTTTCTAAATCATTTCTGTCCAAAGTAGCTTTGGAAATCAAGTAGTGTGTATTGAACACAGTGTTTAGAAACATTTTTAACAGTCTGATGCACAATGCTTCATTGTTCTGATTGTTAAAATGTTCGTAGAGGGCTATTCTCCTCTTTGGATGCATGCATAAATCTCAGCAAGGCTAATGGGAAATGGCGCACAAGCAAGGGGCAGCACAGCTCTGCGAGCATCGTTGGTAAAGGTGTACGTATGACAGAATTTCCTGATGAAAAGTAGGCAACGGGAATTAAGGTTTCAGTTTAAGGGGCTGGATTAGGATTCACAAGGCCCATGTAAACTTTTGGTCCTGCCACATGTTTGCATATGTCTCCAACATGCAAATCACACAGGATGTTTATGGTAGAGGTGCCGGTACCAACATGAACTCTTCTCACACTGACAAGCTCAGCAGGGACCTTCTGCTCTAGGCGAGAGCGAGACAGGAGGAGTCTAGGAAGCTGCTCAGTTTTGGATTAGACACAGTAAATCCACTACAGGAGGCATCAGTTTGGACACTGGCTGTCTCAAGAAGCTTCACATCACATTTCATCTCTATTGCAGACACGCACAAAGATATTTATGTGTAGCAACTGTATGAAAATGTTGCTACCAGAATGTTTTTGCTGCAGTAGAGTTTTGCATATATGCATTCACGTCTGGAAGCACACTGTGTTTTATCTCTGTGCATCTGGAAATGCAATGAGCTATTTCTGCTCTATAGTGAGTTTCTTGGATGTTTTTCAGCTAAGATCACCCCGAGCAGTATTCTTGTTGAAGATTTGTACCTGGAGCGGATGAATGTCCAGGCTTTGCCAGAATTTCAGCCAGTGCTGAGAAATTCCATAGCTGATGAGCTGTGGACTTGGGGTGTGAACTTCTCATCTGGTGAAGGCCAGTCTGGATGTGTGATGAGCTCCCTGGCACAGAGCGAGCCAGCTCCTTAGCACAGACAGCAGGTAGACCTTCTCTCTAAAAAACATCAATTTTGGAGTACTGCTGGGTATGTTTTTTTCTGTTATTGATTTCTGGGCTTGGATGTGGGATCCTAAGAGAAGGATTTTAGTGAGGTGGTCAGTTAGAGACGTTATACTTGGCCTTCTATCTTCACCTTATCTGACTTGTCAGTAGAGTTGAGAAACTTATCTAGTATTTAATGGATGCTAGGTCTAAAGTGGAATGTGGATTTGAGAAAAGGCTGAAATAACATTTATAGTGCAGCCAAAGCAATTAGAGAAGCCAGGAGAGACTATATCTGTCCTCTTAATCAAGAAGAATTACCTGTCTGTCCTTTGTCTATCACTTTCTAAGAACCATCAGAAGAAGAATACTAAAGGTTTTAGAATACTAAAATAGTCACCTCTCTTCACCTCCAGTAAAACTGTAGCAGGCAAAGAAACTGAAATAGGTGGGGGTTGGCCAGATAATTTTCATTGTTACAATTCTACTGTGAGCTTGTAATAAATGGTTTTAAAGAATATGGTCTGTGAAAGAATTAGGATGGAGTGAATAATGGAAAAATATTGAGAGAGATGTTACTCGGAACATTTCGTGTATTCATAAATTATTCACCCTCACAGAACTTCAGGTGCCTCAGGATTTTTCCATGTAATATCAGACTCTCAGCTGGCACAAGCTGGCACTGCTGCATTTGTTTCCGTGGAGTAATGCCAGTTTACATGGATCTGGCCTGTGTTATTTGTTTTGGGTTTTTTGTTGTTTTTTCCTTATTCTTTTTCTGTTCCCAGACATTGAAATACATGTAACTTTACATAGGCAGCTATGCTGAGCCTGAAGATGAACCTCAGGGCACTATGATAGTGCAATCTCTTTAAGCTTTATTTTCAGTTTCCATGATAACATCAGTTCTTTTTTAATGTGTTGATAGTGTCGCTGCTTACAGCTACCTGCACAGGCTTTCTCTATCTCCTTTACCTGTTTGGTGTGTATATATTAACTGATCAAGTTCCATTATCCACCTATCTTCAGTTGTTATCACGTTAATTTATGGATGATTGTAGTTACCTTCATATGTATTTTCAAAACTGAGAGTAAACAGAATTGTTTTTCCTTATTTAAAATCCCATTATAGCAGCTGCACTACAAAGTGTATTTTTCTGCTGTTAAATATTTTATCTTGACCACAGCTTGCATATCAGCGAACTTGTAGCAGTATGTTGACTGTTATCTTCTGTGTACCAAAGCACAAGATGGTTTGGAATAATTAAATAATATCGCTTCTCCATATCCTTGGAAGGCTGATACTCTTTTCTTCTAAGATGAAAGGTAAACATAAATTATAGCAAATTAAACTGTGGGATGATAAATACTGTTGTAAGCCAGGATAATAATATAACAAAAAAAATAAGATGAAATCCACCCTTTCCCACTTGTATCCATCTTCTATATTTATTTTTGCTGATACAGCTATTGAAAAGGAAGACAATGTCTGTGGCAGTGCTTTTGCAAGGCCATTACACATTCCTGAACGACAGAGTCATCATTACTCTGAGCCTTATTTGCTCAAGGTTTTATAAATATAGATTGATGTATGGCTTTAGGTGAGAAGTATCAAATCTAAGACAGATACATAACTCAAGTCAGCACCATTTCAAACCTTTTTGTGAGATTAAGTAGCCTTTTCTTTATGAGATTTCCAGGACGGTTTTTGCAGCAGAGTTGTGACCATGTGCTATCTGTGTATTCCCCATGTTTTCATTAGCATGACTGACAGTTACAGCATTTGTAATTCTTCAGGTGAAATGAAGATGTTCCCAGGTAATACTGAAATTAAGATTTCATAGGATCAGACCAGAAAATATTTTTCATGATAGATTTGTATCTAGTATTTTTTCCGTGGCATAGATGTTTATCCAAGAACAAGGTTTAATTGACTTCTGGTCATTACTCAAGTGAACTACACAGGTGAAACCCATTTTTAATTTGAGAAAAGCATGAACATTAATTTAATAGAATAATGGGTAGACATACAGATATGAAATAGTTTTAGATGTAAAAGGTGAAGTAGTAGTAACAGATGGGAAATCTTGAGGGAGTTGGGACTAGGATAGAAAAGTCCTTATGGCACAGATTCAGGGTAAAAAAAAATAGAATAAATCGAGCATAAGAAAAGGGTGTGATGAAGATCAGGAGGTATTGGAGGATGAAATTATAATTCAGTCTGCTAATCTTTGCTGCAGAACTTCACAACAACAATAATTAAAAGACATACTGCTACAGCTTAATTAAAAAAAAAAGACACAAAAGCATAGAAAATCCCCCATTTAAAAAAAAATAAGAATCTTGAAAATTCATGTTGGTCATCTGTCATGCCATTCAAGAAAATATGCTTTTAAATGTTACATATACTCTTTTTTCCATTTTATGTTGATTATTTGAAGAGTCTGAATTAAAAGGAGCCTTCAGTTACCAAAAGTTCATTTTCCCATTGGTAATATTGTCACTAGCACAAAACCTTCTACCCCACTGCTATGATTGGCTAAACTCCACTTAAAATGGACATATAATTTCATAATTTTCAGTAAAAAATGGTCTTATATCACCTACAGATGAGCTCAAGTATTTGTAAATACTCAAATTTTTCTATAGAGCACGAAGTCCTCTAAAAATGAAGTTGTCATGAATTACTTTTAGATTATTGTGTATTGTCATTATTGTCATTATTCTGGCTATTCTCTAAAGGTGCCTTTACCCATTTTTGTTTACATACAGCTATTATTAGAGTTTGTGCTAGGAAGTACATAATTTACATAATCATAAAATAAAGAATGCACATAAAGATGTGAAGTAAAACAGTAAACATTTTTATCCATGAAATGTTACTGCCTGACCTGATGTAAATTAAGGCCAACTGCCAACCGCATAGTAATTATTTGTTATTTTGAAATGCTGATACTGAAAATAAATGAGGAATTTTTTTGGCATACTATGTGTTGAAATAGTAATCTGTTGTTCAATTTAGTTTAAGTCTTTGGATTTTATAGAACTGTATCTGCCATTTAATTGAGGCAGAGATGAACAATAGATTCTTGTATTCGTTTTGGTAGATATAAACATGTAAACAGGGTGGCCAGCACATATTTTCAAGTGCTACAGTCATAGGGAAAACTTTATGAAACATTTAGTTGTTCAACAGAGTAGCAATGCTTAGAGGCTGACCTTGAAGTTTTTGAAATGTGAATTGATCCACTGGAACAAGTACAAAGCCAGCTTTGGTGCTAAATGGAAATTGTTAAAAATGGTGCTGCATAACATCTGCCTTGTAGTACGCCTTAATCAGCACTGTGAAAAATGAAAGTTTAACGATCTACTATAGTGGCTTCTAAGTGAAGGATAAACAAAGGATGAAAGAGTTTCCTTGCATGGTTTGTAACTGATGGCATGAAAAATGTCAAGAACCATCTGCCTCAAACTTATCCAAACTGTCATCAAGTATTCTAATCCAGTCAAAGGAGATACAACTAGAACAACCTATGTAACTTGCTGAAGGCTTATCAAAAGAGTTGTAAATAAGGGAAAAAAAAAAAAAAAGGGAAAAAAAGGGAAAAAAAAACCCCCTATCAACTGCATAACTACAGATTTCTGCCAGCTTGCCTGTGGCTTTGAAATTCAATCCCATTTCTCTAGTCTGACAAACTGTACTAAATGGTAAAATGGATTTTTATTGCTTTCAGCCATTTTCATTCCAGCTGCTATCACTAGGTAAGTACTCAGTTTTCTAATACGAGAATTATATTTTCTATTTTGCTTTTCTCTTTTGTGTGTGTATATTGAATGCAAAATGCACATAAACCTATTTTTGCAGAGCTAGGGTGTAAATGGGGACATTTACACATCTGAGCTTAAAAAGCTGCTACTCCTAACCCAGTACAGATAAGAATCCCAAATATAGCTACATTGCTGCAGAAAACTACATTCCATTGAACAGACATCTTTTTTGCATTGGCTTTCACAACAGATAGGAAAACATGATTTTCCCAATAAAAGAAACAAACACATTTAAAGCTGACCTTAATTACGCTAAGAAATAATCAAATGACCATATATTTGCTAGTTTGGTTTTCAGTAACTTATGCAACTCCCAGTATTTTAGGCCATTCTGTACTTTAGGCATAGATATAGCTTTTTGAAATGTCCTTTAGTAACAGAAGGGTACAAATCTTACTGAAAGTCAATGAAAAGTCTGTTGCTAGGTCAATGACTTACTTGAAGCGCCATGCCTCATCACTGCACTTTTACTATATCGTTTTTTTACTGCAAGTAGTCCTGCTCCTTGTGCCTAAGTGACTTCAAGGGCTGGGAGATAAATCCCAAGGATTACTCTTGCATTCTGTATTCCTATAGACTCCCCTTGGTTTTGACTGGTTTCCAAACTGGGTGAGTTGGGGGCTTTTTCTTTGTACTAATGTTGTGAAATCAGTGCTTAATCTGGGCTAAAGTATGTGTGATCCCTTTGTTAAAACCTCCAAAGTCATCTGTTGAGAATCAAAACTTTGGGGATGTTGGGTAATGATTTAGGTAAGCAAAAGGAAAGCATGAAAACAAAAGCAAGGGAGACAGAAGGAAAAGTGAAAGGCTAATGAATCCCAGATGTACTTAGTATTTTCACTTGTATTTAAGTATCACTTTTTTTGTAATATGTAACACAATGCAAACTATCTTAGAGCTGGAAACTATGAATTTGGGGCACGGAATGGGAAGCATGCAATTTCATCAGGTTCCGGTTAAGGTTCTATATGGGCAGTCTATATTGATGTATTTAATTTTCACTCAAAATTTAGAAGTCTTATAATGCATACAAACATCCATATATTGTGTTGTTTAAAGTTGTAATTTTTTATTTGCTACCAAGCTATGATATCTTCTAATAGCTGTGTAGCGTTTAAGGGAAAAAGAAATCTTTCTATTACATGTATCCATACTTTTCATTGGCTCCTGAGTGAATTCATACAATTGATGTTGATACATTTGTCATGGAATATTCTAGTGTACAGGTGGAAACAGATGATACAGTATTACTTTTTTTGGTGACAAAATGGTATGCAATGCAGTGGAAGATTAGTTATCCATAGCAGTTATATGAAATGCAAATGTCATAACACAGATTACATTTCCATAAAACCAAAATAACACTTCAATGTATGTGATTTAGTTTTACTGTGCACATTTTTATTTAGCAGAACTGACACATTGCTTCATATTTGCATCATTTTTTTGCCTTTCACATTGAACAAAAAGGTGAAGAACTATTTCAATGTACAGTAACCATTTCAGTGCTGGCAAAGTCTCTCAAAAATCATTCTCAGCTTAATAAAAATAACCTCTCACTTTTTTATCTCTAGTGCTAAAAACGAAAGGGGGTGCACAGGTCAAATATTTAATCTTCTCCACGTAGTTCCACTGTGGAAATCTTGCCTGGCTGAAACCCCACTCTGAGGCAGCTCTTACAGAAAAAGAACTAGGGAGAGGGAACAGGGAAGGGTGTGGTAAAGGAACAATCTTTTTTGGCATTGTCTGTTTTGTTATCCATCTGAATCAATTAATTAGGCTTACTAGGCATCTATAAACAGTTTCTTGTCCAATTCTTGGGACTGACCTACTTTAGCTAGAGCAATTCTCAGCCCATCTAAGTTTCAAGCATACAGGAAAGAACCGAGAAGAGCAGGTTTCGTAGGTAGTTTAAGCATCCATCAGAGTCTGAACGTCTCTCTTTCTCTGTATTGTTTAATCACTTGGCTTCTTCTTAAAAAAAAATAGACGTTAAACGGGACCACTCATCCTCCAGAGAGCTCTGGTAGTATGCTTATTTGGTTTTGCATTTTTTTTCATTAATTATTATCATGTGCTTACATATGTGGATAATGAACTCATTTAGCTAGGATGTCAACAGGGTACAAAAGCGCTTTTAACAAAGAGTTACAACAAACTAAGCGGACAAAGAGAGGCAGCAGTTAAAAACAGACAGAAGAAGCTGCCCCAGGAATGAGAACATTCCCAGTTTGCTTTAAGCAGAGATCTCGTCATGCCTCAGACCTCACCATACTGCTTGTAGAATGTCTCAGCCTGTGAAGCACCACTTGTAGCTGTGGGGATCACTAACATGCCATGGCTACGTTCTCGTCCATCTGTAAGATAAGCAACTACCAGAAATTATTATTTAATTTCTCTCTATAATCAGCTCGGGTATATAAACCTCTGGGTTGTTAGCGGCAGACATCTCTGGAGGGGGATGTGTTTCCTCTGATGAGTGGGGTGAATTACAAACCTCACAGAGCTAAAACGTGATGAGACAAGGCCCATCCCCTGCATGCTCTCTCGAAGAGCTGGCAGGCATTTCCTATGTGGGCTGTGGTGTGTGTAGTGGGGTTGTTTTTTCCTTTTTTCTTTAAATTTCTACACCTGCATAATTTCATCCTGTTAGTATTCATATCCAGAACACTTGGCATGCACTGGCATTTAAAACAAAATTACTGTTAATAGTCTGTAACACATCAGTAGTAGCATGAAGTGCTACTTTGTGAGACAACAATGGATGCTGTAAATGGAACTTGATTTTTCACAATATCTGACTGTGGCATGAGAAAAGTGGAATCTAAATGGTCATGATACAATAAAGCATCTGTGGACTAGCTGAGACACTAAATTAACATTTTTTAATAAAGAATAGTGTGGTGCATAGCCTGTAAACCACTCTAAATAGCTGTATCTTTGTCATTCATAAAGCATATACAGCATGTGCAGGTGGTTTCTTATTTTTGTATGGGCAGAACTGAGTCTCGTACCCAGGTATGTATTCCACGAATTTCTGGCTTTCTCACAAACCAGATTACTTGTTTACTGTTACTCTTTAATTGCTTTCACTGATTGATCATATCTGTTGTGTTTCGCTACAAACAGCATGTGCGTTACAGAAAAAAGCCCTGATCTCATTGCATATTATTGTTGCTATTATTTTGTAAAGATGTTAAACAAAAATCGCATGTTATTACTATTCACCTTTTTACGGCAATTTCATTTCTAGTAGTCAAAGATAGGTCAGTGATGGCAAAACATGTGCTTGCGCTATAGCAAACTACTATTTGTATTTGTATTTTTGTTGTAGGTTAAGCAGTCTGGAGCAACTACAAAAACTAAAACTTTCCAAATAGTGATGTTCAGCTGGCTAGCCTCTAAACAGCAGCTTATTGCAACAAGTTACAAATGGCAGGAGAAAAGAACCCTCTCCCGTGCTCCGTGTTTTGCCGTAAGAGGTCCTCAGAGGTGTGCTGGTCATGCAGTCATTTCCATTGAGATACATGTGAATTTTAATCAAAACAGACAGGCCTCTCCAACGGGGGTTTGCAGGCAAACTATATAAAAACACTGGATGGAAATCAGCTAAAGAGCTGGATACTTGTGCTCAGCATGCCTGGAAATATGTTAATGCCCTCATGCAAATAGACTTAATGGAGAGAATGGAAAGTGTCCAGCTACAATAGCTAACTTGATAAATCTCAGCATGCTGAGCACACCGTTCAGCCAGGCTGACCTAAAAGAAGATAAATCCAGTGAGCAACTAGGATGAACACCACTATCTGGTCTCCCAAAGCAAGGCCCTGGCACCCTGACATTTGGGCTGTGTGTGCCATGCTGTGCGCAGCCCACCTTGAGAGAAAAAGCCCGCGTTTTTTAAAGGCTGTGGGGCTGCCCTCATTTTGTTATTCTCTGGTATTTTGTAGTGGGGCAGACTCGGAGGCTGCTGGACTCAGGTTGACAGGGGAAGAATGGGAAGGTGCAGGGAGCACCACAAAATGGAGGACCCAGCTGGTGGCAGACGCTGTCTGCCTTGGGGTGCGCAGGCCCTGGCCTACACAAAGGGACCACGGCAGAAGGGCAAGCCCCACCACTGGGCCAGTGCAATGGGACCGCGCCAGGCCCCAGCCATCACTGGGCTGCCCCGCCGTTGTCTGCGGGGAGGGCGAGGCGCCCTCCCGCCAGGCCTCCCCTCAGCTCGGCGAGGCGCGGGCGGGCTGTGCGGCGCAGCCAGCCGGCGGCCACCGCCTCGACCCGAACCTCCTCACGGAGGCGGGGCGGCACCACCCCGCGCTAACCGCACGCAC
>Ga0065711_1032514_pt1 | contig 27189 bp, 12 predicted proteins | sample Hoacrofraction12_FD_59098 | JGI IMG/M metagenome (GOLD analysis project Ga0065711, IMG submission 59098) | Hoatzin crop microbial communities from Cojedes, Venezuela - Epithelial fraction 12 v2 (version 2) | ecosystem: Host-associated > Birds > Digestive system > Esophagus > Crop | place... | reverse complement strand
GTGGTGTAAAAAAAAAAATCAAAAGAACTTCCACAGAATTTTGTGGGGTTTTAGCAGACCTATGGAAATTCTCCTAGAGGGTTAGGAATTTAATTTCTTACTAATAGGCCATGGAAACTCATTCGTAAGGATCTGATATAATGAAAAACAGCAAGAGATATAACTTTAAAAATCAGTTGGAGAAAACTGCTAAGACTGAGATCCTACCCACAAAAATGAGATTTTATGTTCAAAACTCTTGTTTTTCTGATCACTGGCCTTGTTTTCTTATTCCGGATCTGATCATTCCTATTAATCAACTTCATCTCCCCAGGTTTCTCTTCCATCCCCAGCCTCCTTTCCTATTCCACTGCTCCTTCTTACCCCAATTTCCCAAGACATTTCCACCCTGTATTTTTCTAAGCCTGTTCAGCTACCCAGATAAAGCAACTGGAGATTAAAAAAGATGACAACAGGGAGAGATGAAGCTCATTACAATATATAATATTAAATTGAGCAAGGGTAAATCTATTTTATACTGGAAAACATTAGAACTGCTTGTAGCTCTCGCTGTGCCTCTTCAGCACACGAGATCCATGCTTCTCTCCAGCTTTTCCAGGCTGGGGAATTTGAGTGGGCCGAGTCCTCCTTTGGGCTCCCAGTATCCCTCCCCACCAAGGTCTAGAGAGCATCATTAAGATTTATTGCAGAAATGCTCAGAATAACAACCAGATTCAGGAGCAATACACCAGACGTGAAGTATAGTGGTTTGTGGGTTTTGTTTGGGGTTTCTTTTATCCACCTCTTCACTTTGCCCAGCAAGATGTGATCTTCCTACAGTTGCATACTTTTCTTCACTGCAATCTTGCCAAGGGCAATATTGCCTCTTGATAATATAGTCTTTGTATGCACCTTCAGAATTAAGAGAGATGCGGGGGAATTGGGGGGTTGGAGCAAGATAATTTCAAACCAAACGTAAGAAAGAAGTACCATGCAGAGTTGGGTGGTGCAAGATCAGAAAAAACTTCTCCCCTCTGATCCATACTATAGATCTCGCCTCCTAGTGTCCCACTTCCCCTACATACACGTAAGTCTCCCTTATGTCAGCACTGTATATTGAATGGGGGGTGGGGAATATGAAGAAAAAAAATCCACAGTAGCAGCAAGGAGCTGTCTTTTACTATTGGCAGTACAGCAGGATTAGGAAGGTCCACTGTGCTGGACACTACACACATTGGCTGCAAGGCAATTTTTGACTCAAAGAGCCTACAATCCAAACCAATCACAGTTGAACAGCAAGACCTTCCTTCTGTGAAATTTAAATTAAAAGGTGTTAAGAATAGTCATTTCACTCCCATAGTCCTTACCAATTAAGCTAAGTGTTCAATATGGTCAGGTTGCCTTCTAATTTTGATTTGTCACCCACCCGCATATTAACTCTAAAAATTGATTTTAAAAATTAAAAACATTGTTGCAATTTGCTTAGCTTAATATAAAGCAAGAGCATAATGACCCCTCATGAATGCTATTGCAAGTGGCTACATAGCTTGACCCTTACTTATAATCCCCTGTAAATTCACCCAAAAAGTCATGAACTACATAGTATTAGTTCTTACAGACTGACATATTTCCCTGATCTTTCATGAGCCACATGGGGAAACAGTTTTCGCCTGATCTGAATGAAGAAGAAAAACAGTGATCCTAATCAACCGTTTACCCTTAGTGGCTTCCCTAAACAAATCTGGGAAAGAGCTTAAAGGCTTGGGAATATCCTCGACCCTGCTTGATGCACTGTAATAACCCTACCTAATTATACTGATATAAAAACTAATTGGAAAGATAGCAAATGTCAGGGTAAGATGCAAATTGTAGGGTGTTAATTGCTGAACAGGTGCTGGAATAGAATTAAATGAGCATCTTGATTAGGAGAGTGGAAAAAACAAATGTGGACCCCGAAATCAAGTTGGCCACGTGAATTATTTAGCAGCCTCCTTGTACCAGCAAAAGGTCATGTTGATGTGACCCCTGCTTTGTGATGGGTGGGCTGACAAAACAATAGTGAACTCCAGGAGAAAACACAGCTTAGGAGAGAGATGAGACTATACAGCATCTGAAATTTTCAATGAGAGAAGGGAGGAGCTTTTTTCACTGGTGGACTTCTAGGGGGGTAACATGCCAGTAGAAAATTTTCTGTGTGGATCACTGCAATAATACAGAGCTACTAGTCCTAAAGCTAGCGGAGTCCCTGACAGCAGGAAACCATACAGGTATACCACTCGGTCCTCTTCTGAGCTTGAAAGTACAGAAACAAGTTTACTGCCATTTACAGCAAATACTTTAGGATATGAACCTTGGTCCAAAAAAAATGGACTAAAAGCCAGTTTTTCTATTTGCCCAGAACTTAACAGGATTTTCATCCACAGCCACAAGTTCTTCAGTGATGCTGCTACGGTAGTAAATTATTTTTCACACAGACCCTCAGAAAGCCATCTCATGTTTCAGTTGCCACTGAGTGACCAGCAAACAGACCAGATCAAATAACATCAATTAGAACCAGCAGTCTAGAAATAAGAGACCCTACCATTAGCAGTTATTATCTGGGGCATATACGTAGAATAATTTTCATGAAGGATTTAGTGCAGCTTCAGTTATCCCTAATTTTGAACTTGAAACTACTTTTTCCTGGTGAAAAAGCCAGAACTTTGCAAGAGCATGCTGGGAGTAGAACAAGGTTTTACAAAGAAAACCCTTTTTATTTTAAAAGCCAGTTTCAAGAAGTGACAGAGCCTACTGAAATGTTTTGCCAATTAGGAGAAAGGTTATGAAGAATTCTGGAAACCAATTTTTAAAAGACTACTGAAAAGTTTTAAACAGTTTTTGAGTTAGTTCTATGAATTACTTTACAATATACACTGGTTCAAACAACTGTGGCATGGGGAAAAAGGAGACCTTTTCCATTAAGTCCACTTAATACACAAACACATCTCAATGGATGTTAGCAATCACTATTAGGTGCTAGCAGAAATGATCGCATTATTTTACGAGTAGCTGGAGACAGTCTAGAGCAGGACTCCAAGCCACTAGGCATTGTACGAAGTCATAGTATAAAAACCCCTGCATTGCAGAGCTTCCAATCTAAACAGAAAAGGATACAGAAGGAATGACTGAAATGGATCAATTGTCCTGGATAGGCTTAAAATATCAGGAGCCTAGAAAAGATCTTAAAATTAACATAAGCCCAAAGTAAGGTTTTTAATACTGCCAATGAACTGCAAAGGACTCCCAACATAAGAGCTGGATCTTAATTTTTTGCCACATACTAACAAACTACACTCTCCCTCTCTCCTTTTGAGTAGTGCATTCCCAAATGTTCATGCAACACAGTACACTGCAGTTGTCTCTAGACTAATTTTTCATTAAATAAGTTTCTACCTATTGGACCCTTTTTGCAGAAGGCAGAATTAAGCACGGAGTTCATACAATGAGACATTGTTTCCAATATCATTTTGGCAGCAGGGAGAGTATGACCACCTGTGTTTTTGACAATTCCTCAAAAGGAAAACTAACTTGCACAAGATGACAGCCTAAATCAGTGACAAAAGGAGACACTGAGCATAAGAAAGCCACCCCCCTCTTCCCCACCAAAACACTAGGAAATTCAATAAAGATATCTGCAGCAGTGGCAAGCCATAAGAAAGGCATGTTTCTGCTTTAGGAAATTCAGGAAAGGGACAGTGCTTACAGTGCGTGCTCTAAGGTGGGTCTGCACACAGATAAAGGACGTGCTGCTAATGCACTGCAGTCAGAAAGGAACAGAGAGCATTTCAGAGGAGGATGAAACATTTTATACAGATCTTCAGGGGCAAGGGGAGAAGCATGCTTAAGACTGAAAACTTAGGTTCATGACACTAAGACCTGAAGTACGCTTTGTATCTAGGGGATATGATACACCATGGGTGCCAGGAGAGTAGAGTGGGTACTGCATTGCGATGCTCGGTCTCCTGGGATGAAGACACCAATTCATTATCTGCACACCATCCTTCTTGGGGCCTCCACTGCTAGAGGAGGTAGCTGCCAATCATGTTCCATTCTGCAGACTTATATTTAGTGCTTGCAGTGTGGGCTAGAAGCAGCTGCAGGGAGAAACAGACTCGGTTAATTTTTCAAGTTCAGATCTATGTCTTAGAGGGGAAGGGCTGCAACTCAAATCAAGTTGTCTCTCCAATGACTTCAGCTTTAACTTTTCTGTTCAGGACCACTACAGATATGCAGGGCATACTTGAAACCTTGTGTCTGGGGGCGGGGGAGAGGACAGAGAGACTCAATTCACATAGGGTTAAGCTGAGCAAAATGTTGGTAGGTATTGTACATGGGTATGATCACGGCTGTGCTGCGGGATGTTTTATACAGCTATGTAGAACTAGTATGTTAACAACTATCCTGTACTGCTCTTTGCCAATGCTGACACTGTCCCAAAACAGCTCAGGAAACAGCTCTAGATCTCTTATACGTACAAAAATAATGTACTTAAAAGATACAGGGAATTTTTTATTATTATCATTTTAAACACTCATAATAAAGCTTGCAGGAAGATAAAACTTCACCCACACCTGCAGCTTACAGTAATGTTGATGGGAAGTCTTTCACACGCCAAAAATCCAAAGTACAGGAATACTACTGAGCTCATAAAAACTCATTCAGAAGCTAGAAAATGCTGGAAACAAGAATAAAGAAGTAACTCTAATTTAAATCCTTTTTGACATATACGGTACAATCCTTAATTATATTATAATTCCTCCCCAATGTGTCAGCATGTACCTCGCCCCCATCCCCATTTTTACCTGCTCATTCTAGCTGCTTCTTGCCCCTTCCCCAGCCTCCAGCTGAGCCCAACCTATTATCAGGTTCTAATCTTCTAGTCATGACTTCTAGTCCAGCTCAGAATTCCTCATCAAACCTTAAAGCCTAGTTCTCTTGTCCAGAATTACCAATTCCCCACATCGCAAGTAAGCCATCAAGAAGATGCTCCCCTAACTGCACCATACATAGCCACAAGTGTTACAGGCAAGCCTCAGCTGATGCAAACTATCTTAGCAGCATGACAATTCACATTAGCCAAGGAATCAGAATCCATGCTGCTCTAAAATCAGCTTTGATCTGTGCAAATAGAGAGCGTTTATACATCATCTGCTTTTCTCTTGCTAAAGCAGTGCTCTCAAGTGAGGCAAAATAGCCATCCGATGTATGAGTGAAAAAAAGACAGAACTTCACAGATCTTCATATGTAACAAAAAGATAAATTTTGCCTGTAAAAAAACCCTGAAGCTACAGAAGAAAACCAAGGGGAACACAGTCACATTACCCATCACAGAAATGGTTAAGGTCACTGCTTCTGAAGGGCAACTGGATTTTAGGCAAGTTATCAGGAAGGGCTACTATCCTGCTTGTGCTGTTGGCTAAATAGAAAGAAACTGACAGTGATACTTTTTGAAGGCACCAAAGGAAAGCTAGAAAATGAGAGAACCAGATGTCCCTAAAGGAATGCTGGGAAATGCTTGAGATAAAGGGGAAGGGAAAAAAAAAACACACAACCACCAACCTTTAACCAAAACATCCCAGAGGATTTTTTTTTTTAGATTCTATGTCAACAAGTGACACTGACACAACACTGTATACTTTTCCTCCCCTCTTTAGCAGAGGAATTTTGACTGACCAGGTATTTTATCAACATCAAGTAGAATGATATATACTGGCAAGGATTCAACCTTAAAAGTCATCATTATTTTTCTTCAAGGTACTGAGCACCCATGTTCCTAGTGAGAGTAGAGACATGGAAAAACATCACTATTCCAGTATGCACTCATACTCCAAATTACTATCTAGCACAATCTAGTTTGAAGACACAGTGAAATTTCTAGTAGCTATAAATTCAAGGATCATTTAAAGCTGACCAGAATAAAAACTTAAGACAGACCCATAAAAGAAACAGCATATATGAAGGAGGCAGACCTCTTCAGCTTTACCAATTGTCCAAAACAGCACTTTTTGTTTCAGAATTTTGTGAACACGGGAATCCTAAGTTTCATCTTTTCAAAAACAGAAATTTCAAGAACTGTAGTTTCTTACGGAAAGTTTGCACATGTGAAACAAACCAGCATCCCAGATGGGAATCTTAGCAGTTTCATTTTTCTTTTCAGGACTTAGTTTCAATGAAATGTTTATATGCATACTTCTTGATGCTGATGCTAAATAATATCAAGTGCTAATTACTTTGCTGAATCAGGACCCATTTGCTGAAATAGCTTTTTATCAGTGTTGCATAAGAAAACCTAACCACATCTCTTCAAAAATAATTAAATCCAATTTGTATTGGCATCACCACTCTCAGCTTCAAGTCTAATTTCTTTATGCCATCAGCTAATTTCATCTGTTCGCTGTGTACTGGCTTTCAACTGCTTTAAACGCCTCTGTAATTACCCACCCTATGCTACCTCTTTTCAAACACTCAATGAACTTCTAAGGTTTGGCGTTTTGAAAAAGAACGCCTGTGTATCTGGCTAATGCAAACGTACCTTGTGCAGTCACGCTTTTGGAACACAGCTCTTGGGTACAGAGCCATAAGAGCAAGGCAATTATTTCTTTCCTTTCTGATACAAGCCTCTTGCACAGAGCTGCAAAGATCAAGACAAGGACCCAGCGGGAAAATATGGTAGTGGAAAACTTTTCCCCTGGAGCAAAGGAACAGCTCTAACTAGAGCAAGTGAACACCTATAATAATCAAGCTAAAAAACCAGCTTGGTGGTGCAGTCAGCAGCAACAATGGAAAACATCAGAAGTGTGCAGAACTGATGGCGTATCCCATAGAGAAAGCTGACTAGTGCTTTGAGGGAAGCACCAGGAATACGGGAAAAAGACTGTCAGAGGAGCAACTTCATATCAGGATGCAGAGCCTGAATCCTGAAAGGATTTGTAGTAATTGATGATATCATTTTACTTTGCTTGGGATCCACATTTCCAATAAGAATAGTTACTGTAATCTTTTGTTCTTTAAAGAGAAGAAAAATCCATGGAGCAGAAGGAAAAGGGCTGCAGAGCTGGAGTCACATCACTCACAAATCACCCCAGGCCACATGTGTATGAAGTTACACTGTTTCGAGCTGGAAAGCTTCTATAACCCAGCACCACCAGGCTACTGTTTCAAAAATAAATTAATTGGTACTTAACTGTATGTATTAAACTGACATAGTGGCGTCTGAACATGTGAGCAAGAATGTTCTTTTCATAGAGGCCAGCCTGTGTGGACTGACTGTTCCTCCTCAACTAGCTGTCAACATACTCAAAACATCTTCTGTTGCTGACAAACACCATCAATATCATTTAAATTGCCATCACGATTAGTGCTGCAGAATCACCTAGCACTCCTATCCCAGATGAAGCTCTCCTCATCCCTTATCCCACCTTGCTGGCCAAACAGTCCCCCTTTCGAAGGTCTTGCAGTTTAATGAGGCACATCAAGAGAGAAGTGATTTGTCCAAGTTCTTCTGCAGGCCACAAGGAGTGCTGTAAATGGACTTCAAATATCCAAATTTCCATCCCTTCCACTAGAGCATACTTTGCTAATACAAAGTGCTGGGTTAATAACAGGTGTATGCCTCTGAGGTAGGACCACAGAAGGCTCGCTCCCCAATCTGGTCTGTGAACACTGAATTTGTAAAGGTGTGGCCTTCAGAGTCTGATCTTGTCTAGCCTGTTGCCCCAAATTTGCTCTTTCCTCTACACAACCTCTTGTTTATTGATGTAGGCTTAGGGGGAGAGCGGAAAAGGAGGAGTTGTATGCACTGATTTCACTGATCGTTATGGGCTTCCTCTAACTCGGTCTTTTCATTTCATCTTGCTTCGGTGGAAAACCTAGGATAGGAATGGGTTAGGACAATTCCTAGAGTTTGCTAAAGGATCTTGAATAAATGGAGTAATAAGAAGCTTAAAAATCACAGGTCAAAAAGAGGACCTTGGACTATAGATTTTCCGAAGTCAGTTAAAATTTCTCATCCTATTCTATTTCTCTTCCCCATGGAGAAATACTCAACTCGCAAAAATCCTTATCTCGGAGTTCCACTTACCGATTGGTAAGACACTATGCCCTACATAAAGCTCTCTCCAAACTGCATTAATTTCCCTGAGAACAACTGCTCACAGACAGTGGAATGACTTTCACACATAGCTGTAAACAGAGTCTAAGCTGATGGGCACAGTCGTATTGTCACCAACAGTTTTACTCCTTTTCCCAGCTGCAGGCTATCTTATTTTGGTATCTTGGGTGCAGTGCAACAGTGAATCTGTGTCAACTACTGCACTGCCATTTCCTACAGCCCAGAGAAAGCTTCCCACTGGAACAAATCAGAAAAACTGGGTGTCTGTCAGGCTCATGCTACACTTACAGTCCTAGATGGAGTTTCTGCCCTACACATCTCCTGAAAGGTACTAAGGGAAAACACAGCTCTGTTGGACAACACTTGGTTCAAAAACAGTATACTGGTTAAATGTGCGACAAAGCTCAGTTTTAAAGACTCAGGGAATAAAAGTGCATGTGTACTTGGAGAATTATCAAGTGGCTTTACACTGCCAATTTAAAATAATAATATAGCTTGATCTTCAAAGAGCAACAGTAAGGGCTGCAAAAACAAAAAATGGTGGAAAAATGTAAAGTTTCCTTTCCCAAACTGCAAGTCTTTTCTAGAAAAGCACACTGGTTTTCAGTCCTTGGTTTGTGGGGTTGTTATTTTCCCCCATTGAAAATACATTTCAAGTGCAGATTAAAAATCTGATTTTCATTTTTTAATTTTCTCAAAGAAAATGTTTTTGCTAGATGTAGTGCCACCTGGAAATGAAACCTTTTGAAAATGGCTCACAGGTGGACCTTAGAAAAAATTTGGAGGCACCCAAAGTTGTTAGTTGCTTTTGAATTTTTTTCTGCTAAAATATATATAACCAATTCCAGAATACTTGAATACAACCTTGCTCCTGCTTCCACTGAAATGAAAGGAAGTTTTGATGTGGTTTGCACAAGATAAATCCCCAAACCCATAACATACCATACAAATAAAAGCCCTGTTGGTTGTTCTCTGCTGGAATAAATAAAAAAATCTCTTCAGCATGAGAAATGCCATCATCTGGTGAAACCAGCTTTATGCCATCTCCTGTCAGGTGTGATGGCGCTTGGGAGTTCATAAGATGGGCAAGTGATTAAAAGCCACCATAAGGCAATCGGTTGTCATTTCATTTTACTTTAGTTTCTGGAAATAACCTTTGTAGGAAAGATACAAACCCATGTAGGAAAGAGCAACTCCTTTTGCCTAATGGTTTTGCAGTCATCGAGACTCAAATAAGCTGACTGCTTAAAAAACAACTGGGGAGCCACAGTAAAAGATAGAAAATTATTGCTTCCTGTCATGACCAAATATTAAACACAGCGCACACCTAATGGCTCTATCACTCCCCAGGGAAGACGCTTTATGAACAATAAAATCCCAGCAGACTTACACTGTTTGGACTTAGAAGCCTCATTATAGGCTCACTGATCCAATACAATTTACAAGCTCAATGGACTCCACTTGAAGAAAAAGCCACCAAACACAGGACTATAAATGGAAGGCCCATGGAGAAATAAGCATTTATCTGTGAAGGAAATTAGCAGAGAAGAGGAGATGGAGAGAAAAAGAAAAAAAAAAAAGAAAAAGAAAAAGAAAGATTGGTTGGATGACAGCAGCACATTAGAGATCCAAAGCAGAGAGAAAGATGGAAATATGAATTACATATTCCTTGCAGAGAGGAAATGCTGTTCCAGGACACACTTACACGATCCAGCCTGGAACACACAAGACTTGGATTCCACTTCTCACTGTGTCACAGACCTCTTACGTGATCTTAGGCAAGTCATGTAAGCTCTGAGTATCTTCAAAATTACGAGCCCATCTCCAACTGACTTAAGCAAGTTTCAGATATATGTTATATACTTCCAATCTCAAGCTTGTCTTCATTTTACCAGGACTTTGGATTGATGTTCTGAGCAGGACAAATTATCTCATGACCTATCTGAAAGCAGGAAACACTACACATTAATCGGGAGGCCTTCTTCAGATGCGAAGCACTCGCTTTAGAGAGGCTCAAATCCTGGGATGTTTACAAGGTAGAAAATATATGAGATCCCACCAGAAACAGATGGTGAAAGAAACACACAAGAAAGGGACAGACAGAAACAAAAAGTTCAAAAGGAAAGCAAGAGGCAGTAACAAAAAAGGTTAGGGCAGATGAAGTGACAAGTCCGTAAAACCAGGTCTAGACAGAGGCCGAGAGGAGTGCAAAAGTGATAAGGAAAGGTATTTCAGGTCATAAATACACAGAGGATGCTTTCATTAGTATGCAAATACTGTGAAATATTGGCATTTTCGATGATGAGTGCAGATGGATCCAGGCAAACGCAGGCTCATTTTCAAAACATTGAGTTGTAGAGACCCCATGTCACACACTACTGCTCTATACGCCCAGAATTTCTTCTGTTCTGTTTGCATAGGGAATTTATCCTCAGCTTCTATTCCCAAAGGTGCTTTAGTTCATGGGAAACTTTTATTCCCTTTCCCTCTCCACTACTACCAAACTCATTGATTCTAATGGCTCCTTACACTGCTATCTCATCTGTCCGCCTGAGACCCCTTACTATCAACTGGCTGTACAGCCATTTAACGTCCTCATTTGCTGTTTATGTGAACACAGCATAAGCTGGATCAAATTCTCCTTACTGCAGGGATAAAGCTTCAATTTAAAAGAGGACAAGCTTTTCCACACTGTGTTTGAACTTTGCTCAAAACTTTGCATTTCTCAGTCAGGATTCAGCCAGCCAGCACCAATGTTTTTTATCTCCGCTAAAGCACAACTAATCTAACAAGACTGGAATTCATCCATGCTTGCTGTCCAAACTGCACTAAGGCATCATGGAAGCTTATCTGATTTATGCAGAATTGCTAAAATCCTTTGGGTCTTGTATTCATTGGACTTACTTTCTTAAGGCTTCCAGGCAGTAGTAGCAATAGTCACATTTTATTTCTTTAAATTATCTAATATGGCCTTGCTCGGACTTACCCAGGCTCCCCTTGCAGTTCTGAAACCAGAACATGAGCTAACTATTCCAGTTACAGACTTAGTGGAACTAAAGCAATCAATATTGGTTAACACTCCACCCATTACATTTTTCCCTCTAACATGTCCAAAAAGGCAAGCACCCCATTCAGAGGGCTCAGATGGGGTGCTCAGGACAAATGGCTGCATGGTCATACAATGACAGCACATGGCTAGCAGCACACATGTACAAAAAGCTAGTGGAAGTGAGGTTCCAGCTCTGTTAGCTTCCTAATAAATCTGTGCTTGAAATCAGCAGTGATTTAAACTCATCTCACTTATTTTTGGCATAGTTTCAGAAGTAGTAACACCTTAAGCCCAGTCAGCAGCAGCTAACAACTAATAGTCTGGGGGAAGAATAACTTTTTTAATCACTCCAAAACAATCTCCACTTTAACAGCAACGGTTTTCCACATCACCATCACATTTCCACACATCAATTTTCAGCATATGTATCTTTACGTTATCAGTGAAAGCTAGAAAAGCACTCACTTATTCCTGGTTTACTGTTAAAGACAGACTACGTGAATGGCTAGAAAAATACAGAGAGTCTGCAATGGAGTGAAAGGAACAGAACCCAAGACTTCCACAGCTCAAACTAGTTCCTTAACTACAAGGCCATTCTTCATTTTTCTAGCACGCTCAAAGAGATCTTTACGCTTCTTTTGACACACCAGCTTGATGGAAAAATCTGTTGTCTGTCGACATTAAAAAAAACCACCAAGATTAAGTGACATAAGCTAGTCCCCAGTTTACTCCATTTACAAGTTTAAGTGATTGTACACATCAAATATTTTAAAATGCTTTGGACGGCAAACTAGTAAGGAAATTTTCTTTTGGCCTAACAGTGAGGGGGGGTAGAAACAAGCAAATTATGCACTAACGGAACCACTTGTCAAATGGCTAGGATAGTGCACTTTAAGTTACTGACTCCCCACAAACATCCAGTCTACTAAAAAATTCATAAAGAGACAGATGGCACAACAGCAGCTCTTTGCATGAGAGCAGGGTTTAGCAGTGAACAAAGGACTTTGACTCCCTAGGACAAGAGACGAGATCATTGTGGGTTTTGGAGGCTTGGAAGGGGGGACTGGAGCATGTGGGGAGCTGAAGAGGGCTGTGTCTCTCTGTGGCTCCTAGTTTCACCCCACAGCAGCAACAGATTTGAGACATTTATTCTACCTTGGCAGGCTTACAAGGAGTATGGAGAACAGAGTAGAACAAGAGCAATCCAACTCTGCCATGTATACAAAAATCCCCTTTGCAGTAGAAACATGAAAAATAAAAACAGAAACTCCTGTTTCAATGATCTGAAAAAACTTCCCACAGCTAGGTAATTGCTAACACTCTGTGTTAATGAGGAAACTGAGGCATGGAGTCATGCGACTCGTTTAAAGTGACAGGGCAACTCAGTATCAGTGGGAATTTGATCCAGGCCTCTCCACTCCTGCTGTTCTGCCTCTAAGCATTAAGAAATACCCTTCTGTTACTCAGTGGTTTTGGGGATCAGCCTGAAAGAGAGATGGAAGGGATAAAGTCCTTTTTAGATGGCTGAGATTAAGAGAAAGCAAAAACCAGAATAGGATAGCCAGAAATCCGCACTTCTTTCAAGCCAGACCCCTCAAAATGAAAGCCAATCTATATGTCCTTTTGCCTTTTTTTCAGGGAGAGGGAATTGGCAGTGGGGACATAAGAACACATAAAGCCCAGTCCTATTAATGTACACATCTCACGCAGAGCGCTTTAACACACAGCAAGGACACTATAGGGGCATAGTCAGAATGTTTAAGCCTGGCAACAGCTGTCTTTCCTAAAGTGAGTTTTAGTTCTTGCGAAATGTGCCAGACAGCCAGCCTGGGAGAGTTCGGTCCTCTGTTTATCTGTACAGCAGGTAGAGCATGAGTATCAGCAGGGAAGAAATTCTCTATCCGTGCCGCCCCATTTCTATATTGATGGGATGGACCCCTATGGCACAAGAATGTAATCCAGTCTCTTCTGCTTCTTTTTAGAGATGCTAACAAGTGCCAGCTGTGTTCATGCTTTGGGGTTTTTCTTTAAAAATAATAATAACAGCCAAAATGTTTACAGCATGTGCCAGCTGACCAGTATTGTAGCTCACTGTCTACTCAAACCACTGTGCCAGGTGCTCAGCTGGTGCAGGTCAATGCAGCACTGCTGACCCAGCTGCAGATCTGGCCCCATGCCTCCACCCACTGGTTAGTGCATGTCTTGACCCAAGGTAATATTCCACACAACCCAGCAGTTCACTCAAATCCCATTCATCACTACAACCACTGCCCCAGTAACAACTGCAATAAATACATAAATAAAAGGTGGTAACAAAACACATTAGAGTCTTTACAGGACAACTAGGAGGAGTCCAGGTTAACAGTAGGAGGAACTGAACGCAGGATCTCAGATTCTTAAAGCATCTGAGCTAAATGACCTCATTCCATCAGCTCAAAGACAGCAAAGGACTCCAGAGCCTCCACACAGTAAAACCATAAAGACAGCCAGCTACATACAGCACAGAGCTTATGCTCACATTTTGTAGTGGTGTTCCAAGCAATTTCCCATCCAGCAACAAAAAAGTCTGTCCCACCCCAGTTACACTGCATTGTTTAATCGAATTAAGATGTTTTATTTGAATTACATAGGAATTTCTTTTGACTATTTATGTCTTATTAGAAGAAAAAAAAAATAAGCAAATAAACTTTTCAACCAAAAAAGTCACCCAATTCTCCCCAGTACCCTGGAGGCTTCCATTAGATCACAGCTTCAGTAAACTGGGTAAAGCACTAAGAGTAACAAGTGCACAAAATAACCTGCTCTGAAGAGCTTACATCTTTGAGAAACAAAGAAAAAAAAAAAAAAAGATCATTCCCACTTGATGAATGGGTAATTTATATCCCAAAGTAAACAACTCACCTAAAATGAGAGAGAAAATCTGCAGTAAAATGAGGAATTAAATTCATTTGCAGTATCCACCACTTCTTAATCATGAGACCAAGATGCTTTTTATTTACATAACTAGAGTGGGAAAGGTAGGAAACTAGGTAATTATAATATAGGTGCAACAAAATACAGTTTTCATTTGGGAAGTATCATCCTCAAAAGAACAAAATTCCACCCTTCTATCTGAAAGCCACCGCAACCCATCCACTTCATATCCCAGTCTAAGATTTCAGCAAAACAGGATATATTAGTATGTGAAGTTCACACTCTTAATTTCCAGGAACTACAAGGAACATTGAGAACCATCACTTCAGCCACGAGAAAGAAAAAAAAACCCAAACGTTTACATTTCTGAAGTCTCAAAAACCTACCAGTTCCACAAGTACCAACTTCAAAAACTAAGCAGCAAGACAGGATGAACAGAAATTAAGATCACTGGGATCCACCAGTGCTATGACCCTCCGTGGGAACACACTAGAACCAATTTAGCTCTGTTTAATTTTGATCTTGTACGCAAAGTTAAAGCTTGTTCTAACATCTTGAGAAGTGACCATGGCTTGTGTTGTCTAAAAAACCTAAAGCACGTATGTGCAAATGCTTCTGGACTAAAGATCTAGCACGTAATCTCCCATGTATGTTCAGGTGGTCCTTTCAGTCCTGTGCACCAGTGGAGTTATGTCTGTTTCTGCTTTGTGACGCCTGCAACAGCAGCATTGCAGGATTTGAGCTGTATCATTGCTGTTAAAACAGAGTCATCATTCTGAAGTCAGATTCTGATCAAAGTTACACTGGAATTCTGACTCGAAACATTGCAGGAACCTAAATACTCTCATGTATCCTACAGATCTTTGTCGGTGGGAGAGGGTAACACAGTAAATTTCAGTGAAGAGGCTCCCTTTCATATAGAAAAATGCTAGTTTCCGAGAGTGAACAGAAAAATAACGGCAAGTCCTTATGATCTAAATCTAGTTCCCAGAGCAAAGGTCACAGCAGAAATGTTTTATTCAGCATAAGAACTTCTGGAATTCATTCAAGGAGAAGAAAAAACGCAACAACAACATGGCTGACATTTTTTTCCCACTGATCTGTTTCTTCCTTTTTAAACTGAGGTACAAGTTTCCATGATTTGGCAAACACCAGTGAATTGTGCCTACCTACAACAATAAACAGATAAACCAAAACAATAGTCTAAGCATCAGTCTCTGGAAGCGTAAAAGGCAAGGAAGTGGGGAAAGCAACAAATAAAGGGGAAAATGCCGTACTGCTGATGGAGTTACATTCATTTGCAACAACTTGTAAGTCCCTGCACTCAGCTAAATTTTGTGCGTTTAGTTCAGTGCAACGTGGGATGGCAGGTCATAATCTCAACCGATTCGAATGCTTCATTAGCCTAGTGAGGTTTGTAGGATGCATCTACAGCGTGGCCAGAAGCATGCAATTATGGCACAGACAGGCATACCAGATGCAGCCACTTAGCTCAGGCTAAAAAGGAAAACAATAAAGTTTCAGTAGCACAGACATCGGTGTATAGCTCTACCCAGTGGCAATGCCTCTTCTTGCTTCTTCACCACCCTTACAGGTAGAGTAGCGAATTTAACTTGTGCCCACTCTTGGTAGGAGTATACCTCCAAGTACTATCCAGAGCTTATTCCATCTTGGACTCTAAACTCCTCTACCTTGCAGCTCCTTTGTTGTTGAGGAAACCTGCTAGCTATGCATGGGCTGCTTGTACAGTAGAGTAGCTTAGCACTTAGTAACGGGGTGCCCTCCCGAATCCTTTATATTTGAGTAGGCCACTGCATTTGTGGGGATTGCAAAGCAAACACAGAACTTGCTAGACCTAAGCTATACACAGCTCAACCTAAAATGGGTTCCGTCTCTGCTCTTACACCTTGTGATAGTCATCTGCTATAGCTTTGAAGATGTTGGTCTTCTCTGTGCTGTACAACCAAACCGTGTTTTAACCATGTAGGTCCACACACAGAGCTGGAATTACAGTGCAGATGGCATCTCCTGCGTGACAGCCACAACTTTGTCACACGCACTTGCAAGCAGGAGCCACGCATGTGAATTAACCTAGGCTCAAAGGGAGAACCCTAGAACCTTCAGATAACCAAGTTCTTCTCTGGCCTCTGTTTTCCTTCTGTTCTAAATTGAAAGCTCTAGTCCCGTTTCACTTTGCACGCGCTGTTTAGACATGGCTTTTCATAACACAAGTATGGTTTTGTAATCCCTTCTCTCTCCATTTTACATTTTTTTTCACTTCTCTAGAGACATGCTAGAATATAACAGCTGCATTGTTACATGACAAATTTTTACATTTACCTATCATTTCAAACTATGAAAAAACACCTTCATTGCAATCATTATATGTTTTTAAAGAAAACCTGTAGTTCATTTTAAACTAAGAAAAAAAAAACACCACAAAGGCAACACTGAACTGAAAATCTCACTGTATTTATTGGCCTGCATGATTGCAGATAGTTGTGAGCTACATTTCAGAAATTATATTCTGCCTGCTACCAAGTTCTTAAGCATAGATGTTGTCTTCTAAAGAAGCCATATAAAGACCCCCTAAATGAATAAAAACACTGCTGCTAGTTCAAGCTAGTTCAAACACACATGACTCTCCAGCAGAGTCTTCTGCTTGTTTGAAAGATGGAAAGATTAGCCCCATTGAATGTAGCTTGGGACAGTGGACTGTTTCGTTACACTCCTAAGTAGTTGTACTTACTTCCATGGAAATGTCTGAGGATGACAAACTAGACAATTAATTCCTCTGTGCACAGCCATGTACAGCATAACTTTGTTATTATATTTGCATTACATGTGTTGATTAAGGTGTAGCACAGAGGATTATCCCTCACTCCCCTAACTTTGTTTAACAAGGTAAAGCAGTGAAATAAAAATAACTGTACAAAAGAGAGAGTCATTTGCTAGATGCTGCACTACTGATTAGCAGTAGAACAAGAAAAAGATTTAGCTCCGAGTTTCGCTTCTATTCACCACATTGTTCACTAAACCGTGCCACCTCCAGACAGCAGTGCAGACTTGTAAGAATTTCTTTCCTCTCTGGCCTAAATCTGATTGAGTGACTGCCCTTTAAAAATCAAGTGAAACAGGTTTATTGGGGCTGTACCCCTTACTTCTCTCATCTACCGTATTATTACTCCTACTGAATTCCAGATTTGAGTTGCAGTTTTGAGATACACACACCAAGATGCAAGGGAGGAACTGACACTCAACAAGAAGCTGCCAGATGAAACCTAGAGAACGCTTCCACGCGAGCAGAATGCCTACAAGGCAGAATGCCTGTTGCTGTTAGCAGGGAGTTAGGAATAAAAGTTCTAGGCTTAGAGCAAGTGAGGAAAGCTTAGGACTCATTGACCACACAGATAACTTGTGATCATGCATGTTTTACACACAGTTGTTTAAAAGAATAAATCTGTTCTTTCTAACAGTGTCAATTCCATTGCATTTTACATCAACAGATCTCAAAGACCCACAGCAAGCATCAGAATCTTCATTTTGCATGAAGATGGACAGCTTGCTCAAGATGACAAATTCCATTAGTGGTAGGAACTACACCCTTCATGGTCTTAACTCATAGATTAATACACTGCCTTATGTCATGCTGCTTTTCCAGCAGCCATACAAGTTTTAAAAAATTCAAACTGGAAAGTTCCCAAATGCAGATTCACACCAAACATCAACACAGCCAAAAATAAGCTAGAAATTTCATAGAAAGTGTCGAGATGGCACATCTAGCACTTCTGCTCCTCGTCACAAAACAGTCCCGCACACCCACATAAACAGCCCGGTTTGCTGGAACTTCCAACTTTGGCCCCAACCACAACTTGTAAGTACAAAACTAAAAGGGAAAACCATGGGGTAGAGGGAGTGGAAGAACCCCATCACATCACTGAAGTTACAAAATTATTTAGATTGGCTCTGTGATGAAAAAAAATGAAGGAAATAATTGTAGATCTGTATTCAAACCAGTTTGACCATTTTGAACGCCAAAACAAAATTCATAAGAAATACTATGACAAATAATGCTTATTAGAATGCAGACAGAACATGCCAGACACATATACACATAAGAACTGAATCCACAATCAATCCACTTCAGCATCAGCTCTCTACTGACCCTTGTACCAGCTGCTTCAGGGAAAAGGAACTCTTTAAACAGTTACTATAGAATAATCGGGGTGGGGAGGTTTCTTCCTGACTTTTCCTTATTTACTGTTCTCCTTCTGGAGATCTTGGTTCTGTATTTCTTTTTGAAACAGCTCTGTCTTCCTGTTTTTCCTTTTTGAATCTTGCTGAACTCCAGATCTCAAACAACACTGAGCCAGTGAGTTCCACAGGCTAGTTTTCTAAGCCTTCATAAATACTCACAATTTTTAACGTGCCAGTTCATGATTTAAAAAAATGCCGCTCTCCCTATTTATGTTATTTTCCTAGAAACTGGCAAGCAGAACCTAGACCCGGATCTGGAACCGACTAATATAAGAAGCTGCTGTTCTACATAAAATTACTCACAATCCCCAAACCATCAATTTTAATCCTGCCTAACACGTTGCACTTCTGCCTTTACCGCTTCCTTCCTCCCCACATTTCTACAAAAATATTGTTATTTTGTTAAAGAATATTATTGAAGCTGCCACGTTGCTCAAAGCTTTATTTGTCTGAGTAATCCAGTTGGATCGTATCCCTGATGAATAGAAATTATTCCAGATACATAGATAGAATATTTTATCACAATGAAAATGATACACAGAGAATTTAATGTAAGAAATAAACACCAATTTTGTCAAAGTAAGCCCAGATGGACTAAAGCTAACCAACTTTTAGGTGGACATTTTTCTAAAGAATCATGAAGCACAGAGATCCTTGAATAGCAGACGCTGACAGATAACCATCAAGAAAGACCTTCAGCCACCTCAAAGCACACACAACAATTTGGGGTTGCTTTTGTGGGAATATGAGGATTCGTTTCCTACCTGTCAATGATCACAGGGTCAGACGGAGTCTCATTTCTGTTGCCACAACTTTTCTTCTCGCAGCACCGACTAGAGAGAGAGAAAGTAAACCAAACTTAAAAAATTACTGGGACAGTTGATAGCAAAGCAACCTGCTCAAAGTCTCATCTGCAAACGTTCAGGACTCGATATACACCTAGAAAAGCGACAGAGAAAATTCTGGCTGGGCTTTCCAGAAGAGAGAAGAACGAAGGGAACAAGGTGCCCAAATCCTGGCTGACTCCAACTGGAGTTTGGCACTTGGCGTCCCTCAGCCTTTTTTGAAATTCCAAGCCAAAAATGAACAGCAATATGGCCACACTTTGGACTAAGGTGCTATTTAAAGGCTTAATAATGACTTAACAGGTGTCATAATGACATTACAGGCATAAGTATCGTGGCTTACGTATGGTTAAAAGTCCATCAAAAGAAGGTGTTAGAACTGACTATAAGCAATCTACTGAATTGCTATATTCCAATAACTGATTTGTTGATTATTAAGTATCTAGTAAGCTCTAAGTCTCATACACCCACAGAAAAATTCAACACTATAGTAGCACCAATTGAAAAAAACAGAAACTGAATATACTTAGATCCCACCAAGGATCTGAAGAGCTATTTTTTCAGCTTGGCATTTCGTCTCCAAATCCCTTTGCAATTGTTTCAGTGATGATAAGCCCTTAAAATTAAGCATGCATTTATACACATTTTATACTGTGTGGCCACCAACATGATTTTATAGAAATTAGAACTCTCTCTGATGAGCTCACAACATAAAATAAATATATTTATCTGACTTGGTAAGAAAATGCAAGATAACGCTATTGCCCTCAGGAGCTTGCAGTAAGGTTCATACCGCAGAAAGACATCTGTGTACATGCACACATAGGCAACGACAACCGTGTGTGTGTGTGTGTGCATGCATGCATGGGTGTGGACATATATACACATATATCAGGAGACAAAGAATACAGCCTACACTCGGGGATTATTTGATGTCCTTCACTGCCAGTGAATTGAACTTTCTTCAGGAAAGAAGAACAGAACCACCGTACTTCCTTTCCCCATTTTTAATAACAACCACCAAACAAAAAAAGGAATTTGATTTCCACTGACTGACATGGGTGATGCTCCTTGCATATACACCAGCTGAGTACCAGAAGTTTAACAGACTTTAAAAAAAACAGTCCTTGCTCTGAAATTCCCAATTTTAAAAATTTGCAGCAACATAGAAGTCTGTCAGAAGATTTAAGCTGTCTTGATGCTCAGATACTTTGTTCCACCAAAAGCTAACATAGGCGGTGGAGGATGGAGGCATCCAAAACTTTTAAGTAGACTGTATCAGAAGTCCCATATGCCTCAGAAATCACCAGATCAGATTCTGCCTTTCCACAAATGTCTTTCCAAATCATGTTTTTCACATTCTGCTGAGGTTGTTCAAATTTGCACATATGGAATCAAGAAATTGTTTTCTTTTCTGTACAGTGGTATAATAGGTGCTGAATACATTTGGAAAATTCTCAAGTCAGTCTGAATCCCACTGTTTTCCAATTGTGGAGCAATTCTAAGCAGAGGAATTAAAAAAAATTAAATAAAATGCTTGAATCCACTGAAAGCAGTACAAAATATGAAAGAGTAGCTTTTTTTTCTTAATACGCCTAATATCAACTATAAATACCTAAAATAAGCATTTAGACAAAAAACCTCTTTCAGATTTCAAATGCATGCATTTTCTCCTTAAGTTACAGTGTGTGCCAGGAACTTCCCGTTTGCAAGCTGAAATTGCCCAGCAAGATGAGATACAACTAGCAGATCTATTTGAATAGCAGCTCTAACTGTTTCAACGTTTCTACATTCCCTTTGCCTCAAACCTGCACTTATTCATCAATGCTAGTCCTTTTAAAATAAAAGGATACTCTAAATATTTAAAAATCCCTGGGGCAGACCCTCTAGCTGCTGTAAATTGTCATAGCTCCATCGACTTCAGTGAAGCTATGGTAATTCACACTAGCTAAGAATATTCCCACTCCCTCCTTCTCCCAACTTTAAGCACATCTTTATGCATTTCACTGACTAATGATTGTTTATAAAGAATTGCATATTTTTTTACTAAAAGTCAAGTTGTGAGATATTTTCTAAAGAAGAAAAAAAAACCTCGGAAGTGTATATAAATTTGGCATGTACTTCTGACATGTCCAATATAACAATGCATTGGAAATAACACCAAGAATAAATGCCCTGCTGGTTTACATGCCACTATAATAAAACAACAAAAGGAATTCAATTTTTAAGATAGTTGTGCACTGTTTTGTTGTTGGTTTTGTTTTGGGGTTTGTTTTTTTTACAGCTAGCTGATACAGCAGTCATTTCCTCTCTTTGCAATAATACTAAATGAGATATCCTTTAGTCGTGTAATTTATGCAGATAGTCATAAAAAAATATTTCTGATTGCACTACACCACAGTAATGTTCAAGCAGAATACACTAGCAGTACCTCCACCACATCTCATCAGCTCCCATACTCTTCCCAGAGAGGCTGCCATTTCTTGGCATAGGAAGTGTTTTAGAACGAATTATGCGAGATTGGAGTACAATGTCGCTGGGTTCTGAAATAAATGCATCTTGCTTTACTTTAGTTTGCACAGTTATCACAGTTAGGAACTTTACATTTGTAATGCTTAAAAATTTTCCTTCTGAAACTGTGGCTTACAGCTTAAGTTGTCCAAATATTTTACAAATATCTACATTCTTATTACACTCCAGTAACAGATTTTTGTTAGAATGCTAGATGTTTTCCCCTTTGACCGTGATACTTTTGGAGCCCAGACATATGCAAAGAGAATTCTTAGGGAACACAGTCACTCACTTCCAGTGAATACCTAGTTCACACGTAAATCAGAATGCTTTTGAAGAGTGAGGCAAAAGTACCTCCCAAATCTTTAAACCCCATTTCCAAGTATTTCATCACAGTATCCAAGCACTAACATTTCCACTGGGTTTGTTTTACAAGTGTTGACTGTAACAGAATTGACTTGTTCCAATTTAAGTCAATGGCAAAAATCTCAAACTCTGGTGGTTCAGGATTAAGCCCATAATATTCTCTTAAAGCAAATTATTGGCAGGACTTCACCAATATTTACACTTCTGCTACAATGTTGTGCTAGGAACACACTTTTAGAGATGCTTATTTGCTTAAAACAAGAATATCAAATGCCGAAGACTTCTGTTTTCCACACATTTTCTTACTATATTTTCCCCTCTAACTAGATCTACGTGGGAGAAAATAATAGTTCACATTATGAACAGTCCTGAAAAAAACTAAAAACAAATACGGAAACCAAAAAGCTACCACAGACAACACCAGATCTACAAACTGAATACTCCAGAAGGCTCATGTCAAAGGCAAACTCGCATCCGTTCCCTCCTCACACTTGACTAAAATGGTTTTAAAATTCAGTCCTCAACTTCCCTCCCCTCACCCCCCCCCCAAAAAAAAAAAATCTGTCTCTAATTTCAAACTCAAATAAGCGCACAGCATGGTGGCCTTTGTTTTGTTTTCTTCTCCCCAACTCCTCCCTGCAATTGCATAACAAAAGTGTCTAAATTCACACCATCTGGCCGATAAAGACACAGGCCCCAGTGGCCGCCTGGCCCAGCTGATTAGAGCTCCTGTCTAGTCTGAGCCTTGTGGCGAAAGTCACAGCTGTGGGGCTTGCTTGCACTCAATACAACTCTGTTATTAGCCAGCTGTAGGCCCTGAGACTACTTCTGTTCAAATTATAATACCTTTTAACCCTCTGAGCATTGAGGGCATAGGGGGTTGCTGGCAGCAGCATAACAACTAGTTTCCTCTTAGTCGATAATTGGAAGAAAGGAAGAAGAGAAAAAAAGTTATTCCAGGAGAGGAGACTGTTTACCTTGATTTGCAACCATTGGGGGCAAAGACTGTGTATTTAAGATACATCCACCTAATAGGAACAGTTCCCATTAGGCCATAATAACTCAAACGAAAAATTTCAGATCTGCAAATAAATAAATACAGCCTCTCACCGAAAGCACTAATTATTGAGAGTTGAGAGTTTAACTTTCAATTGGTATGACAGATTGTTGTAGCCGTATCAATATTTAGACAACTTTCCTGCTAAGCATGCATCTGTCACCGAGTGGAAGATGCAGAGTTTCAGATGCACTTGTCTCTATACAGCAAGAATATCTGCGTGTGCGATAACATACAAAAAAATACCCAAAAAATGTCTTCCTTCAACTAGCGATGATTGGAAGAAGAGGAGCAGAAAGACAGGCAGACCCTTCTTTTTAAAAACAGTAGGCATCAATTCGGACAGCAGAGTGGGTACAGTGCATTAAATTTTTATATACTGTTACTAATGCAAACTAAACTAGAGGCTTTAAAAATTGATGCTGCCACTTAAGCAGCACACAATGAGGAAGATTCGATTATTGTACTTAAAAGAAATAAAATAAAATGTCAAGTTTAACTAGAGTTGGATCCATTCCCTTGGCATTATTCAAAGTGATATGTGCAGTGCCTCTTCGGAATATGCAGCATCCTGTTCAGAGATACTTTGGGAAAACACGACATTTAAAATCAAATGTCTCAATTAGGTTACAGAGCGCCTTTGATTTTGTTCACTAATCTCTGTTTTACATGGAAAGGATGTCCCCGAGTTGTAATTCTTCCTTAGCTAATCTATCAAGCAGGAGAGTTCAGTATAATCAGAATAATGGTTTACATTTGTAGAACACTACCTTAAATCAAGCACGGAATATGTTTATAGGCATCAGTGGAAGCCAGGTATGTAAAAGCTGAACAGAATGTTTGATACTACAAAGGCATTAGACAGGAAGCAGGGGAAATTAATTTTATTTTAAAGAAGTACATTTGGATGGGGAGCTGCTGGTGTTTGCTGAAGCATGTTAACTTCCAAAATAGAACTGCCCTCTATTCAGGAGGAGTGGAGAATGATGAAGTATGCTAACTGTTACTTTGTTATCACAAACCAGGACCCAACTGCATAGCAATTCAAAGATTTTTCTTCTCTAATCTTCACGTAGTTATAGCAAAGACTTTCAACAATGTGGATAACATATACATTTAAGTACATACACAAGTTCTAGATGTGCCAGAAAGGAACATATATACCTTTCATTGTTCTACTACACCTACATGTCCTCTTAAAGTGCTCCGTATGCATCTCTCATGCATGATATACACTGCGTTTGTGCATTCATACATGAATGTTGGCCAAAAGTAACAATGATAATTTTCTTCATTAATGAGAGCAAAGCACAACAGATAAACACTATACACTTACTTGATTCTTCTTATATTCAAAAAGTAAGAGTAGCTGCCATAATTGTTAAGCACTGAAACAGAGACTTTCCCTTGACAAGGCATCTGTCCAAATAAGCTGCTCGTACTACTATATTAACTTAAAAGGCTACTTTAAAATAAACAAATACATCAAGTAGCAAACTACAACATTAAAAGCAGCAACGTTCAGTCCAACAGCTTAACCCCCTCCCACTAACACAATAAATCACAAACTGTGTTTAATAAAGGTTAAGATTGGTTTTGCCTTTCATCTTATGAAAGAACATTCTATGCACAATTTAACACATTTTAATATAAGAACATTGACTGTTTGCATTGTTATATGTATTGAAAAAAATTTAATTACACGAGAACAGGAAAAGTAATAAGTTACCATGGAAGCACGATGCACATACATAAGGTACATGTAACTTCAGACTTATACAAATGTTATTAAAAACATCCTCAACTCCTTTTACCCTCTAATTTATATCTTTACTTGCTAAAAATAGTGTCTTTTTTAATTAAAAGGTGGAAGTCCCCTAAATATTGCCTACATGGTATAGAAAAGAAGGATTTGTGTTTGGTTCAAGAGGCTTCTTTTTTAGCTGGGATAGAACTAAGCAAAATTAAAGAACACTAATGATGATAATTTAATTAAGAAAATTAAAATATTTCACCAGAGAAAATTACATGAAGAATACCTTTTAGTTTCCAGGTAAAAAGCTGTAAGTTAAACTGCGCATTCTCAAAAGGTGAACAGGGATTTTGTAAGAAATAAGCATATAAAAAGTCTCACTTTAAACAACACATACAAAGGCCTAGTTTAAACAAAAATAGCACAGCTCAGAATGTGGACCTAGGATTACTAAATCTCTTGCAGTAAAAAAAAAAAAAAAACAACAAAAAAAACACCCACCGAAACACCAACAAAACAAACCCCCAAATTAGCCACACGTACAAAGAAAGTCTTCCTACACAAAGAATCTCTCTGACCCAACAACACAACAACAAAACAAACAAACAAAAAAAAAATCAAACCCTACCTACAGCTTCATCAGAAAGGCCATTTTGGCACCCATAGAAACAAACTTTGCAAATGATATGCCGTTAATAACATTATCTTACCTGCACATGACTTCATGGGTAAGCAAAACTCTGCACATTTCAGGATTCTTGTTCTGTCCTTCATAAGTTATGGGCTACAATAATTAAGAAAAGGGGTAAGCAAGTAGCGTTAGAGCATTACTTATCTGTCATAATATTCAGAACTGAGGTGAAGGCTTTTTACCATTGCTCATCATTGCTTGCAAATAAATACCTTCCCCCAAAGTCTTTTTGAGCGGGGAAAGAAGCTTATACATAAATATTGATAAAAAGTGGATAAAAACCTACAATCCATACAGGGGGGAAAAAAGACACTTAAGAGCATTACTTTTCAACTGGTCTCAAATATAAGGTCTGCAGTACAGACGAACAAGAGACAAAAACGAACCAGGGAAGAGAAAATATGCAGGGCAACATTAAGAAAAAAGGAAGGATGAGGTGGGACAGAGTAGCACGGCACATATTAGCTATGCTCACCTGCTTAGTGACTGAATCGATGAGTCTAACATACAGATCCTGTTCAGTCCTGACACCTAGAGCGAGACAGAAGAGTAATAAATAATGCTGTTACGTGCACCTTTATCTGAACATCAGAACAAAACCATTTATTTTCATCTTGTGCCTTATTAAACCTCCTCAGAAAGACCATTTAGTTATGCTTCCTCTAGCGTTTCCCAAGCCCGTCCACACCAGGTAAACTGAAGGTAAACATCCCTACACTGAAGGGGCATCATGCAATGGAATCTCTGTGTATTTTGGAAATCATACTGACAGCACCTACAAATCTTGCCCCACTTTACAACCTACAAAAGGTGACTGGAAAGGGGACTCACCATTGCTATAAAGGAGTTGGAGTTTGTAATGTGTGCCATTGTTTGTCTTTTCATTGCCTTGCTCCTGAAAGAGAGAATTAAAACAAAAAAAAAATTATTCCAGAACTTACACTTGGCACATTTAAAATGCAAAAGCTGATAATCATGATGGAAGTGACAACAAAGTTCATTAAAATTCTGAGAGGTGAATCCACTGATTGGGATATATTAACCTTCCGAGTGACCCAGGACAAACTACAAAATACTGCTGACATCTTTTCCTGTAGGAGTTCAAGAACTTCTTTTCCTCTCTTGTTTGCTATTATGCTCTCAACTTTTTCAAGGCAATACACTGAGACAAATTTGTACCTTTCAAGTCAGTTAATATAAAGCAGATTGATAGTGGGAAAGCTCAGTGGGTTTTGGTTTTAATGTTTTCTTTACTTCGCAGTAGTGTTATTTTGACTCGTTATTTATTTCCTGAAGGTTGTGTTACACGGAAGTTTCTTGCATGTTTTCACTGTAATTTCCTAGGAGTTAATTATTTTTGAGCATTCTTCATAATTAAAAAAAAATCTTGTCCATGACTAAGAAAATAATTGTGAAAACATTGTGAAGTGGTCAACACATGGATTTAAAATCCAAAAGCAAATGCTTTTCAAGTCCCGCCATTTACTTTGGGGTCTTAAGAAATACAAATAATCAAGCTCAACAGATAATGATGCACTACAGGCCAGATTCTACTTCTGTTAGGGTAATAATGATGCCTGGCAGATCAGGTAGGTAAAAAAAAAAAAAAAAAAAAAAAA
>Ga0065711_1005463_pt1 | contig 27191 bp, 40 predicted proteins | sample Hoacrofraction12_FD_59098 | JGI IMG/M metagenome (GOLD analysis project Ga0065711, IMG submission 59098) | Hoatzin crop microbial communities from Cojedes, Venezuela - Epithelial fraction 12 v2 (version 2) | ecosystem: Host-associated > Birds > Digestive system > Esophagus > Crop | place... | reverse complement strand
TTTTCAGCTAACTGATCTAAAGATAATAAGCTTAATTCAATACGATTACGAGTCTCATCGATATTGCTGACATAGACATCAACAATATCACCGACACTTAAAATATCCTTAGGATCATTTACTTTGCCCATTGCCATCTTCGAGATATGAACTAAACCATCATCATGTAAGCCAATATCAACGAAGGCTCCAAAATCAACAACGTTTCTAACTGTTCCTTTTAATTTATCTCCTACATGTAGATCAGAAATCTCTAAAACATCACTTTTTAATAAGGCACTAGAGAATTGTTCACGATAATCTCTTAAGGGTCTTCTAATAGCCTCTTCAATATCAGCTAAGGTATAAGAGTCGATATTTAAATCAGCAATTTTTTCTTGAGGAAACTCAGCGTCCTCTTGACCAATTTCAACATTACATCTATTAATTAACTCTCTAGCAATCTCATAACTTTCAGGATGGATGGAAGTAGAATCTAAAAGCTCTTCTCCATCAACAATCCTTAAGAAACCTGCGCATTGTTGGAAGGCTTTAGGACCCATCTTTTTAACTTTTAAAAGCTGTTGACGGTTAGTAAAACGTCCATTTTCATTACGATAATTAACGATCTCAATAGCCCCCGCCTTATTTAAACCAGAGATATGCGAAAGTAGTTCTACTGAAGCCGTATTAACATCACAACCAGTTCTATTAACACACTTTAAAACTACTTCATCTAAATTCTCATCTAAGGCCTTAGCATTTAAATCGTGTTGGTATTGGCCTACACCGATTGATTTGGGATCAATCTTAATTAATTCAGCTAAGGGATCAAGAATTCTTCTACCAATTGAAACGGCTGATCTTTCTTCTACTTGTAGATCAGGGAATTCCTCTCTAGCTTTATCAGAAGCCGAATAAACAGAAGCTCCAGCTTCTGAAACTAAAGCATAAGCAACATCTAAAGCTTTCTCCTTAATTGTTTCAGCTACTAACTTCTCACTTTCTCTAGAAGCTGTACCATTACCAATCGCAATAATTTTAATCTCATATTTATTAACTAATTGGGCTAATTTTTCTTTAGCTTCTTCTTTTTTATTATGAGGTTCATGAGGATAAATCTTATCAATGTGTAATAGTTTACCCGTATCATCTAATACAGCTAACTTACAACCTGTTCTAAAAGCCGGATCAAAACCCATTACTACCCTTCCCTTTAAAGGAGCTTGTAGTAATAGTTTTTCTAAGTTGGCCGCAAAAATAATAACCGAATTATTTTGCGCTCTTTCACTTAAATCACTTCTTATCTCTCTTTCAATCGAAGGAAATAGTAAACGTGAACAGCCATCATTTACTGCCAAAGTTAAATTATCACCATCTTCTTTTTGATTATTGAGTAATTTATTTAAAGCTTTTTCTTGTAAGTATTCTTTATCAAATTCGAAAGATACAGTTACTATCTTTTCTTTTTCCGCTCTATCGATAGCCATAATACGATGGTCTTTTAAAGAATTAACTTTTTCACTGTAGTCATAATACATTTGATAAACTTCGTTTTCATCAACAGCATCTTTCTTTTTCTTAGTGCAAATTAAAGCTGTATCAAGAAGATAATCTTTAAACTCCCATCTTTGTTTAGCATCTTCTGCTACTCTTTCAGCAATTATATCTCTTGCACCCTGTAATGCTTCTTCTTCACTTTTTATTTCTTCATTTATATATTTAACAACTTCTTTATCTAATTCTTCTTTTTTAGGTAAGGTTAATAAGAAGTCAGCTAAAGGTTCTAGACCAGCCTTAATAGCCACAGCTGCTCTAGTTTTCTTCTTTTGCATATAAGGACGATATAAATCTTCAACTTGAGAAAGCTTCTCACAAGCATTGATTTCGTTTTTTAATTCTTCACTTAATTTGCCTTGAACTTCAATCAAATTTAAAACAGCTTCTTTGCGTTGTTGGAGTCTGTTTTGGTAGTCATATTGTTTCTCAATCGCAAAGATTGCTTCTTCATCTAATCCTTTAGTAGCTTCTTTACGATATCTAGCAATAAAAGGAACTGTATTCCCTTCACTTAATAAATTTAAAGTACTTTTTACTTGCGCTTCACTAATGTGTAGATCATTAGCTATCGCTTTAATTATTTGTTCATTCATAAATATACCCCTGTTAAATTATAAGCTATTTAGACAATAAAAAAGAGGATTAAATCCTCTTTTAAACTAATTCAATTGTAGCGATTTCAGCACTATCACCACGTCTTTGGCCGATCTTAGTAACACGGGTAAATCCGCCTTTACGATCCTTATAACGAGGTGCTACATCATTAAACAGTACATCAACTGCTGTTTTGCCATCCTTTGTCTTAACATTGTACAAATAGGCTGCAGCTTTTCTTTTAGCATTCATATCATCTTTTTGAGCTAAAGTAATCAAACTGTCAACGACACTACGCAATTCCATCGCTTTTTTCTCTGTTGTTTCTAATTTACCGTTCATAATCAAAGCAGTAGCTTGATTACGAAGTAATGCTTTACGGTGATCAGAAGTGCGTCCTAATTTACGATTATGCATTTTGTCTCCCTTCTATGACTGTCTGAAAGTTAAACCTAAAGCAGCCAATTTGTCTTTAACTTCTTTTAATGATTTCTTACCTAAATTACGTACACGGCTCATTTCATCTTCGCTTCTGCTAGTTAATTCTTCAACTGAAGCAATACCAGCACGCTTTAAGCAGTTATAGCTTCTTACAGTTAACTCTAAGTCTTCAATAGACATATTTAAAGCCTTAGAATCTTTTTCATAAGCATATTCTTGCATTAAGGATTCTTCATCCTCTAAGCCTGGTTGTAATTGTTCAAGTAAGGCAAAGTGATCAATTAAGATCTTTGCAGCTAAGGCAATACTCTCTTGAGGAGTAATTGAACCATTAGTTGTAACCTCTAATGTAAGTTCATCGTATTTAACACTTTGACCTACACGAGTTGGTTGAACATCAAAGTTCATTTGCACAACTGGAGTAAAGATTGAGTCAGTATAGATGGTACCAACACCTTGAGTATCACCCTTAAATAAGGATTTGTTCTCATCAGCACTGATATAACCTCTACCACTACGAGCGCGCATTTCCATATCAAGAACGGCACCATCATCCAAATTAGCAATTACTAATTCTGGATTTAAAACTTCTACTCCAGCAGGTAATAAAATGTCACCTGCTTTTACAGTACATGGACCCTTTGCGTTTACACGAAGGGTATAAATATCATCATCACTTACCTTTAAGATAAGTTTCTTAATATTTAAAATCATCAAAGCAACATCTTCTCTAACACCTTTGATAGTAGTAAATTCATGAACTACACCATCAATCTTAATTGAGAAGACTGCGCCTCCTGGTAAGCTTGAAAGCATAACACGACGCATCGCATTACCGACAGTTGTACCAAAGCCACGTTCTAATGGTGATACAACAAACTTACCATAATTTTCTTCTTCAACTTGTGCTTCTACTGTATACTTCGGACGTTCAAATTTTTCCATATTTCCTCCTTAACCTCTCGGTTTTTTCGGTGGACGACATCCATTATGGGGAATCGGCGTCACATCGTTAATTGCAGTAATTTGTAAGCCTGCAACTTGTAAAGCACGAACAGCTGCTTCTCTACCTGGACCCGGTCCCTTAACATTTACTTCAACACTCTTCATACCATGATCCATAGCTGTCTTACCAGCTGCTTCAGAAACCATTTGCGCAGCATAAGGTGTTGATTTACGTGAACCCTTATAACCTAATGCTCCAGCTGAGCTCCAAGCAATTACGTTACCAGATTCATCAGTAATAGTTACGATTGTGTTGTTGAACGTCGAGTGAATGTGAGCGACGCCTTTGACAACATTCTTCTTGACACGTCTTTTACGTGATTTAGCTACTGCCACTTTTCTATTCCTCCCGTTCTATTATTTCTTCTTATTAGCTACCGTACGACGAGGACCCTTACGAGTTCTTGCGTTAGTCTTAGTTCTTTGACCTCTAACTGGTAAGCCTTTACGGTGACGAATACCACGATAGCAACCAATTTCCATTAAACGTTTAATGTTTAATTGATTTTCTCTTCTTAAGTCACCTTCTAATTTGTAGCTATCTAAACTCTTACGGATAGCATTTACTTGATCATCGCTTAAATCTTTAACGCGAATATCTTCGCTGATCTTATTTTCAGCTAATACCTTTTTAGCTGTTGTTGGCCCTACACCATAAATATAAGTCAGAGCGATAACAACACGCTTGTTATTAGGAATGTCTACTCCAGCAATTCTAGCCATATTTCTCCTCTTCTAACCCTGTCTTTGTTTATGCTTTGGGTTTTCACAAATTACCATTACACGACCCTTACGTTTGATTACACGACACTTATCGCATATTGGTTTTACAGATGGTCTTACTTTCATTTCTTCCTCCTGATTCTCTACTTGAATCGATAGGTTATACGCCCACGTGTTAGATCATAAGGCGACAATTCAACGGTTACTTTATCACCCGGTAAAATGCGAATGTAATGCATACGGATTTTACCAGAAACGTGAGCCAATATTTCTTGACCGTTTTCCAACATCACCTTAAACTGTGCATTTGGTAAAGTATCAATTACTTCACCTGTTAACTCAATAACATCTTCTTTAGCCAATCGCTATATTTCCTCCTTTGTCAGAATTTCATACCCACTATCAGTTACACAGATTTCATGTTCGTAGTGTGCTGCCCATGAACCATCACGAGAAACAACCGTCCATTCATCTGCTAAAGTTCGACAATGGGGTTTACCCATAAATACCATTGGTTCAACACAGATACACATTCCTTTTTTCAAGACTTCTAATGTTCCTTTTTTACCAACATTAGGAACTATAGGATCTTCATGCATATCAGTACCAATGCCATGACCTGTATATTCAGCCGGTAGCGAGAAACCGAAGGATTCAACATAGTTTTGAATTGCCGAAGCAATATCACCAACTCTGTTGCCTGGTTTGACTTGTTGTAAACCGATGTATAAGGCTTCTTCAGTTACTTGCATTAACTGTAAAACCTTTTCATCTTTCACTTCCCCTACCTTGAAGGTGTGAGCACCATCTCCTTGATAGCCTTTATAATCAGCACCAACATCTACTGAGATGATATCTCCTTCTTTCAAGATAACAGATTTCGAAGGCATTCCATGCACTAACACTTCATTTACTGATAAACAGCTTGCATAAGGATAACCCTCATAACCCTTAAAGTTAGGTTCACAACCTTGTTCACGAATCATTTTTTCGATAATTGTATCTAGCTCATAAGTGCTTATACCTGGCTTAATGTAGGGCTCAATATTATTTAATACATGAGCCACTACACTTCCAGCCTTACGCATCAGAGCTATTTCTCTTGGCGATTTAATACTAATCATTGATAGCCTCAATTACTTTCTTAATATCGCTGTAACAATCGTCAACTTCTTGATCCGCATTGATATCACTGACTAAATCCTGATTCTGATAATAATCAATTACAGGTGAGGTCTGCTCGTGGTATGCCTGCAGTCTTACATTAAGACTTTCAACATTATCATCTTTCCTACTAACTAATTCACTACCACACACATCACATACGCCTTCCTGTTTAGGAGGCATATTTTTGATATGATAGATAGCCTTACAATTAGGGCAAGAACGACGACCACAAATGCGTTCAATGATGATTTCTTCATCTAGATTCAAATTAAGAACTGCATCAATCTTTTTATCTAGTTGTTTTAGAATATCATCTAAATCTTCTGCTTGAGCTAATGTACGAGGATAACCATCCATTAGAAATCCTTTTTCTAAATCAGGTTTTCCTAAACGCTCAAGAATAATCTCGTGAATTACGCTATCTGGTACAAGTCTTCCTGCACTCATATATTCCTGAGCTAATAAACCAACAGGGGTTTCCTCAGCAACACTTTCACGTAACATATCACCAGTAGATATATGACATAGGTCATAATCTTTAACTAACTTCTCACTCATTGTGCCTTTGCCAGTTCCTGGCGCACCAATAATCAGAAGATTCATTTTTTCTCCTATCGGCCAACGAAGCTATGGTATTGCTTCGTAGTTAATTGGCCCTTTAAGGTCTTAATTGCTTCTAATGCTACACCAACAACAATGATGATACCTGTGCCACCCAAAGCAGCAGAGGTAGATAAACCTGTCAACATTGAAATTACATATGGCAATAAAGCAATAAATACCAATAGTAACGCACCTAAGCAGGTAATGCGATTGAGGACCTTCTTAACATATTCAACCGTTTCTTTACCAGGTCTAACACCAGGAATATAGGAATGTTCCTTATCTAAATTCTCTGCCATTTTCTCTGGATCTACAGTTAAATTAGTGTAGAAGAAGGTAAATAATATAATCAAAATTCCATAAATCACTAACATATATGGCTTAGTGAAATCAAAGAAATTTGACATCGATTGATAGATGTCTTGATTAATCCAAGACATAATAATCTGTGGTCCTTGAATAATAGCACTTGAGAAGATAACTGGGATTACAGATGCCGAGTTTATCTTTAGTGGTAAGTGATTTAAATCACCCTTAGTCTTATTCAATGGACGAGATGAGGAATATTGAATTGGAATTCTTCTTTCTGATGTATCCATCAAAACTACCAAGACAATAATCGCAATAAACATTAAGATGTAGGCAACAAACTTTAACCAACCAGCAGTACTGCCATCAACCAAATAGTTATAGACAGTTTGTAGGTTAGTAGGCATATTAGCAACAATACCTGCAAAGATAATCATTGAGACACCATTACCAATACCCTTAGTGGTGATTTGATCACCAATCCATAAACAGAACATCGTACCAGCTGCAAAGATAATCGCAATATATAAGTAAGATGCAAAGCCTGGATTATCGACTACACCATATTGTGTTGACAACAAACGAACAATGAAATAGCCTTGAACAATTGCCATTACTACTCCTAAATAACGAGTAATTCTGTCCATTTGTTCTCTGCCCTTTTTACCGTTTTTAGTCATTTCAGTTAAGGCAGGAATAACATCCATACTTAACAATTGAATAATGATTGAAGCGGTAATATAAGGGCCTACACCCAAGGAAAAGATTGACATTTGCTCGATAGCACCACCACCAAGCAAGTTCATCATCGCCAATAATGAGTTATTACCCAAGGAAATGATTGTATCGTTAATTCCTGGAGCTGGAATAGCAGCTCCAAGTCTAACAATAAATAACATCGCTAAGGTAAACCATATCTTATGGCGGATTTCTTTATTCTTAAAGAAATCTACGAATACTGACAACATTGTCAGATCACCTCTACTTTTCCGCCTGCCTTTTCGATGGCAGCTTTAGCTGAAGCAGAAATCTTATTGCAGGTAACATTTAACTTCTTTTCAACTGTACCCTTACCTAAGATTTTTACTCCGTAAGGTGCTTTATCCACTAAACCAGCATTTAATAATACTTGTGGATTAACATCGCTTCCATCCTCAAAACGATTTAAGTCATCAAGATTAACAATCGCATAGATCTTACGATTATTATTGGTGAAACCACGCTTAGGAATGCGCTTATAGATAGGTGTTTGTCCACCTTCAAATCCTGGACCCTTACCGCCACCAGAACGTGACAATTGTCCTTTATGACCCTTACCAGCTGTTTTACCAGTTCCAGATCCTTGTCCTCTACCTAAACGCTTGCGATCTCTGCGAGCACCAGGATTAGCTTGTAATTCTGCTAAATTCATAAGTGGCCTCCTAACGAATCTCTTCGACTTTCATATTACGAGCCTTAGCAACTGAATTAACAGTCTTCAATTGACCTAAAGCTTCCATAGTAGCACGTACAGCATTTACAGGAGTACGTGAACCAATACATTTAGAAATGACATCAGTACAACCGGCAAGCTCTAAGATAGCACGTACTGCACCACCTGCGATAACACCAGTACCTTCACTAGCTGGTTTTAAAACAACTTCACCAGCACCATAATGACCAGTAACAGTGTGAGGAATTGTACGGTTATCTGAAGTCAAATTGACGCGTTTTACATTCTTTTTAGCTGCTTCTAAAGCCTTACGTATAGCATCAGGTACTTCGTTAGCTTTAGCCATGCCATAGCCAACTCTACCCTTTCTATCACCAACAACAACCAAAGCAGAGAAACGCATTTTACGACCACCCTTAACTGTTTTTGAAATACGGTTAATAGCGATTACACGTTCTTCAAATTCCTTTGGTTCGCGAGCGAAACGTTGATTGTTGTTATTGCGACGACCGTTACGAGCGTTACGATCATTTCTTCTAGCAGGACGCTCATTTGTCTCTGCCTTTTCGCTAGTAGCTTCAGCTCCCTCAGCAGTAGCCTCTTCTTTAACTTCAGCAACTGCTTCCTTAGCTTCTTCCTTAACTTCTTCAACAACTTCGCTTTCTGCTTTTTTAGCTCTTGGTTTTCTTGTCTTCTTTTCTTCTTTTACTTCTTCAACGACCTCCTCGGCTACATTCTCGGGAGTAATCGTTTCTTCAACAGTTTTATTTTCTTCCATATTTCCTCCTAGAATTTTAAGCCGGCTTCTCTGGCCGCTTCTGCTAATGCTTTTACTCTACCATGATAGATATAACCACCACGATCGAAGACAACTGTTTCAATTTTTGCTTTTTTAGCAAGCTTTGCGATTTCTTCACCAACTTTAGATGCTGCTTCAATATTTGAACCATTCTTAAGTTTTAATTGAACTGATGAAGTTGAAGCTAATGTTTTACCATTAACATCATCAATCAATTGGCAAGAAATATGCTTGTTGGAGCGAAATACGCTCAATCTTGGACACTCGACAGTACCACTAACCTTTTTACGGATTCTAGCATGTCTTCTTAAACGTTCCTTATTTTTAGATGCTTTCTTTAACATACGTTCGCTCCTTTCTACTTACCTGCGGTCTTACCTTCTTTACGACGGATGTGTTCATCTGCGTAACGAATACCTTTACCCTTATAAGGTTCAGGTTTACGGAAGGCACGAATATTTGCAGCAACCTCACCAACTCTTTGTTTATCGATACCGATAACATTGATTTGGTTTTGAGTCTTAGACTTATCTACTCCAGGAACAGTAATATCATTAGCGCTTAAGCATTCAACTGTAACGCCATCTTCAACTACATATTCTACTGGATGAGAATAACCTAAACTCATTACTAACTTATTACCAGACATTGAAGCCTTGAAACCAATACCTTCAACCAGTAATTCTTTCTTAAAGCCTTCAGTAACACCAACGATCATATTGTTGATTAAGGCTCTAGTAGTACCATGAAGTTGCTTAGTGTGTTTTTCTTCATTAACTCTTTCGCAGTTAAGTTCACCGTTTTCAACTTTAATGTTGATAAGCGGACTAAATTGACGCTTTAAGGTTCCCTTGGGACCTTTTACCGTCACCTCATTACCTTCAACACTGAATTCAACGTTGGAGGGAATGGTAATCGTTTTATTCCCGATACGTGACATAATTTCTCCTTTTACCAGATATATGCGACAACTTCGCCGCCAACATTTTGCTTTCTAGCATCACGGTCAGTCATCATACCGTGTGATGTAGAAATGATTGCAATACCTAAACCATTTAAAACTCTTGGTACTGCATTAGCCTTAGCATAAACTCTTAAACCAGGCTTAGAAATACGCTTTAAGCCAGAGATAACTCTTTCGTTATCATCTGTATAACGTAATTCGACTACGATCTTCTTGTCTTTAGCGCTTTCGCCTTCAACATGGTAGTCTTCGATAAAGTGCTCTTCTTTTAAGATACGAGCAATTTCGCATTTAGGCTTAGAAGAAGGAATTTCAACCTTACTATCGCCAGCTTTTAATGCGTTACGAATTCTAGTGAGCATATCTGCAATAGGATCCGACATTGTCATAATAAATTCCTCCTTTTCTACCAGCTAGCCTTTCTGACTCCTGGAATTTGTCCTTTATAGGCAAGTTCACGGAAGCAGACACGGCAGAGCTTATATTTTCTTAATACTGAATGTGGACGACCACAACGTTCACAACGAGTGTATACACGAGATGAGAATTTCTGTGGACGTTTTGCTTTAACTTTCATTGATGTCTTTGCCATACTTTTCTCCTCTCTACTTAGCAAAAGGCATGCCTAATTCACTAAGAAGTGCCTTTGCTTCTTCGTTTGTATTTGCGCTAGTAACAATTACGATATCCATACCACGAACATGAGCTACCTTATCGTATTGGATTTCTGGGAAAATGATTTGTTCCTTAACACCTAAGGTATAGTTACCACGACCATCGAAGGCAGTAGCAGATACACCACGGAAATCACGAACACGAGGTAAAGCAACTGAGACTAACTTATCAAAGAAGTCCCACATTCTATCTTTTCTTAAAGTTACCTTACAGCCAATTTCCATACCTTCACGTAATTTGAAGTTCGCAACTGATTTCTTAGCTTTTGTAATAACAGGTTTTTGACCAGCTAAAGCAGTTAATTCATTTACTGCTTCTTCTAATCTTTTAGGATCAGCAATTGCATCACCTACACCTAAGTTAATGACAATCTTTTCAAGTTTAGGACATTGCATTGAAGAAGAATATTTGAATTCCTTCATCAAGTTGTCTCTGACTTCCTTGTTATATTTTTCTTGTAGGCGGTTCATTACTTCTTGCCTCCTTTAATAACAGTTCCGGATTTCTTGTAGTAGCGAACCTTTTCGCCTTTTTCTTCTTTGAATCCGATTCTTGATGCTGTCTTAGCTTTTGAGTCATAAAGCATAACATTACTTGCATCAATAGGCATTTCTTTAGAAACGATGCCGCCATCAGGATTAATTTGATTTGGTTTCATTGCAACCTTGGCAATATTAACACCTTCAACAACAACCTTATTCTTGCTTGGTAATACTTGGATTACTTCAGCAATTGTGCCTTTGTCATTCCCAGCGATAACCTTGACCTTATCACCTTTTTTAATATTCATTGACGGCTCCCTCCTATAATACTTCCGGAGCCAAGGAGACAATCTTCATGAATCCATCATCACGAAGTTCTCTGGCAACCGGTCCAAAAATACGTGTTCCTAATGGTGTCATATCATCTTTGATAATGACAGCTGCATTATCATCGAAACGAATATGAGAACCATTACTTCTAGTTAAACCGTATTTTGTTCTAACGATAACGGCGCGAACAACTTGACCCTTTTTAGCTGTTCCTCCAGGTGTTGCTTCTTTAACAGTACAAACAACGATATCACCAATATTTGCACTCTTTCTACGGCTTCCGCCTAAGCAACGAATAACTAATAATTCTTTGGCGCCGGTATTGTCTGCAACATTTAGTCTACTTTCATTACTAATCATTACCTTTTCCTCCTAAAGAATTACAGCTTCTTCAACAACCCTTACCAAACGGAAGTGCTTATCCTTTGATAAAGGACGTGTTTCCATAATTTCAACAGTATCACCAACCTTGGCAACATTGTTTTCATCATGAGCTTTGTAACGTCTAGTGTCCTTTACAGCCTTCTTATATAAAGGATGGACGCTGGTCTTTTGGACCTCAACAACAATTGTTTTATCCATCTTATCGGATACAACCTTGCCGCTTAGGACTTTTCTTCTATTAACTCTTTCCACCATTAGTCCTCCTTAGCCGCATTGGCTCTTTCGTTGAGAACCGTTTTGATTCTCGCAATAGATTTCTTTAGTTCGCGGATGCGCATCGGATTGTCAATGCTACCAGTAGCTCTTTCGAAACGCAAATCGAACAGTTCTGATTTCATTTCGTCAACCGTTTTTAATAATTCGGCATCTGATTTATCTCGAATTTCTTTTACGTTCATAACTACTCTTCACCTTTCTTAACGAACTTACACTTAACCGGTAATTTGTGAGCAGCTAGACGTAAAGCTTCACGAGCAACTTCTTCACTAACACCACCGATTTCAAACATGATTCTGCCCTCTTGAACTACAGCAACCCAACCTTCAGGAGCACCTTTACCAGAACCCATACGAACTTCTAATGGTTTCTTCGTAATAGCTAAGTGAGGGAAAATTTTGATCCAAACTTTACCACCACGGTTCATATAACGAGTCATTGCAACACGGGCAGCCTCGATTTGGTTTGAGGAGATATAAGCACCACTCATTGCTTTAAGGCCAAATTCACCGAAAGCAATTTCTGTACCTGCTTTTGATTTACCTTCATAACTTAAACGATGAGGGCGACGATACTTTGTACGCTTTGGCATTAACATAATTTATTCACCCTCCTTTTCACTAGTTTCGCTGCTAGCAGCTTCAACTACTTCAGTAGTAGCAGCTGGGCGCTCATTTCTAGCACGACGATCATTGTTACGATTACGACGATCGTTTCTTCTATCGTTTCTAGTGTTTTTAGCTCTTTCTGGTTCCTTTACCATTTCTCCTGGTAAAACTTCACCACGGCAGATCCAAACCTTAACACCTAAACGACCATAAGTTGTAGCAGCTTCAGCAATCGCAAAGTCGATATCTGAACGTAAGGTATGAAGTGGAACTACACCCTCTGAATAACCTTCAGTGCGTGCGATATCAGCACCACCTAAACGACCACTAACCTTAGTCTTAATTCCCTTTGCGCCTGAGCGCATAACTTGTTGAATTGTTTTCTTTTGAGCAGTACGGAAAGATTGTCTTTCTTCAAGCATCTTAGCAATCTTATGAGCAACTAAATTTGCATCTAAATCAGGATTAGCTACTTCAACTACATTGATGCTTACTTCCTTACCGTCAGATAACTTTTCAACTTTTTTCTTTAAATCTTCAATTTTAGAATTGTCAGATCCGATAAACATACCAGGTCTAGCAGTTCTAACAATCAACTTAACAGTATTTTTAGAACGCTCAATTTCAACACGGCTAACCATGCAATCCTTGCATTCTGCTTCGAGAAGCTCACGAATCTTAATATCTTCTTGAAGTAATGTTCCATAATCTTTGTCGGCATACCAACGAGATTCCCAATCACGAATGACGCCTACTCTGAATCCTACTGGACTAACTTTCTGACCCATAATCTCCTCCTATCTTTCATCAACCACTACTGTAATGTGGCTGGTACGCTTGTTGATGGCTGAAGCACTACCCTTAGCTCTTGGCATGAAACGCTTTAAGGTAACACCCTCATCAGCATAACAAGCCTTAACATAAAGTTTTTCTTCATCCATTTGGTTGTTGTGTGTGGCATTCGCAATTGCTGACTTCAATACTTTAGAAGTAATCTCAGCAGCATGATTTGGTGTAAATTGCAGAATAGCCATTGCTTCTTTAACATCTTTACCACGAATCAAATCCAAGACAAGACGAGCTTTAGTGGCAGATACGCGAACTGTTCTAGCTTTTGCTTTTACTTCCATATTGCCCTCCTATGCCTTCTTATCATCGGATCCATGTCCGCCAAATTTTCTTGTTACAACGAACTCACCTAATTTATGTCCTACCATATCTTCAGTTACATAAACTGGTACGTGTTCCTTACCGTTATATACGGCGAAGGTATGTTCCACGAAATCAGGGAAGATCGTTGAACGACGAGACCAAGTTTTAATAACTTCTTTTTTATTTTCGGCGTTCAATGCTTCAACTTTTTTCATTAAGTGTTCATCAACGAACGGTCCTTTTTTCAAACTACGACTCATTTTCTATTCTCCTTTCCCTTACTTCGCATTACGACGTCTAACGATCATATCGTTAGATTTATTCTTGTGTTTTCTTGTCTTAACACCCATAGCTTTCTTGCCCCAAGGTGTCATAGGTGACTTACGTCCAACTGGTGCACGGCCTTCACCACCACCATGTGGGTGGTCAACAGGGTTCATAACCGAACCACGAACCGTTGGTCTAATACCCTTCCAACGATTACGTCCTGCTTTACCCCAGTTAATTAAGTTGTAATCGCCATTACCGACAACACCAATAGTGCCACGGCAATTGCTGTGAACCTTACGCATTTCGCCACTTGCTAGACGTAAAGTTACATACTTTTCTTCAATTGCTAGAATTTGAGCACTAACACCAGCTGCTCTAGCAATCTGACCACCTTTACCAGGTTTTAATTCAACGTTGTGAACAACAGTACCTTCAGGCATGTTTTGTAGCTCACAGCAGTTACCAACCTTGATATCGGTCTTGCTTCCTGAAACGATCTTGCTACCAACATTTAATCCTTCAGGAGCTAAAATATAACGTTTTTCACCATCTACATAATTTACTAACGCAATATTAGCGTTGCGGTTAGGATCGTATTCAATTGCAGCGACTGTAGCGACAATATCATCTTTATTACGCTTGAAGTCGACAATACGATATAACTGCTTATGACCGCCACCTTGATGGCGAACAGTGATCTTACCGCTATTATTACGTCCAGCCTTTTTACCTAAAGAGACTGTTAAGCTTTTTTCAGGCTTTTTCTTAGTAATCTCTTCGAAGCTAAGGCTAGTCATACCACGACGACCAGGTGTCGTAGGCTTATACTTTTTAATAGCCATTTCTTTCCTCCTCGTGCACTTTATCCGGAAATAGCACGCTTCTTCCGCTAATTTTTAATCTTACTTGTCTGCTAGAATCTTAATTTCGTTACCAGCAGCTAACTTAACATATGCTTTCTTATAGGCACTAGTTTGTCCAACATAGCGGCCCATTCTCTTTGTTTTTGGTTTAGTGTTAACGATATTAACTTTCTCAACCTTAACATTGTAGATTTCTTCAATGGCCTTACGAACTGCGACCTTGTTGTAACCTTTAGCAACTTGGAAGACAACAACGTTGTTATCATCTTGTGATTTCAATGTCTTCTCAGTAACTAATGGGCGAACAACGATTTCCTTAGCGTTATTCATCAGAGAGTACCTCCCCTAACTTACTTGCAGCACCCTTTGTTATTAATAAGGATGAAGCGTTTTGTAGATCATAGACATTTAAGCCTTCAGTTGTCAGCATTACAACGTTATCAAGGTTACGTGAAGCTAAGTATGCATTTTCGAAGTCTTCAGCTGCATCAATAACTACAACAACCTTTCTATCTAATTCGAATGCTTTCAAGACATTGACGAAGTCTTTAGTCTTATTTGAATCCATCTTGATTGAATCAAGAACAGTGATTGCTTTATCTTGGTTCTTTAAGCTTAATGCAGATCTTAGAGCTAAACGACGTACTTTACGATTAAGCTTTAATGAATAAGTACGAGGTTTTGGACCAAACGCAATACCACCATGGCGATATTGAGTAGCTCTAGTAGAACCTTGACGAGCATGACCAGTTCCCTTTTGTCTGAATGGTTTCTTACCACCACCAGATACTTCAGAACGAGTCTTTGTTGAATGAGTTCCTTGACGCCATGAAGCGGTTTGAACCATTACTGCATCAAAGATAGCTTGAGTATTAGGCTCGATCGCAAATACAGCATCAGCTAATTCAGCCTTACCAACTTTTTTGGCACTTAAATCATAAACATCAACCTTAGCCATTATTTGCTTCCTCCTTTACTTCTTCAACTACTTCAGCAGTTTCAACTACTTCTTCAACTGGAGTTTCTACTACTTCTTCAACAACTTCCTCAACAACCTCTTCAACTACAGGTTCTTCAACTACTGCTTCTTCCTTATAAGAGATAAGTTCCTTTTCCTTAACATGCTTAACAGGTTTAACAGTTGTCTTAACGATAACTAAACCACGTTTAGCACCAGGAACATTACCCTTAACCAAGATGTAGTTGTTTTCAACATCAACTTTGATAACTTCTAGATTTTGGTTAGTAGTAGTGTACATACCATCATGTCCTGGCATTGGTGCATTCTTTTCAATACGACCATTGTTACGACCAGTAGTAGCCATAGAACCTACATGACGGTGATGTCCACTACCATGTGATTTAGGACCGATAGTTCCGTTATAACGGGCAATAACACCGGTATAACCTTTACCCTTACTGGTACCCGTTACATCAACGATGTCACCAGCGGAAAAGAGATCAACCTTAACTAGTTCGCCGACTTCTAAATTCATCATTTCGTCAGCTCTAAATTCTTTAACGAAGCGCTTTGGGCTTAAGCCAGCTTTCTTCGCTTGACCAGCAACTGCTTTGGATACTTTGCTTTCCTTGATATCTTCCATACCAAGCTTTAACGCATCGTAGCCATCAGTTTGAACGGTCTTCTTTTGCATAACTGTGTTTGGTTCACATTCAATGACTGTTACAGGAACTAATTCACCGTCTGTGGTAAACACTTGAGTCATGCCAAGCTTTCTGCCTAGAATTCCTTTCATAATGTCACCTTTCTTCTTTCTTATAATTTGATTTCGATATCTACACCAGATGGTAGCTCGAGACGAGATAAGGCATCGATTGTTTTAGCACTAGGGCCAATAATTTCAATCAAACGCTTATGGGTTCTGATTTCGAATTGTTCACGTGAATCCTTGTACTTATGAGGTGAACGTAAAATCGTAACCACTTGTTTCTCTGTTGGTAATGGAATAGGTCCAACGACTTTCTTCACACCACCATCTTCAGCAGCCTTAACGATCTTTTCAGTAGCTGCATCAAGAGAACGATGTTCGTAAGCTTTTAACTTAATTCTTACGTTATTCTTTGCCATGAAATCTTCCTCCTTCATTTCATTAATCGGTTTTAAGCCGATAACTCGCTCCATGTGAGTTCCCTGGTTATCACACGGCTTTCCGTGTGCCAGCAATCTCCCATATCTATGCAAGCGCTCGATTATTTTACATTATCATCCTGTTAATTTCAATATTAAAATATCAAAAAAGATGCTTTTTTAAGCCTTATTCTTAATATTATCTATTCAACGTATATCCGTGTTTCTTATATAATTAAAAAAATAATACTTTTAAGCCTCTAATTTTTGATATTTTACGTATTTTCTTCTTCTTTTTTATTACCTAGGAAATATTCAGCAACCTCAGAAATAAAGTATAAACTACCACAAATAAGGATTGCATCATAATTCTTTAAACTACGATAAGCCCTTTTCCAATCCTTTATCTTAGTAATTTCTTTATCAGCTACTTCTTCTATTTTTAAACAATCATAATGGTTAAATTCACATAAAATAAAATCTGCTTCCTTTTTTGCAATATCAATCATTTCCTGATATGACTTTCTTTTTAAAGCAGCAAAGATAATCGCTTTCTTCCCTTTTTCTTTTTTAAAGCTTTCTAAACTAGCTTTAATACCTTCAGGATTATGAGCACCATCAATAATAGTTAATGGCTTATTATTTACTATTTCATACCTTCCGGCCCATTTGGCTTCACTAATAGCTTCTTTTTTAATTTCTAAGTTAAGAATATGCATAGCTTCTAAAGCTAAAGAGGCATTAAAAAACTGATAATCGGCTTTTGTGTTTAATATATACTCTTGACTACGATATATTAATTTATTTTTTTCTTTTTTAACTTCTTGTAGCTCAAATAAACTACTACCTATTTCTTGGCAATAATCTTCAATTACTTGTTTAGCTTCCTTGCTTACATTTGAGATCAATAAGGGACAATCCTTTTTAGCAATCCCCACCTTTTGATAAGCAATCTTTTCTAAACTATCTCCCAATATTTCAGTATGATCATAGGCAATAGAAGTAATGATTGCTAGTTCGGGTTTCTTAATGACATTAGTGCAATCATTTCTGCCACCTATTCCTACTTCAATTAAGGCGTAATCAACCTTTTCTTGTAAGAAATAAATACTAGCAATCGTAAAATCAATATCAAACATGCCCATGCCTTCTTTTTTAATTAAATCTAAATTATCATTTAAGATCTTTAAAAAAGAGGCTTCAGAAATATGTTCATCATTGATTCTTATACGATCTAAATGAGTTAAATAATGAGGTGAAGAAAAGGTGCCCACCTTATAACCATCACTTTGCAGTAAAGAACGCAAATAATTTAAAGTTGAACCCTTACCATTAGTTCCGGCAATATGAATTGTTTTGACTTTATCGATGGGGTTATTTAAAAGGTTGCTGATTCTTTCAGCATTATAAATACTGCGATCTCTTTTGCAGTTCATTACAAAATTTAAAGCTTCATCGATATTATTAAACATTAAGATTCTTTAGCTACTATTTCTAAGTGCCCTGACTTTACAATACTATTTTCAGCAATTACCCCCCTAACATTACTTAAAGGGTAAACAGAAGAATTACGACCAATAACAGTTCCTGGATTCAATACGGCATTACAACCAATTTCAACATAATCACCAATCATGGCTCCAAATTTCTTTAATCCAGTTTCAACTTCTTCATCCAAACTACGGTTTTTAACTACAACCTTACTTTTATCGGATTTAACGTTTGAAGTAATTGAACCAGCCCCCATATGGGAGCGATAACCCAAGATACTATCACCTACATAGTTATAATGCGGAACTTGAACATTATCGAAGATAATGACATTTTTTAATTCAGTTGAATTACCAATAACACAGTTTTCTCCTACTAATACCGATCCTCTAATATAAGCACAATGTCTGACTTCGCTATTAGCGCCAATAATACAAGGCCCATTTAAATATGTGCTCTCAGCAATACTAGCACTGGGATGAACCCAAACGTTTTCTTTAATCTCTTTAAAACCTTCTAACTTTGGACCAATAGTTAAAATATATTCACTTAAAGAAGGTAAAACTTCCCAAGGATACTGCTTCTCTTTTAATAAATCTTTGGCTAAGGAATGCTCTAAATCAAATAACTCTTCACTAGTAAACATTTTAATTCTCCTGTATATTCAACATCGTTAAAGACATATGCAAATCAAAATCACTTTCGCTATCACCTAAACGCCAATAGCTTAAATATGATGCCAAGAAATCATCTTCTTTTTCACTGGCTAAGATATCTTCGTTTATCTTGCCTTGTCTAGTATATAAACTTATTTTTTCATTGTTGCGGATAATAACTTGTTGTAAACGCATATTCTCTTTTAATAAAGATTCTATCGCAAAAGCTTCACCCATCACTCCTGTAAGCATTGATGCCTGTTTAGCGCTTAAACATAACAGCTGAGCATAAGCTAAAAAGCCATTAACCTCTTTTCTAATATCTTTATTATTTAGCGAATAGCTAGGTTCTAAAGAAAAAGCGACATAGATATTCTTTTTTAATGACCACTTTAAAATATTTGCTAGACAGTGGGTATCATAAGGATATAAAGCGCAGGTGTCAAAATGTAAAAGATCTACGTTTTCTAATACCCTTATACCAACATCCTTTTCATCTAAATAACGATCAGCACCCTTAGTTAAATAAACCTTGTCTTTAGGCGAAGAAAAGGTAACAGTGGTTTCGTTATTATCATCAAAACTTAAAGCTGAAATATCAACTCCTGCTTCTTGTAATTTATCTTTAATTCCTAAACCAAACTTATCATTACCAACCTTACTTAAAAAGATGCATTCGTGTCCTAAAGAAGCAATTTTAGCAGCTAAGGCTGCTTCACCACCCAAACGCTTTTGAAAATTTTTAGCTTGATTTAGATCTATTTCTTCATTGGTGTAGAAATCAACAGCAGCTTCACCAATACATAAAATTCGATGGTATGACATATTATAAGTATACCCTTTTAATTACTTATCACCAAAGCTAATTCCTAGCATTCTCGCTTCTTTGATAATTGAACTTTCAGGATCTAAGCTTTTTAACTTACCTGCAACTTTCTTTAAAGGCACGGTAACTATTTCTCTATTAACATAAGAAACCATAACACCAAATTTCTTTTCTAGAATATATTTACCACACTCTACTCCTAGTCTTGTCGATAAAACACGATCATATGCACAAGGTTCCCCTCCTCTTTGAGTGTGACCAGGAACTGTGACTCTTACTTCTCTGCCTGTTAGCTCTTCTAATTGAGCAGCGATACGATAAGAAACAGAAGGATATTTTTCTAATTCTTTTTTATATTCCTTCTTGCTTAATTTTTTATCCGTTTTTGAAATTGCACCTTCTGCTACAGCCAGTATCGCAAAACGTGAGCCAGATGCGCTATGATTTTCAATTGCTTCAGCAACCTTCTTAATATCATAAGGAATTTCCGGAATCAAAATAATATCAGCACCGCCTGCTATTCCAGCATTTAGTGTTAGCCAACCAACCTTATGACCCATAACCTCAACAATGAAGACGCGACCATGACTGCTAGCTGTTGTATGAATATCATCAATAGCACGGGTTGCAATCTGCACAGCCGTTTGGAAACCAAAAGACATATCAGTACCATATAAATCATTATCAATAGTTTTTGGCAAGGTAATAATATTTAAACCCTTCTCACTTAATAAATTAGCTGTTTTATGTGAACCGTTGCCACCTAGCACAACCAAACAATCTAAACGACATTTCTCATAAGTTCTAATCATNGCATCAACCTTATTAAAACCATCNTCAGTCACTTCAACTGTTTTAAAAGGTACACGTGANGTTCCTAAAATAGTNCCACCTCTAGTTAAAATACCTCTAAAATCATCAGCATTTAATAAATGATAATCACCATAAATTAAACCTTTATAGCCATCCTCAAAACCATAAAATTCTACAGGTTCTTTAGCATTGTTCATTACCGATTTAAAAACACCACGCATTGTCGCATTTAAAGCCTGACAATCGCCACCACTAGTCAACATTCCAATTCTTAACATTATTTCTGCCTCCTGAAGATTTTTAAAGGTTTGCCATTACCGGCTGGAAAACTACTTAGCTTAGGATAATGACGAACAAAACAAACAATAAAAATAGCTAAACTCACCAAAAAAGCTTCTAAACCATATTTAAAATAAGCCACAATCATAAACGCAAAAACAATCATTACTCCACCAAAGCTTAAATAGGTTGAAATAATAACCGCTAAGGCACCAATTAAAATACATAATAGACCATAAACAGGAGAATAAAATAAGATTCCTGCACAGGTGCAAGCTACACCTTTTCCTCCTTTAAACTTACGCCAAAAAGGAAAGCAGTGTCCTAGTGTTGCCCCTAATAATGCATACAACATATAAATATGGCCATGATACAAATAATAAGCTATCAACATTGCCATAATTGTTTTTAAAAGATCACCTATTAAAACTAATAAACCAGGAATAAAGCCTAAATTATCCATAATATTAGCCATACCTGGATTACCAGAGACACCAATTTCACTGGCACTTTTATGGGCAAATAGATGAGCAATTATTTCACCAAATAAAACACAACCAAACAAATATCCAATTAATACACAAATAATTTTTTCCATATACTTATTTTAGACTAAATACTTTACAATAGTTCTATGAGAATTATAGGTAATGATTGGGATAATTATCTCAGTGAAGAATTTGAAAAAGATTATTATAAACAATTAAGACAATTTCTAAATAATGAGTATGAAAATCATTTAATCTATCCTCCTGCTAAACATATTTTTAATGCCTTGAGATTGTGTANCTATGAGGATACAAAAGTAGTTATTTTAGGACAGGANCCCTATCATGAAAAAGGTCAGGCAATGGGTTTNGCTTTCTCNGTTCCTGATTCTTGTCCCTTACCACCATCTTTACAAAATATCTTTAAAGAAATTGAAAAGGAATATGGTTATTTAAATACTAACGGTGATCTTATCCCTTGGGCTAAACAAGGTGTCTTACTTTTAAATACTAGTTTAACGGTTAGAGAAGGTAGCGCTAATTCACATAGTGGTCATGGTTGGGAAATATTAACTGATAAGATAATTGAAGTTTTAGCCAATAAAAAAGAAGCTCTTGTTTTCTTGCTTTGGGGAAATAATGCCAGAGAAAAGAAGAAGTTTATTCATAATGAAAATCATCTTCTTTTAGAGAGTGTTCACCCATCTCCCCTTTCAGCATATAATGGCTTCTTTGGTAATGGTCACTTTATTCAATGCAATCAGTTTTTAAAAAATCATCAATTAAAGGAAATTGATTGGCNNACNTAAATAAAAAGAGTTAATCGTTAATGATTAACTCTTTTTTTGTTTATATAAACTAAATTTCTTTTGGCCCTGCTTCTTTAATTTCAGCACTCATATCAGGATACTTTTTAGCGAAGTTATCCGCAAACATCTTAGCTAATTTATTAGCTTGAACATCATAAGCTTCTTTATCGGCCCAAGTATCACGAGGATTTAAGATCTCACTTGGTACTTCTGGGCAAGATTGAGGAATCTCAACATTGAATCTTTCATCATGTTTAAATTCAACGTTTGCGAATTCATCATTTAAGGCAGCTGTAACCATAGCTCTAGTATAAGCTAACTTCATTCTTGAGCCTGTGCCATAAGCACCACCAGTCCAACCGGTATTAATTAAATATACTTTAGTTCCATACTTATCAATTCTTTCACCTAACATCTTGGCATAAACTTCTGCTCTCATTGGCATAAATGGTTCACCAAATAAGGTTGAGAAAGTAGGTTGAGGTTCCGTAACACCAATTTCAGTACCAGCAACCTTAGCGGTAAAGCCACTAACGAATTGATACATTGCCGCATTCTTACTTAATAAAGAAATTGGAGGTAAAACACCGAAAGCGTCAGCAGTTAAGAAGATAACTACCTTTGGAATACCGCCTACAGAAGGAGAAGCAGAATTAGGAATATATTCAATTGGATAAGCAACTCTGGTATTTTCAGTTAAAGAATTATCATCATAATCAGGAACTCTAGTTTCTGGATCAACAACAACGTTTTCAACAACGGATCCAAATTTAACAGCATTATAAATTTCTGGCTCAGCTTCTTGAGAAAGATGGATACATTTTGCATAACATCCTCCTTCAAAGTTAAAGACACCCTTATCAGTCCAACCGTGTTCATCATCACCAATTAATAAACGATTAGGATCAGCTGATAAAGTTGTTTTGCCTGTTCCGGATAAACCAAAGAAGACAGCTGTATCATCACTATTAGGATCCATATTAGCTGAACAGTGCATTGGTAAAATACCTTTTAATGGTAATAGGTAATTCATAACTGAGAAAACAGTCTTCTTAATTTCACCAGCATAAGCAGTACCACAAATAACTGCACAATTTTTAGAATAGTTTAATAAGATAGCCGCTTCGCTTCTTGTCCCGTCTTCTTCAGGAACACACTTTAAACCAGGTGTAGCAACAATTGTAAATTCTGGTTCACCAAAGTTAGCTAATTCTTCTTCGCTTGGTCTAATCAACATATCTCTAATAAAAAGATTTTGAGCAGGCAATTCATTAATTACTCTTACCTTTAAGCTACAAGATTTATCAGCTCCTGCAAAACCATCAAAGACATATACTTCCTTATCATTTAAATAATTTAAAGCCTTAGCATAAACTTTATCAAACTTATCTTCACTAATCGGCATATTAACATCGCCCCAAGCAATATTGTCATGAACATCTTCAGTATCAACAATAAACTTATCCTTAGCAGAACGACCTGTATATTTACCAGTCTTAACTACTAAAGCGCCTGTATCCATTAATTCAGCTTCTTTTCTTTCTAAAGCCTTTTCCGTTAATACAGCAAGTGACAAATTACAATAAATCGCTTTAGGATTGTCGATTCCTAATTCTTTTGCGCTTAGATTTTTCATACTTCCTCCTTGTGATATAGTAATTTTATGTATGAACTTAATAAGGATAAAATTTCTTCCTTACTACAAACAAAACTAAATATTTTCGTCTATAACGAAATAGATTCAACTAATTCGCAACTTAGATGCTTATATAATGGTGAACCTCTTTTAGTGGTTGCTGATAAGCAAAGCCAGGGAAGAGGTAGAAAAGGACATTCATTTTTTTCACCAGAGAAAGGCTTATATTTCTCTTATGGTTTTAAATATCCTTTTAACGAGAAGTTAACTTTAATTGCAGCTTTATCAATGTTGGAAGCCATTGAAAAGCTATATCAATTAAAATTAAGTATTAAATGGGTTAACGATCTTTTTTATCAAAACAGAAAAGTTGGCGGTATTTTATGTGAGCTCCATAATGATTTATTTATTATGGGACTGGGTTTAAATATCTTAGAAAATAACTTTCCTGATGATTTAAAAGATAAGGCTATTTCTTTAAATATTGAAATAGATCGTAATCTTTTACTCGCTACTTTCATCAATATTTTTAATGATTACTTGCTAGATGATAGTGAAGTAATTAGCAAATATACCAATCACTGTTTTGTGATCAATAAAGAGGTTAGCTTTAATATTGATAATGTAACTTATCAAGGTATAGCAACATCAATTGATGAAAGAGGTTGTCTAATCGTTAAAAATGATCAAAGAACGTTTGTTTTAGATAGTGGTGAAATATCTTTAATTAAATATTAACCACCAAAAACTTTTAATAAATAACCAGCAGCAACTGCTGAACCAATAACACCTGCAACATTAGGCCCCATCGCATGCATAAGTAAGAAGTTAGAAGGATTAGCTTTTTGACCTTCAAGTTGAGACACACGAGCTGCCATCGGTACGGCTGATACACCAGCTGAACCAATTAAAGGATTAACCTTGCCGCCAGTAACTACATACATTACTTTGCCTAATAGTAAACCACCAACAGTACTTAACATGAAGGCTAGTAAACCTAAGCCGATAATCATTAAGGTTTGTGGAGTTAAGAAGGTAGAAGCTACTGCCTTAGCACCAACCGACATACCTAAAAGAATAGTTACAGTATTAGTTAAACCATTTTGAGCAGTATCACTTAATCTATCAGTTAAACCACATTCTCTTAATAAATTGCCAAACATCAACATACCAATTAAAGCTGCAGTATCAGGAATCAATAAGACAACAACAATCGTAACAACAATCGGGAAAAGAATTTTTTCAGTTTTAGAAACTTCTCTAACAGTTTCCATTTTTACTTCTCTTTCCTTTTTGGTTGTTAATAAACGCATTAAAGGTGGTTGAATCATTGGAATCAAAGCCATATAAGAATAAGCAGCAATGGCAATAGCCGGTAGATAAGACATTGCTAATTTAGAAGCAGTTAAGATAGCTGTAGGTCCATCAGCACCACCAATAACACCGATTGCTGCAGCAACCGATGGTTCAAAGCCCAAAAGTAAAGCTAATAGGAAAGCAGTAAAAATACCAAACTGAGCAGCTGCTCCTAAAAGTAAAGATGAAGGATTGGCAATCAATGGTTCAAAATCAGTCATTGCACCAAGTCCTAAAAATATTAAAGAAGGATAAATACCTAAATTAACACCTAAAGAAATGTAATGGAATAAACCATTATCATCTAAAATTCCGGTAGCTGGAAAATTAGCCATCAACATACCAAAAGCAATCGGAATCAATAATAAAGGTTCATACTTTTTCTTAATACCCATGTATAAAAGGACACAGGATAAGATAATCATAATTAGCTGACGAGGATCTTCGATTAAGGCAGCATAACCAGATTCTTGTAAGATTTCTAAGAATGCTTGCATTATTTTAACCCCGCTAAGGTTTGGCCTCTATCAACATTGTTACCCTTGCTGACACTAACAGAAGTAATAGTACCATCACTTGGGGCAACGATTTCATTTTCCATCTTCATAGCTTCAAGTAAGAATAAGATCTCTCCTGCCTTAACTTTTTGACCGTTACTTACTCTAACGTCAACAATCTTACCAGGCATTGGCGCTGTGATTGCTTGTCCTTCTACGTTTACCGCAGTAGTTTCAGCACTTGTTTTTACTTCAACCTCTTTATTAACAACAGGAGCAGTAACAAGCTCTTCTTGTTTGCCAGCTAATACAGCGCTAGCTTGTCCCTTTTCAACTTCCACTTCATAAACATTGCCATTTAATGTAATACGATATTTCATAATTAACCCTCAACTTTTCTAATTGACTTAAAAATTAATTCACTTGGCTTTGCTTTTAATTGTTCACAAACAATTCCCATTAAACAAGCCGCTGTCTTTTCATCAACATCTTGTAGTAAGACATCTCCACCATAGGCTCTATTATCATTATTACTAGCTTCAATAACTGCATCACTACTTTTAACAACATTATTATTTTTAGTATTTAATTTATTAACAATCTTAGAAACAACACTAATACATAACGCAATAAAAGCCAAGACAACAAAGACAGTTAAAAAGCCAACAACCGCAACAACGACTCCTTCACCAAAAGACATTATTCAACCTCCTGGATACTATAAGTAGCCTTTAAAGCTGTCTTTAAATCACGATTCTTTAAAAATTCTTCAGCTACATTAGGGAAGGCAACATAAGATAAAACATCTTCTTCACTTTTTGCTAAAGAGCCTAAATAAGTTTTAGCTTCAGGAATTTCTGGTTTTAATGTTTCAGCATAACGACCCGTAATAGCTTCTTCATCTCCTAAGACTAATTTCTTTAATTCACTATCAATCTCAGCAGGAGCTTTACCATATTCTCCCTTGATATAAGCTTTAACTTCTTTAGAAATATTGGAGTAGCGTTGCCCACTTAAAACATTACTAACAGCCTGTACTCCAACCATCTGTGACATTGGAGTAACTAAAGGTGGATAACCCAGGTCTTTTCTAACCTTAGGAGTTTCTTCTAATACTTCATCTAATCTATCTAAAGAATCCATAGCTTTTAATTGGGCAATCAAATTAGAAAGCATGCCACCAGGAATCTGATAGTTTAAGGCATCAATCTTTGTCATTAAAACTGAAGAAGAAAGCATACCTGATTCCATATACTTATCGTGAACTGGTTTAAAATGGTCATTAATCTTTTTTAAAACATCCATATTTAAATTAGATTCATAACCAAACTCACGTAAGGTATAAGCCAAAGTTTCTGTAGGAGGTTGTGAAGTTCCTCCAGCAAAACAAGAAATAGCACAATCAATGCCATCAGCTCCAGCTTCTACTGCCTTTAGATAAGTCATAGAACCTAGACCAGTGGTTGCATGAGTATGAACAAACACTGGAATCTTAATCTCTTTCTTTAAAGCACTAACTAATTCGTAACACACTTCTGCTGACATAATACCAGCCATATCTTTAATACAAAGTGATTGACAACCCATCTTCTCAATTTCTTTACCTAATTCAACATATTTATCTAAAGTGTGAAT